>ENA-UEOY01000397-UEOY01000397.1-human-gut-metagenome-genome-assembly--contig:-NODE-397-length-19210-cov-3.323734_pt1 | contig 19210 bp, 9 predicted proteins | sample MGYA00242892_ERZ507900 | MGnify/ENA primary metagenome ERZ507900 (study PRJEB26167, sample SAMN06115427) | human gut metagenome | host: Homo sapiens | place: China:Henan | collected 2015-04-15 | study...
CGTGCTACCGGCACCAAATATCAATGGAGTGACCGTAATTTCAACGCCAATTATGGAGGTATACCAAAGAATGTATGGCTTCATGTTACTGATAAACTTTATCAGACACTTCCCTTGTATAGTAATTTAAAAACTACCGGTGTCTATATCTATGCGGAAGATATCCGTGTGAAGTCTCGTAAGGCTGTGGTTCATGCGGAGTCTGAAATAAAAAATGAATATAATCGGGATAAGAAAGTCGCTTATAAGGTTGAAGTGTTTGATCGTGACGGGAAAAGCATAAAAAGTTTTGAGGGTACTCAGACGGTAGTAAAACCGGGTGAAACTGCGACTTTGGAAGCTTCAGCAGAAATAGACGGACTTCATTTCTGGAGTTGGGGATACGGATATTTGTACACAGTAAAAACCAGTTTATGGGTGGATGGCAGAAAAGTAGATGAAGTGGCTACCCGTACCGGTTTCCGTAAAACTCGTTTCGGCAAAGGAATGATTTGGTTGAATGACCGGGTGATTCAGATGAAAGGTTTTGCACAGCGTACCAGTAATGAATGGCCGGGAGTCGGTATGAGTGTTCCTGCATGGCTGAGTGATTATAGCAACGGTCTGATGGTGGAAGATAATGCCAACTTGGTTCGTTGGATGCATATCACCCCTTGGAAGCAGGATATTGAATCGTGTGACCGTGTCGGATTGATTCAGGCGATGCAGGCCGGTGATGCGGAAAAGGACCGTGAAGGCCGTCAATGGGAACAACGTACAGAATTGATGCGTGATGCCATTATTTACAACCGTAATAATCCGAGTATTTTATTCTATGAATGTGGAAACGAATCAATCAGTCGTGAACACATGATAGAAATGAAAGCGATTCGTGATAAGTATGACCCTCATGGAGGCCGTGCCATCGGTTCCCGTGAAATGCTTGATATTCGTGAAGCCGAATATGGTGGCGAGATGCTTTATATCAATAAGAGCAAACATCATCCGATGTGGGCCATGGAATACTGCCGTGATGAAGGTCTGCGTAAATATTGGGATGAATATTCTTATCCATATCATAAAAATGGGGAAGGAAATAATTCATTCCGTTCTGCAATGACTAATAAGGTTCAGAAAAAGGTGGATGCCCGTGCTTATAATCACAATCAGGATTCCTTTACTATTGAGAATGTGATTCGTTGGTTTGATTATTGGCGTGAACGCCCGGGTACAGGTGACCGTGTCAGCTCAGGAGGTGTGAAAATCATCTTCTCGGATACGAATACACATTATCGTGGTGTGGAGAATTATCGTCGTAGTGGTGTGACAGATGCCATGCGTATCCCTAAAGATCCTTTCTATGCACATCAGGTGATGTGGGACGGATGGGTGGATATAGAGAATCCCCGTATTCATATCGTTGGTCATTGGAACTATAAAGAAGATGTGGTTAAACCTGTTTATGTGGTATCCAGTGCTGAAAAAGTGGAATTGTTCCTGAATGGTAAATCTTTAGGAAACGGTCAAAGAGATTATCATTTCTTGTATACTTTCAAAGATGTGGCATTTGTTCCGGGCAAGTTGGAAGCTGTAGGGTATGATAAGAATGGAAAAGAATGTTGCCGCGCTGAATTGCAGACTGCCGGCAAGCCGGAACAGATTAAACTCAGTGTGATTCAAAGTCCTAAAGGCTGGAAAGCGGATGGAGCTGATATGGTATTGCTTCAAGTGGAAGTGATGGATAAAGATGGCAGACGTTGCCCGCTGGCTAATGATCTGATACATTTTGACGTAGAGGGACCGGCTGAATGGCGTGGTGGAATAGCACAGGGCAAAGATAATTATATTCTTTCAAAAGATTTGCCTGTAGAATGTGGAATCAACCGGGCTTTGATACGCTCTCTTACGACTCCGGGAGCAGTTCGTATAACAGCCAAGGCTGATGGATTGCAATCTGCCGAAATCAGTCTTTCTTCCGCACCGGTTGAAGTGAAGAATGGCTTGAGTAACTATATTCCGGGAGATGAACTGGAGGGCAGGCTGACCCGTGGAGAAACTCCGTTGACTCCTTCTTACAAAGATACGAAAGTCGATGTGAATATCTTATCGGCGGTTGCCGGAGCCAACCAGGATGAAGCGATAAAAAGTTTCGATGATAATGAATTGAGTGAATGGAAGAATGATGGCAGACTGAACAGTGCATGGATAACTTATAGTTTGGAACGTGCGGCCCGTGTGGATGAAATTTGCATGAAACTTACCGGTTGGCGTTTGCGTAGCTATCCTTTGGAAATATATGCAGGTGATGAACTGATTTGGAGTGGTGAGACTGAAAAGAGTTTGGGATATATCCACCTGAATGTAAAACCTGTATTGACAAATGAGATAACCATTCGTTTGAAAGGTGCCAGCAAGGAAGGTGACGGTTTCGGACAAATTGTAGAGGTTGCTGCGCCTGCTGCGGGTGAATTGGATTTGTTTAAGGCAAAAAATGGCGATAAAACCAATCACGAGTTACGCATTGTTGAAATTGAGTTTAAAGAGAATTTGTGGCAATAGAGATGTGGATATTTTTTAGAGGTAAAGATTGATAGACAGGAGTTTCTTTTTTAAGTAGATAGGCGGGGAAACTCCCCGCTTGTATTAAGGTTTTATAAATTGTTAGATGAAACATTGGGTTATGATGAATATGCTTCTGCTTGTCGGAAGCATATTCGCTTTCTCCCAACCTTATAGTGGAGAAAAGCTTTCAAGAGGATTGATTGGAATTCCTACAGAGGAAGGAATGTATTTTAGCTGGCGCATGACCTTGGAGGATGCAGCCGGATTACAATTTGATTTATACCGTAGTTCCAATGGAGGTGCGGAGGTAAAGTTAAATAAAGAACCAATAGATCGGACTTCCGATTTTTTAGATCGCACGGTTGATTACACGGTGGATAATCGTTGGACTTTAAAAGCAACTACCGGGGAAGTTGCTACCTGGACTCGTCTGAAGGGAGAGGAACGGAATCCTTATTTAAGTATTCCTATTTGTAAACCGGAAGACGGAGAAATAGCAGGTGAGCCATTTACTTATACAGCTAATGATTGTAGCGTGGGCGATCTGGATGGTGATGGAGAGTATGAGATTATTTTAAAATGGTCTCCTTCTAATTCAAAGCGACCGCCACAGCGGGGCTTTACCGGTAATACCTATTTGGATGCATATAAAATGGATGGAACCAGGTTGTGGCGTATTGATTTGGGGCCGAATGTACGTTCCGGAGCAGCCACGACTAATTTTCTGGTCTTTGATTTTGATGGAGATGGATGTGCGGAAATTTGTTGTAAAACGGGAGATGGTACTGTCGATGGACTGGGACATCGGATAGGAGATGCCCAAGTCGACTGGAGGACATGGGATAAAAAGAGTCCTACGTATGGTAAGATAGTAAATGGTCCGGAATATCTCACGGTTTTTGAAGGACGTACCGGAAAAGAACTGGATTCGAAAGAATATATTCCAACCCGTTATCCTTTGGATGGTTGGGGAGGTGTAGGTGGCAATTGTGGTAATGACAATACTGGTGGTCGTTCAGACCGTTTTACAGCCGGAGTAGCTTTTCTGGATGGAAAAACGCCTTCACCTGTCATGGTAAGAGGATGGTACGGACGGACGGTGGTAGCTGCATGGACTTTTACAAACGGGGCATTGAAACATACATGGACTTTTGATAGCGCGGCACCGGGTTGGGAGACCTATTCGGGTATGGGAAATCATAGTGTGACCGTAGCGGATTTTGATGGTGATGGTTGTGACGAAATCTGTGTGGGGGCTATGACTGTAGACCATGACGGTAAAGGACTGTTTACTACGGGCTTGCGTCACGGGGATGCCTTGCATGCCGGACGTTTTATTCCTTCCCGTCAAGGTATGCAGGTTTTTGGCGTGCATGAAAATGAAGGCGATAATGAAATTGTAAAGCGTACTCCTGCCGTAGCTATGTTTGATGGAGCGACCGGAGAAATTATCTGGCAGGATGGCTTGGGACAAGATGCCGGCCGTGGAGTAGCTGCCGATATCGATCCGCGTTATGATGGAGCAGAGTGTTGGTGCAATATAGGAGGTTTGAGAAGAGGGGACACCGGAGAAATAATCTGTAATAGAAAGCCTGATTCCTGCAATTTTACCATTTATTGGGACGCCGATCCTTTGGCGGAACTACTGGATCATGTTTCCATCAGTAAATGGAATTGGAATGCGGAAAGTACAGATTTATTATTGAAAGCCGAGGGAGTTGTTTCCAATAATGGAACAAAAGGTAATCCGTGTTTGTCGGGTGATATTTTAGGAGATTGGCGGGAAGAGGTTATTTGGGCCTCCGAAGACCAGACGGAATTACGTATTTATTCTACTACCATACCGGCTGTGGACAGACGTGCCACATGGATGAATGACCGTCAGTACAGGTTGGCGATAGCTTGGCAGAATGTAGCGTATAACCAACCGCCGCACCCTAGTTTCTAGCCTTGTCGCTACTCTGATTAGGATATATGTACTATTGGTTGAACGAATAAACAGGAAAATGAATGAATTTCTATTCTCCGGTTTGTTCGTTCATCTTATTTTTGTGAGAAATTTGAAATGCAATAAAAGAAAAACACTATAAATGTCATGAAAGGAAACAAACTTTGTTTATGCTTTTTGTTAGCTGCCGGAGTAGGATTGGGAGCACATGCTCAAAATAAAATAGCTGCTCCGATGAAGGATGTGAATCAAGTCGTTGATAATACACTTGATAGTTTGAATGTGGCGCGTTCCGCCCGTCCTGTTTCAGGTTCCAGCCGGAAAGGGGATAATCCGGTGTTGTTCCTTGTTGGAAATTCAACGATGCGTACCGGTACGTTGGGCAATGGAAATAACGGTCAATGGGGATGGGGATATTTTGAACACGAGTATTTTGATGAAAATAAGATAACCGTTGAAAATCATGCATTGGGAGGAACCAGCAGCCGTACTTTTTATAACCGGTTATGGCCTGATGTCTTGAAAGGAGTTCGTAAAGGTGACTGGGTTATCATAGAATTGGGACATAATGACAATGGTCCGTACGATAGTGGCCGTGCCCGTGCCTCTATTCCGGGAATTGGCAAAGACAGTCTGAATGTGACTATTAAAGAGACAGGAGCAAAAGAGACCGTATATACGTATGGGGAATATATGCGTCGTTTTATTCATGATGTGAAGAAAAAAGGCGCTCATCCTATTTTGATGTCCCTGACTCCTCGCAACGCTTGGGAAGATGCAGACAGCACTATTATTACCCGGGTAAATCAGACATTTGGATTATGGGCGAAGCAGGTAGCTAAAAAAGCGAGAGTTCCTTTTATAGATCTGAATGATATCTCGGCGCGCAAATTTGAGAAATTCGGCAAAGAAAAAGTAAAGTATATGTTCTATCTGGACCGCATTCACACAAGTGCTTTTGGCGCACGTGTCAATGCAGAATCAGCAGCCGAAGGAATCCGTAATTATAAAGGGTTGGAACTGGCGCGTTATTTGAAACCGGTAGAAAAAGATACGGTTACGGGGGCTACCCGTAAAAAGGGGAATCCTGTATTGTTTACGGTGGGAGACAGTACTGTGAAAAATGCCGATAAAGATGAAAAGGGTATGTGGGGATGGGGAAGTGTGATTCACGAACTGTTTGACACGGAAAGGATCTCTGTAGAGAATCATGCGAAAGCGGGCCGCAGTGCGCGTACTTATTTAGATGAAGGGCGTTGGGATAAAATCTATCATGCACTTCAGCCGGGAGATTTTGTTTTGATACAATTCGGACATAATGATGCAGGTGACATAAACACAGGGAAAGCGCGTGCGGAATTACCCGGTTCAGGAAATGAAAGCAAGGTCTTCAAAATGGAGAAAACCGGCAGCTATCAAGTGGTTTATTCTTTCGGCTGGTATTTGCGTAAGTTTATTATGGATGTAAAAGAAAAGGGAGCTGTTCCTATTGTCCTGAGTCATACACCCCGCAATAAGTTTGATAATGGTGAGATAGAGCGCAATACCAGTTCTTTTGGTAAATGGACGCGTGAAGCGGCAGAAGCGGCCGGGGCTTATTTTATAGATTTGAATAAAATATCAGGAGACAAGCTCCAGGATATGGGATACAATCAAGGTTTGCGTGTAGTAGGAACGTATTTCAATCATGACCATACCCATACCTCTTTGAAAGGTGCCCGTATGAATGCCCGGAGTATTGCTGACGGGCTGAAAGCTACGGACTGTCCGTTAAAAGACTTTTTAAAGTAAATGAAAACAAAACAACATCGTATGAAAAATCTGTTTCTGTTTTTATTTCTATTAGTTGTCTTTACGTCAAAGGCACAGGATAATAGGGTTTCCGGTTTAAATTCCCGTCAGTTTACTAAATACTGGAAGGTTGAATCGGAATCGCCTGATTATAAAGTGACGTTTCAGGGAGATACCGCTGAGATAGTATCTCCCAAGGGATTGACTCTTTGGAGAAAAGAGAAAATGAGTGGAAAAGTGACCATTGAATATGATGCATGTGTGGTGGTGGAGTCGGATGGAGATCGTCTGAGTGATTTGAACTGCTTCTGGATGGCATCAGACCCTCAATATCCCGATAATTTATGGAAGCGAGAAAAATGGCGTAGCGGTATATTCCTGAATTGTTATTCTTTACAGCTTTACTATTTGGGATATGGTGGCAATCATAACTCTACTACACGTTTCCGTCGTTATGATGGGGATGAGTCGGGTATTACAAATCCTAAAGCCCGTCCTGCTATTCTAAAGGAATATACGGATGCCGGACATTTGCTGAAACCGAATCATTGGTATCACATCAAGATTACCAACGAGAACAATAGGGTCAGTTATTACATAGACGGTGAGCGCTTGGTGGACTTCAGGGATGCTGAACCGTTACGGGAAGGCTGGTTTGGTTTTCGTACCACTTTGTCGCGTACTCGTATTACAAATTTCAGTTATGAATGCTCATCGCAAGAGGCGACTGCTGTTCCTTTGCAATGGATTGGTGAGACTCCCCGGCAGGATAAGGCCGTAAGTTTCGGAGTGCCTTTTGATAAAGGGGAAGTTTTTCCGGAAAACAAGTTACGGCTATCTGCAGAAAGTGGTGAGGATATTCCTATTGATACCTGGACTTTGGCTTATTGGCCGGATGGTTCTGTAAAGTGGGGAGGAATAGCTGGAGTTATTCCTGCCGGAACAGAAAAACTGACTCTGGAAAAGGCGGTAAAGAAATCTAAAGCGAAATCCAAACTGCCGGATACAGATAAAAAGAAGTCCGTTTCTGTGGCAGAAACATCACAGGGTATTCATATCTCTACCGGAGTCATTTCAGCATATATACCTCGTCAAGGCGAATTTTTGATAGATAGTCTGTTATATAAAGGTGTGAAAGTAGGAGGAAAGGCTAGGCTTATCTGCCATACGCAAAGCGAACCGGTACTTGAAAGTACTTCTCAAGTTTCTTTCACTAATTATATAGGAGAACTGAAATCTGTAACTGTAGAGCGTGCCGGTTCTGTGCGTGCGCTTGTTAAATTGGAAGGGGTACACAAAAGTCCGAAGGGTCGTGAGTGGTTGCCCTTTGTGGTACGGCTTTATTTTTATGGTGGCAGTGAGCAAGTGAAAATGGTGCATAGCTTTGTATATGACGGAGATCAGAACAAAGATTTCATTCGCGCCTTGGGAGTTCGTTTTGACGTTCCTATGCGTGAGGCTTTATACAATCGCCATGTAGCTTTCTCTTGTGCCGATGGTGGAGTCTGGAGCGAGCCCGTTCAGCCTTTGGTGGGACGACGCATACTTACATTGGGTAAAACCGGAAATGGAGAATCTTCGTTACAGCAACAGCAGATGGAAGGAAAACGCATTCCTCCTTATGAAGCTTTTGACGAAAAGAACCGTGCTTTGCTTGATCATTGGGCTTCTTGGGACAGCTATCGTCTGTCCCAACTGACAGCGGATGCATTTTCAATCCGTAAACGTGCCAATGACAATAATCCTTGGATAGGTACTTTTTCCGGTACACGTAGTGAGGGTTATGCCTTTGCCGGAGATATAACCGGAGGCATAGGGCTTGGGTTGCATGATTTCTGGCAGTCTTATCCGTCTTCTATTGAAATCTCGGATGCAAAAACTCCGGTGGCTGCTCTTACCGCATGGATATGGAGTCCGGATGCTGAACCGATGGACTTGCGCCATTATGATAATGTGGCCCATGACTTGAATGCCAGTTACGAAGATGTGCAAGAAGGAATGAGCACCCCTTACGGGATTGCCCGTACAACGACTCTTACCTTGATACCTCAGGGTGGTTATAGCGGAAAGAAAGCTTTTGCAGAACAAGCTAAACAACTTGCCGGACCGGGAGTGCTGATGCCTGTACCTGACTATTTGCATGCCAAGCAGGCGTTTGGTGTTTGGAGCCTTCCCGATCGTAGTACTCCTTTCCGTGCCCGGGTGGAAGACAGGCTGGATGCTTATATCAGCTTCTATCAAAAAGCGATAGAGCAAAACAAATGGTATGGTTTCTGGAATTATGGGGATGTGATGCATGCATACGATCCTGTCCGCCATACCTGGCGTTATGATATCGGAGGTTTTGCATGGGATAACACGGAACTGGCTTCTAATATGTGGCTATGGTATAATTTCCTGCGTACCGGACGTGCTGATATCTGGCGCATGGCAGAAGCCATGACCCGTCATACGGCGGAAGTGGATGTATATCATATCGGTCCGAATGCAGGATTGGGTAGCCGGCACAACGTCAGTCATTGGGGGTGTGGAGCTAAAGAAGCACGGATCAGTCAGGCTGCCTGGAATCGTTTCTACTATTATCTTACTACGGACGACCGATGCGGTGATTTAATGACCGAAGTAAAAGATGCCGATCAGAAATTGTACACGCTGGACCCCATGCGTCTGGCGCAACCTCGCAGTCAGTATCCTTGTACGGCACCTGCACGTCTCCGCATCGGTCCCGACTGGTTGGCATACGCCGGAAACTGGATGACTGAATGGGAACGTACCGGCAATACGGTTTACCGTGACAAAATTATAGCCGGGATGAAAAGTATTGTGGCACTGCCCAACCGTATCTTTACAGGTCCGTTGGCTTTAGGTTATGATCCGGCTACAGGGATTATTACCAGCGAATGTGATCCCAAGTTAGAAAGTACAAATCATTTGATGACCATCATGGGAGGTTTTGAAGTCATGAATGAAATGATCCGTATGGTTGATTATCCCGAATGGAATGAGGCATGGCTTGATCTTGCCGCCCGTTATAAGCAGAAAGCATGGGAGTTAAGGAAGAATCGTTTCCGTATATCCCGTTTGTTGGGATATGCAGCCTATCATACCCGTAATGCAAAAATGGCGGAAGAGGCTTGGACAGATTTGTTTTCCCGCTTGGAACATACTCCGGCTCCACCTTTCCGTATAGAAACTGTTCTTCCGCCGGAAGTTCCCGCTCCTTTGGATGAATGTACAAGTATCAGTACCAATGATGCCGCCCTTTGGAGTCTGGATGCCATTTATATGCAGGAAGTGATTCCCGTGGATGATATGAGATAGGATATTTTCGTATCTGTTTGATGATATCATTATATAGCTTATCATCCTGAACATGAGTGAAGAATCTGTTTACAACAACTCTTTTATTGTTTACAGATTCTTCACTGATATTCAAAATAATAGAAATGACAGAATCATTATTCAACAATCCATTTTTCAATATTCCGTGTTTCAGCACTGAAGTTCACTCCTATTTTAAACAGTCTTCGTCCGTCTGTTTCAAAAGGAAGTGCGTAATGCTTGTCGTTAATCTGCTGTAAGGCTTCTTCCGCTGTTCCGTTCAGTTTAAACTCCATTATATAGATAAACTTGTCTGTCTGCAAAACGAGGTCTATGCGGCCCCTGCTGGTGTGATACTCCACTTTGACATAGAAACCTACCAGCTTAAAGATGATGAAAAGTACATTCTCGTAATGCAGTTCCTGTTCGCGGATCACTTCGTAGGTAGTATTCGCAAAGAAACTTTGCAGACGGCGGAAGAAGGAGTCATAATCACCGAAACGCACCTCACGGACAAATTTCTGAATCTCAAAGGGAGATTCCACCTTATTTACGTTCGCGTAAAAAGGGAGCAGGAAACGTACAAACCCCTCTTCCACTTCCCGGTTCGGAAAACCTAAACGGTACATTCCAAATTCTTCATCATATCCCTTTATAGTGAGGTGTCCGCTCTGATAGAGCACCGGAATGGGATTGGTGGATTCCGAATCTATACTGTTCAGCACCTGGGAGTCCGTTTCCTCGTGGGCCATCCGTTCCAAGTCGTAATGATGCTCCTTCAGCAGTTTCACCAGATAGGTAGGAGTACCCGTCTCGAACCAATAACTGCCGAATTCCTTATATTTGAACGCATTGAGCAAACTAAACGGATTGTACATGCCGATAGAATGATGTGTAAAGTGATAGCCGTCATAATATGCTTTCAAATCGTCACAAAGCTTGTCGTATGACACTCCTCTCGCTTCAGCAAACTCATGCAGTTCGGCATCCAGATTATCATGCAGAATCTTATCCAGACTCTCCGGAGTATCATACTTCTCGATGTTCAGATCCAGATGCAGAACAGGATATCTGATCCAGTCCTTTTCCAGCTTCTCCATCGCCAGACCTTCAAACAACTCCTTCTTACCTTGAAAGTAAGCTTCCAAGGTAGAGATGAGCAGGCTCTTTCCGAAACGTCGCGGACGGCTCAGGAAGTAGTAACTTCCGGTCTTTACCATCTGGTACACCCAGGCCGTTTTATCAATATAGAAATAACCGTCCTGACGGATTTTCTCGAAATTCTAGATTCCGATGGGATATATTTTATTGCTCATACATTTTTCAATGGTTTATCATGATACTTATATCACTTTACCATTCATTATCATTTTTTGCTGTAGCATTCTGAAAAAAGTCTTTTTCCCGAATGAGCACTGCTTTATAAAGAAATTCATACACGCCGTTACAGCTTATCAATTTCTTCTGGCGAAAGTCCGGCAATCCGGACAATATCCGCAATGGAAAAACCGTTCTCTTTCAGTTTACGGGCGATCTCCAAACGTCCCTCCAAACGTCCTTCCGCGACAGCCTGTTCACGGATATCATTTTCCACAATACGGCTCACGTTATAACGGTCCACCGCCTTATCATAAGCGATACGGTCACCCTCAGACAGGTGAGCCTTGGCGGCAAGGCGGTCAAGATGGCTGAAAACCTGTTCTTTCAGCGCATCGGGCATTCTGTTCCAGTTGTTCATATTCTTCAGTGCATACATTAGTTTATCGGATAAAGTAGAACATTCGTCCAGTTCCTTCGTAAAATAAGGAAACTGGAGATAAATCTGACGGAAATTCCGGTTCACCACACGACCGCTGTCCCGGTCGGAAACCACCGTGTCGGTACGGAACTTCCTTTCCAGACCATCCTCCTTGAAATTCATCAGGAAAATGCCGTACACGGCAGGAAGCCTGTAACGGAGACCGTAAGAAGCCTCTTCTTCCCTGAGCAGACCGCAATCCCCCTCCAACGGAGTGTCGGGAACACATACCTCTTTAGAGGACGGATTCTCCATCTGGCGGCTCACCGCACGGCACACATAATAGAGCGTACGGTCCAGGAAATGGCTATGCCAACGATTCTGCATCTCCACTATGATGTACTCGCCGTAGAGGTACGGCAGTAAAGGTCATAGATGATGCCCTTGTCGTGAATATTCTCCGAACTGTCCTCCTTGTCCAGAAACGTCAGGTCTTCAATGTGATGCTCACCCGACAGCAGTTCGTTAAGCAGGATTATCAGCAGATCCTTGCTGGCAGGCTGGCCGAAGATTATCTTGAAGCCGAGATCCGTGAAAGGGTTTACAAAGCGGGATGACATAATAAAGATGATTTTATGGTTTCTGACCGCAAAGAAACGAATTCTATCTGGAAATTCCTATGAATGAGCGCTTTTTATTATATCAGAGATCTAACTTAACTTTGGGGTTCTCTTACGAAGAGATTCCCATTTTTTATTATACCTAAATATGCAAGAAACACCTTTCTGCAAGCCTATTATACAATAACTCATCACTGCAACAAACCTATTTTCCCTATTATGTTTCTTTTTGCAAGAGAGAAGTAAAAATGACAGACATACACAATGCCTTAGAATAAAAAAACGGACTGTACAGTCTTTCTTTTCTGTACAGTCCGCTTAAATTATATACAATGTAGAGAGATAACGCTTATTCTTCGTCAGCAAACATCGGGTCCCATGCCGGAAGACGGATAGGTTTCTGTTTTAAAATATCCAGTACCTTGGCAGGAACATATTTCTTTTCTGCCACCACACGGAACATATATTCATCAAACCATTTATCTGTCATGATAAGGTGTCCTCTGTATCCACTGGCACTGCCCCAACTGTTTTCCACCATCCATTTTTTCGGCTTTCCCGCTTTATCCAAGTCCACCGCCATCAAGGTCATGGCATGGCTGCTGCCACTGGAGAAAGTTTGGATACGTTGTTTCTTGTCCATGCCGAAAGTAGTTCCCATCAATGATTCGTAATCATAATTATCAGGATCTAACAGGCCACGTTTGCTGTCGAGGAACTTGCCTACATCGCAAGAAAAGTACATCATGGTACTGTCCTTGATGGAAGCTATGGCTATTTCTTTAATATCCTCTATCGGCAAGTTTACATAAGTCCAATTCTTGCCATCATAACGGTGACGGTCAAAATCTATTTCATAACATTTATAAAACTCGCGGCTGGGATCATTCATCAGCATTACATAGTTATTGGTCAAATCATTTCCCAAAAACTCTTTATAGAAAGACACCGGAGTATATTCTTTCGCTTCCCCACCCTTCAGACTCCATGTAAAGGTGGAAACAGGTTCGCCAAGGGTCAGCACCAACATACGATAAACCGTTCCCAGCATTTCTGTCTTTTTCTTTTCCAGTTCGGCCGGCTTCGCTCCGGTAGCGGCGGCTTCGCGTAGTTGTAAACCAAATTCCTTCAGTTTCAGTCCTATCAGACTACTCATCTTTCCGGTATTCTCACTGCTGAAGGTTTCCACCATTGCACTCTTGGGGACCAGTCCGTATTTCTCTATAATATCCGATACTCCTGTGAATTGTCCCCCATCGCTTAAGGGATGCTTGAACAGCCATTCCACCATTTTATCGTCCATGGGCTTTCCACTGGTATCAATGATTCCCTGTAAGAATAAGTTTGCTTTTTCTAATTGGTCGTAGAAAAAGCAGTAGTTCTGTGAGAACTCCATCTCATCCAGTCCGTATTTGGCAATCATCTGGCTGCGGAGTACGTTCAGTCCGGTAAAAAGCCAGCAACGACCGGAAGATTGTTGGTCGGTTATTCCCTTGGATAGCACCTTGTGTGAAAACTCCGTATCAAAATCGGCACGGTTCTCCTGGTTCAATGCCAACGTGTTGATACTTGTTCCGCCTAAGGCGTTGCGGATGGCTTTGTCGGCAGGGGTTGCCTTATAACTTTGTTTGATTTGATTCAGCATTTCACCTGAAATGCCTCCCTGTTGTGCCTGGGCTGTCAATGCAGCCGCAAACAGAAGAGCGAATGTGATGTGTTTCTTCATATTATTGTAAAAATATAAAATGATTTATTAGGGTGGGTAAATGTACAAGTTATTTTTGAACCCTGCTAATCTTTCACGTGAAAGATATATAATCATCAGATCCTATCATTATTATGACAGGCCCGGCTGTTCTGCTTTTTTCTTTATCTTATATCCCAGTATAGCAATTGTGATACTCATCAAGGGACTGATAATGTTAAAGAATGCGTAAGGCAGATACACAATGGTGGGAACACTAAGGATAGTAGCCTGTGTCATACCGCATGTATTCCAGGGTATCAATGGCGAAGTGACTGTAACAGAATCTTCCGTCGTGCGGCTCAGCAGTTTGCTTTCATAACCGTTTGCACTATAGATGTCTTTAAACATATTACCCGTCAGGATAATGGATATATATTGATCTGCTGTAGCAAGATTCAGGAACAAGCCCGATGCAACTGTGGATGACACCATTCCTACCCGCTTTTTCGTAAAACGTACAAATACAGAAGTGATACTGCCGAGCATTCCTCCGGCTGTCATCGCCCCTCCGAAACACATGGCGCAGATAATCAGCCAGATGGTATTCATCATACCCGCCATTCCGCGAGTGGATATCAGTTCGTTTATTTCCGCATTACCGGTTTCCAATTGGGTTCCACCATAAAGCATTCCCATTCCTCCTTTGAACAAGGCGGCAATCCCTTCGACTCCTTGTCCGGCGATTTCGCATAATAGTCCGGGCTGGAAAATCAAGGCAAAGACGGTAGCCAGAGCCGTAGAAACAAATAGAGTGATGATGGAAGGCACTTTACGTGCAATCAGTATCGCTGTGACAACGGGGACAATCATCAACCACCATGAAATATGGAACTTATCACTCAATATACGGGTGTATTCGGCGATATGACCGGTATCAGTGGCTTCATGTGACAATCCGGCTATGGTAAAGATTATCAAAGTGATGACAAGTGATGGAACGGTGGTAATCATCAAGTAACGGATGTGAGTGAACAGCGGTGTATCCGTTACGGACGATGCCAGAATGGTGGTATCCGAAAGCGGAGAAACTTTATCACCGAAATAGGCTCCGGAGATAATCGCACCTGCAATCCAACCTTCACTGAAACCTTGCGCCTTCCCTATTCCCATCAGTGCGATGCCGATAGTGGCGATGGTAGTCCATGAGCTGCCTGTCATGACAGATACTACCGCACAAATAATGCAAGTGGATACCAGGAAAAAATGAGGATGAATAACCTGTATGCCATAATATATTAATGTAGGGACTACACCGCTGACCATCCATGCTCCGGACAAAGCTCCGATGATCAGCAAGATAATAAGTGCGGTACTTACCCCGGCTATATTATTGGTGACAGCCAGTTCGAAGTCCTTCCACGGACGACGGAATCCCGCCATACCTATCAGCACACAAACAGCTGTAGCCACTAGCAGACAGACTTGGCTGCCACCGGACAAGGCATCACTTCCAAATGTACGGATAGTGACAAACAATAATAAAATAAGTACGAATACGGGTAAAAGGGATACTAACGGTGAAGGGATTTTGTTATCTTTCATTCTTTTTTTATTCATTTTTTATTCAAAATGTAAATAGAACTATCAATTTAGTTTTCAGCGTGCAAAGTTCGGAATATTTTTTGAGTTCTAAAAGTCAATCGGCGGTATTTAAAGACTTTTTTTGTATTTGCAGGTAAACCTTTTTGCAAGGGGGGCGTTATTAGTTCAAATTATAACCTAAAACTTAACAAATATGAATGAATTAGTTGGTGGCTTAGGCTACGCTGTAAAAAATTGGTGGATGTCCCTGTTGCTGGGCTTGCTCTACATTGCGGTAGCACTATGCTTATTGTTCGCTCCTGTGAGCAGTTATGTGGCACTGAGTGTCATCTTCAGTATCTCGATTCTGGTCAGTGGCGTTCTGGAAGTTTTTTTTGCTGCCGGAAACAAAAAAACAATCAGTAGTTGGGGATGGTATCTTGCCGGAGGTATTATTGATTTGCTGATAGGTATTTATCTGGTATTCTATCCGTTGGTCAGCATGGAACTGATTCCGTTTATTGTTGCTCTCTGGCTGATGTTCAGAGGGTTTACATTGTGTGGCTATTCCACAGATTTGAAACGCTATGGCACAAAGGACTGGGGGTGGTATCTGGTGTTTGGCATTCTGGCTATCCTTTGCTCTATGGCTATCATCTGGCAACCTGGACTTGGTGCTGTTACCGTGCTCTATATGCTGTCCATCACTTTTCTTATTATCGGATGTTTCCGTGTCATTTTCTCCTTCGAGTTGAAAAGATTGCATAAAAACAAGTAAAAAAAATCGTTTATTTTGGGCTACGTCATACGTTATTCGTATTTTTGTTAGCCCAAAATAAACAATGATTTCTAGTAAGAGTCTTAAATACACTGTGCGTATTCTGCTAGGTACACTGATTGGTGTCTACCTGGGAATAATTGTGCTGCTGAACATACCGTATGTTCAGGGCAAATTATCTGTTTTTGTAACTAAGGAATTAAAAAACATACTGAATACGGAGGTTTCTGTAGGACGGATTGATATGGGTTTGCTAAACCGTATCATTGTGGAAGATGTCCTTTTGCATGACCGGAAGAACCAGGAGATGCTGAAAGTAGCCCGCTTATCGGCAAAATTCGACCTTCTGCCTTTATTGAACGGTAAAGTCACCATCAGCAGTGTCCAGCTTTTTGGATTTACGGTCAATTTGAACCGGGAAACTCCGGAATCTGCCCCTAATTTCCAGTTTGTGTTAGACGCTTTCGCGTCCAAAGATACGGTTAAAACAAAATCTAATTTGGATTTACGAATTAATTCGGTGCTGATAAGGCGTGGCAGAGTGACATACGATATATTATCGGAACCGGAAACTCCCGGAAAGTTCAATGCCCATCATCTATCGGTGAAGAATCTCGCTGCAACGCTTTCACTGAAGGCATTGCGCAGCGACTCGTTGAATGCCGCCATCCGGCGGGTCAGCTTTGACGAACAATGTGGTTTTTCATTGCAGAAGTTCGCCATGAAAGTTACAGCCAACAATAAACGTTTGGATATTAAGGATTTTGGAGTGGAGCTTTCAAATACTGCTTTAAAGATAGACAGTCTGACCTTGAAGTATGACAGCCTGCCCGAATTGCCCCAAATGACAGAAAATGTAAGATATGACGGCTCTTTGAAGGCTTCCGTTATACTGAAAGATTTGGCTCCTTTTGTGCCTGCCTTGTCACGCTTTGAAGAACCGTTGGATCTAAATCTGGTTTTCTCCGGTCACGGCAAACATTTGGACTGCCCCACCCTGCGGCTGACTAACCACCACGGATTGATGATTGCAGGGGAAGCTGCCTTAAGTAACTGGGATGCAGGCATGGATATGTACATTTACGGCAAACTGGGTAACTTGACCATGACAAAAGAGGGCATAAACGTTCTGATGACGAACCTGACGGGAAAGGTTCCTCCCATTTTGCAACGTTTGGACTATATTCGCTTTAACGGGGAAGCGGCGGGCTATCTGCATGATCTCACACTGACAGGCTTGTTCCATACAGGGGCAGGCATGGTGAAAACGGACGTGATGATGAGCATTGATGAACAAAGTATGAGCAGAACCTATTCGGGTAGTGTGGCGAGTGCAGACCTGGATTTGGGAAAATTACTTAATCAGGAAAAGAAATTCGGCAAGGTGGATTTCAATGTGGAACTGAAAGGTTTCAACTATAAGAACCGATATCCGGAATCATACATCAAAGGAATCATATCTTCCTTTGAATATAGTCAATATCAATATGAAAATATCATGTTGGATGGCGTATATAAGGACGGAGGCTTTAACGGGCGCTTATCCATGGACGACGCAAACGGTTCTGTCCAGATAGACGGTAATTTCAATGTTGCCAAAACAATCCCTGACTTTAACCTGAAGGCATCCGTAAAGAACCTGCGCCCTCACGACCTCCATCTGTCGGACAAATATGAGAATGCCAGTATTTCACTGGGCCTCACTGCTGATTTCACCGGCAAATCCATTGACGACATGAACGGGCGCATTTCATTGGACAGCCTGCAATTAAACGCTCCCGATGAAGGAGGGTGTTTCCTTGACAATCTGACTATTACAGCCGGACAGGTAAGCGGTGAAAAAGAGTTGCGCATAAATTCATCCTTCATGACAGCGGTGATACGAGGTGACTATTCCTACCACACCATTCCGGCCAGCGTGGTAAAGACGGTACAACGCTATATTCCGTCCTTACTGACAATAAAGGATAATATGCCCGAGCCTCATAATAACTTCCAGTTTGATATCTGCCTGGAGAATACCGAAGTGCTATCCAAATTATTTCAGATTCCATTGGAATTATATTTGCCGGCATCTTTAAAAGGATATTTTAACGACGGCGAGGAAAAGTTGCACGTAGAAGGACATTTTCCGGAATTCAGATACAATGGAACACGTTATGATTCGGGCGTTTTATTTTGTGAGAATCCTTCTGACCGGTTCAAATGTTCACTGCGAGGCGGTATGCTGATGAAAAGTGGTGCAATGCTTAACTTCTCGGTGGAAGCCAATGCCAAAAACGATCATTTGGAAACAACAATTAACTGGGGGAACAATACTGATGTGACTTACGGTGGTAAATTTGCCGCCGATACCCGTTTCTTCAAAACGGAAGGTCCCCACCCTATTCTTCAGGCAGATATAAACATACAGCCCACAAAAGTAGTGCTGAATGATACGGTATGGAACATTCATCCCTCGCATATCGCCATAGATTCGGGACGCGTATTCATTGACAATTTCCTGTTTGAACATGAGGACCAGTATTTAAGGATAGATGGTAAACTGACCAAGAAGGAAAGTGATTCCTGCCGGGTGGATTTGAGAAATATCAAGCTGGACTATGTACTGGATATTGTGCAGTTTGACGATGTAGAGTTCGGCGGACTTGTAACCGGAAAGGTTCATCTGAAAAGTGTCATGAAGAACCCGGTGATGCGGACCCGTCTGAATGTGCACAAATTCTGTCTGAACCGTTCTTTATTAGGAGAAGCCAACATTGCAGGTGTATGGGATAAGGAATTGGGCGGAGTACGACTGGATGCCCAAATAGCGGAAAAAGGAATTTCCTCCACTCATGTGACAGGGTATGTCTCTCCCAAGTTAAAAGGTCTTGATCTGTCGATTCGGGCAGATAGTACCAATCTGGGATTCTTACAACCTTTTATAGAAGGAATTTTCAGTGAAATAAATGGCCGTGTCAACGGAAATGTCCGTTTATATGGCGATTTCAAGCATTTGGATCTGGAAGGTGAAGTGAGGGCCAAAATGGATGCTAAAATTGATGTGTTGAACACTTATTTCCAAATCCGGGATGACTCCATACATATATCTTCGGGCAGTCTGGATTTCAGGAATGTAAAAGTCTATGACCGTGAGGGACATGACGGACTGGTAAATGGTTATCTGCATCACACAAAGCTGAAAAATCTGATTTACCATTTC
>ENA-UEOY01000406-UEOY01000406.1-human-gut-metagenome-genome-assembly--contig:-NODE-406-length-19005-cov-82.867181_pt1 | contig 19005 bp, 10 predicted proteins | sample MGYA00242892_ERZ507900 | MGnify/ENA primary metagenome ERZ507900 (study PRJEB26167, sample SAMN06115427) | human gut metagenome | host: Homo sapiens | place: China:Henan | collected 2015-04-15...
GCAATAACATTGGAAGATAACACCAAACAGCCTTTAACGGCTGACGCTTCATTGTATAATGGGCAGCCTACCGACACTGGCTCATCGTGTCCAAGTGCAAGACTTACCTCTTGTACGCCCTCCATCTCGACGAATAAAGGTGGGGTGTCGGTAGAGAATGTGCCTTCAGAAACTAAGCGCTGGTTTGTTTTGCGTGTTTCATATGGACGTATCATCAAGGCTAAAGCATTTGTAGAGACTAAAGGACTCGAATGTTATGTACCTATGCGATACAAAGAGGTTAAGAAGCAAGGCAAGAAGCGAATCATCACGGAGCCTCTTCTCCCCTCATTTCTATTTGTTTATGCTGCAGTAGAACAAGTTAACTCTCTTTTGCAAGACAAGAACATCAAGGTTCTTGAAAATAGAGCTTTGTTGAGTTTTTATTACGACCATACTTCACATTGTGAAAATGAGCCAAACAAGAATCCTCCTCTTGTTATTTCCAATGCTGCTATGGATAATTTCATACGTCTCACCTCTATCAAGAATTCTCATATCATACCTGTTACTTCTGATCGCATTCAGCTTAAACTGGGTGATTATGTTGTTGTGACAGAAGGTGAATTCAAAGATGTTCAAGGTAGAGTGGCAAGAATTGCAGGACAACAGAGAGTTGTTGTAGAATTGTTTGATGGATGCTTTGTGGCTACGGCGTATATTCCGAAAAATGCCATAAAGCTATATGTTTAACACTAAATCGTCTTTATATCTATGGCTGACAAGACAAAAAATATACTGAGTCTCAATCATAAAGAGGCTATAAATTTCTTTTTGAAATCTGAACAATATCATGGATTCGAACTACCTGAATATTTCGTATTCGATGAATTGCTTCAAAATGTCAAGAACGCAGTTGGCGAAACACCTTATGAGAAATGCTTAAATGAAGGTACTTCACCAGAACAATTATCAGATGTAAATCTTGACATTTTACTAAACAAAGATGGACATTATGCTGTTCGCCCCATTATCCTTGCAAATCCATTTCTTTATTATTTCCTCGTCAGAGAAATATGCAATGAGCAGTCTTGGACTATTATAAAAGGGCTTTTTGAGAAATTCAATGTTCCTCACATAACATCGTGTGCTTTGCCTGTCATACCAAAGGAAAAAGAACCATTCCACAAGTCAACGACCATTATCAATTGGTGGAGCAGCATGGAACAACGAAGTATTGAACTTTCTCTTGAATACCGATACATGTTTGTCACTGACATCACCAATTGTTATGGTTCGGTTAATCCGCAAACATTTGATTGGGCTTTTTCATTCAAAGGAACTCAATACGAATTGAAAACTGAAAGTCCTATTTCCAAGAATATTCAAAAATTTCTTCGTGCCTTTCAACAGGGGCGAAATATCGGCATTCCTCAGGGAAGTGCAATCTTTGACTTTGTGGGCGAAATCATTCTTGGCTATTCAGATCTCCTGCTTCATGAGACAATACAAAGAGAAGGCATCGCTGCTCCATACGAAATAATCCGTTATCGTGATGACTATCGTATTTTCTGCAATGACAAGGATGAACTTGAAAAGATTTCATACATACTTCAACATGTATTGGAAGGACTAAACTTCCGTATGAACAGTAAAAAGACAAAAATTAGTGATTGTATTGTCACTGATGCGGTCAAGCCTGATAAACTTGCATATATTTATAATACTCCAATCTTCAATAAGAAAGGTTGTGATTTTGATAGTTTCGAGAAACATCTGCTTTACATTCTCATGTTCACCCGTCAGTATCCAGACAGTGGCTCCATTAAGACAATGCTCTCTGACATAGACAAGCGTATAGAAGATTGGCTAAAACCTTATGAAGAGGAGGTTACAACCATACCACTTCTCGAAGGCGGAGAGCCTAAAACAGAAAAAATCACAAAGCAACGCAGACTTGTTGGCGGTAGTGTTCGTGTCATGTCGGCAGTCTGTACTCAGATAGCCTTGGAGAATGTAGGTTGTTGTCATTATGCTCTACGAGTACTCAGCCGAATGGTGGATTCTTTGAAGGATGAAAAGGAGAAAAGCGCAATCATCAATCTCGTATATTCCAAGCTCTGCAATCAGCCGAACTCTGACTACAATCAACTGTGGCTTCAAAACATCACATATCAGCAAGACAATAAAAATGACACATCGCCATATAAAATGAAGCTGTGCCGTGTGGTGGCAGGGGACAAGGATGTGGAGTTGTGGAATAATGAATGGGTAATGTCTAAGCTTTTGTCAAACTTACATACAAATAAAATTGTTAACACCGAAACTTTGAAGAAGGTTACACCGGTGATTACGTTTAGAGAGACAAGGATATATAATGAATGAAATAATTTTATTTAAATTCATTATACTGATATGTTAAGTTTTATGTTGTTTTAAAACAAACAATTGTAAATAATGAATAGAATATGGCAAAATATATAAACCTTAATTCTGCTACAGATGAAGATATTGTAGCATATCTTTTAGATTATTGGCATATTGATTCTTTCAAATTTGAAGGCGATTTCAATCCAAGTAAGTCTGTTGAATCATCGGTAAGCGGTGCGTTTTCTAATATTCAATCTGCAACATCAAAACGCCTAATTTCCTTTTATCCTCCAATGATAAAAGGTTTAAAAGATGTTGTCTTCTTTGTTCCTAAAAATATGCCTCTTATACAAGGACATTATACTTTTGAGTGTGAGTTAGCTACAAATACAATACGAAGAGTAAAAAATAACTCTTTTCTTCTTAAACTTAAATTAAGAAGCATAAAACCTTCCTTTGTAAATAACTATCATACAAGAGACGAAAGCCTTGTTAAAAAGAATTTAAAATTAAAAGATAATCTGTTTGTTGGAAGATTTCATAGAAATCCTGACGGGCAATATGCGATATCAGATATTCGCCGAACGGACTTTTCAAAACTTATTCTTCAAGATGGAGAACAAATACATGACTTGCTTTTTATGCCAAATGCTATTATAATCCCTGAAGACAATGCATATTACGAGTTTTCTTGGATTTTAAAAAGTGTTAATCATGAAGAACATAAATATAATTTCACAATAAATCAACAAAAACCCATAATTAAGGTCACACCCAAAAATGTAATAGACCGCTTACATAAAGCAATCATTGATAGTCCTGCAGGATCTGGTGACCGTGATGTAAAGATGATTGAGACACTAAAGTCCCAATTAACAGCAAGTGGAAAAGAAATATTCATATATGAACTCTTACAGAATGCTAATGATTACCCACAAAAAGCAGGAAATAACATTATTCCTGTTGATGTTGAATTTCACATAATGAATGAGTTCCTGATTTTTATGCATTCGGGAGCTGAATTCAATGAAAGAAATATTGCTGCAATTTGCAATATAAATGACAAAGAGAAATCAAATAATCCAAATGCGATTGGATACAAAGGCATTGGTTTCAAAACAGTGTTTGTGGTAAGTAATTATGTGTATTTATCTACAGGTCCTTATCATTTTAGATTTGACGAGGCTTTTACTAAAGACATGGTTGCAACTCCCTATCAACTTCTTCCTATTTGGACGAATCCTAACACCTTGGGGCATGAAGTTGTAGATTTGTTCAATTCGACGAAAGAACAATATAATGTGCAGTTTGCCATTAAGCCTACAACAAAAGAAGCACTAAGAGAATCTTCTCAAAATTTTGTAAAATTGTTTAGTGAGGTGTTTAAGAATGAAAGAGTCATTTTGTTTATCCCCAATATAAAATCAGTAAAAATATTCTTTCATGATGATCCAAGAACTGACATTATCAGAAATAGGGATTCCGAAAAATGGGTTGTTAATTCATACGTTGAACCAATTTCAGAAGATTTGCGTTCATCGATAAATGATGAGATCGATAATCAAGCAAAAAATGGAACAATGAAAATTCCCACAAAATATTGGAATTTCATGAAGACCAAAGTTTCTTTTGCATGTGCTCGAGAAGGTGCTATTTTAAAGAAAGTTGAAAATTCCATTCTTTATTGTTATCTACCTGCTAAAGACGCTTCATGGGGGATGGATTTCCTTCTTAATACAGATATGGTGCCTACTGGTCCAAGAAATGATATAGAATGTGATTTGGAAATAAATAAAGAGATTGCCAATATCGCCGGAAAAAAATTCTTTGATTGGATTTTTGAACTTTGTGAGTCAAAATCATACAAAATCGATTCTATTTTTTCATTAATTCCAAATTTTGAATTTTGTAAAGTTGGGCGTCCTATCGGACACCAGAATCTGATAACGAAATTTCAATCTGGTTTTGAGACGCGTTTATTATCCGAAGCCTTTATACCAACTTCGAATGATTCCTATTCCGTAATTTCCGAAGTTATAAATGATGAAACGAAATTGTCTTCTGCAGGAATCATGACAGATAAAGATTTTTGCAGATTTATAGGAATGAATTATTGTCAGTTACCTCTGCCTCTCCTTAGAAGAAACTTAAAATTCAAATCTTTTCTAAATCGATATGCTAATAGTAATTTAAAATTTTCAAAGAAAGATTTTCCTAATTTGATAGCCAATGAAGATTTCCAGAAATGGCTTAAAGTACAGGAGAATGATAACAATTTCTTAAAATTCTTGTTAGATAATGATTATCTTGAAGACTTGCTTGATGAAAAGATCTTTTTGGAAGAAAAAGGTTCTTTACAAACAGCAAGTGCTCTACATTATGACATAGATGAATATCTTGAAGATTTGCAGTCTTTTACTAGTCATATAAACTTCTTGTCACGCAAAACAAGAGAATATTTTAAAGATGACGAAAAATGGGGAAAAGTTATAGATGGAAGATTTGCGAGATTTCTCCCAAAAGACTTTGTTGACAACAATCTTCTTTCTCGTCAAAACTTACAAGAAACGATAGAAAAACTAAATGACAAGAACACTTCTATTCATTTCTTTAAGTTTCTTGCAGAGAATGTCGAGTTTTCAAAAGCATACAAAGACTTACCATATATAGATGATGAAAATAATGTGGTCGATTCTTTTAACTCTGACTTTATCTTTGTAGAAAACGAAGAGGGAAAACTGCAAACCAAAGCCAAATGGTTAGAAGGCATACCTTTTTCCTTTATTTCGGCTGACTATGGAGAAGATGTACTCAGTTACTTCAAGAATACATCAATAGAAGGTAGCGATGTATCGACTCCAACCTTTGGCGTGCTTGACTATGATAAATCCGTCATCATTGAAGATGTCATACTTAATGAAAAGTATGCAGAGAAGGTTAATGCAAATCAGCAAAAAAATGAGGACGTTCACAAGAGTTTCATATCGTTTTGCTATGCAAATAAAAATGCGTTTAATGCAGGGAGTCTTAAGCAGTATGCAATAAAAGTAAATGAAAAGAATAAAGACGGGGAGACACGCCATGAACTAACAGAAGACAATATATTCTTTGAGACTCTATTATATGATACAGCGTTGGAGCATCCTTGGATTGGTACAGACTGGATGTTCTGTCTTAGCAAAGACTTATTATCAGCAGAGATATCAACTGATACTGAACAACTAAAAAAGTTCTATGAAGACAAATTTGGAGTAAAAGACCTTACCGCCCAACTCTTCTATGATGAAATTGTATCCAAGAATATAAATGCCATATTTAAAGCAACATCAAAGCCAACAACAGAAAATGTAGATAAAGAAACTGCTCTGAGTGCAATTGCAATAGCTAAAAAATGCAATTTTGATTTTGTTAGTTATCTCAATGATAATATAGACCTCGTATACAAAGACAATGACTTTACAAAGTTCAACAGATTGGCGTTACTTGATAATAATGAAGAATTTATTGAGAATGACTCTGTAACATTCTTTTACGATGAAACCCTGTCCAACTTTATGTCAAAAGTTTGGCTATCTTCTAACATCGTGAATATGTGTAGCGAGACCTATAGGCATTCACTCGCTCTTGAAAGAATGCAAGTTAAACAGAACCCTCGCATAAAATACTATGATTTTGCGACATTGTACAATCTTGTCATTGTGCCAAATCTGATAGTTATAAATCAGTATCTCGACGATAAGGCTGTGAATTTAGATTTTCACAATTCCATTATTGCGAACATTGGTGCTATTACACCCGATGACAGGAAGAAAATTTCTAATGCCAAAGTCTTTATACGAGGAAAAAAGATGCCTGTACTACCAGCCTCTGGGCATAAGATAGTTTCCAAAACTGTAGAAGAGCTCGTAGAATTGTCTTTGGTAGATTACAGCGAACTTGATTTACTGGAGCAAGATTATCATGCAAATGAGCACTCTGATTATTGGCGTGAAGCACTTGGTAATGACTTCTTCACTATTAAGGATTTTCAGGATTGGCTAATTAACAATAAAGAGTCTGTAGCAACAAAACTTCAAGATAAAATCTTAAATATTAAGTTTTGGAGATGGGCAAAAAAGAATGTCAAGGAAAATCTTTCTTACTTATCCAAGCTCCCGATTTTGCTAAAAGGGAAAGACGTTCCCTGTGTACTTTCGGGAGAAATATATTTCTCAGATGAATACTTGGATTCTCCTATAGAAAGCCTTGTTAATGCAATAGCTCCTAATGCCCCTATTCTTACTTCAGACTATATTGACTTTGGTGAAGAAAAGAAAGATTGGGTTGATTTCTGGACACAACTGGGCGTACGACAAAATGAGGTAGAAGTTCTTGAGAATGTTATAAGAACTCGTTTGTCTGTGACAAAAGTACCCAACTTAGCAGAACTTATATATAAGAACCGAGCACTTTTGGAGCCCCGATTCAATAATAATTTAATAGGAAATCTTGCAGATATTCAATTAGCCGGGACAGACAACCAATATCGTGTGGCAAAGGATTGTGTTTTCGTATCAATCAGCAATGATGAGCTAAATGACGAACCATTTGCATACATAAGTATACCTAATCTCGTAACTTCTTCGCAAGCTGGTGTGAATAGTTTTATTGGTGAAATCATTCAAAAATATAATTCCGCACACTATATTACGGATTTGAATAAATGGCGGCAAGAAAAAATCTGGGCTTATCTTGCACTTCAAAATGAGAATGAGCAAGCAGAAGTACATATGTCATTAATTAAAGATCTTGCAGTGCTGATTAATGCAAATAAGGAAAACTTGTCCGCATTGTCTAAAGTTGGTGACATTCATTTGTTAGACAGAGACAATACATATAAGTCATGTACGAATTTAACCGAAGGCTCTAAATATCATCCATTTTTCGACTTTGAAATATGTGGTATAACTTTGGATTACATCAGTGATAGCTATCTTTCTTGTGGAGTATCGGTCATGAAACTATTCAATTACATGAAGGTTCATCACAACTTAGAAGAAAACGATCTCCCTAAATTGAGTGACTATGCAACCGCCTGTTATTTTTGGGAGGAATATCTTGGAATAAAAGCCAAGGATCGTAGAGGCAAAAACATAAAACACGTTGAGAGCTTCATAACTAATTCTAAGAATCCTTTTAAAGAGCTTGTATGTGTACCGACATTAGGTGGAACTGTAGTAAAGGCTGAAAATCTTTATAGTCTGCGTATCAAAGATAAAGTTGCGTTACTAACAGATGGCGAAATGCTATTGCCATTAGATATTATCGCTGAGGGTGTAATTGTTGACGAGAATTCTGCAAATAAAGAAGGCGAATACTTTATGGACAAATTACCTTTCAAAGAAATGTTGAGTGTAGGACATTGCTTCGAGGCCCTTTGTAACATTTCTTCTGGTATTAAACCTTCTAAGGAAAAAGAGTTACGCAAAGAACTCGTTAAGTGGATAGTTTGCCAAAAGGATGAAATTAGCACAAATTTGGCAGAATATCGTGCAAACGAGAATGCTCTTTGGTATAATGGGATAACACAAAAGCAACAAGTATCAAAACTGTATGCACTTGATCCCAAAGACAACCTTGAACAATACTTTGGCAATAATGCAAAAATCATTGATGCCAGTTATATTGCCAATAAAGATAACCAGCTGGATGCCTTTGCTGCTCTTGGCATTAAAGTTATATCACAAAAAGACGTAGCCACAGTACCTTCTGCAGATAAGAAGCTGGCTTATAATAGCAATAGTATTAAGAATGATCTTAAGTTTTATACTCTTATTATCTCAGGCATTGAGAGCCCAGAATCATGGAAGAATAGTTATGAAGAATATTGTTGCAAAATAGACAAAATGTCATTTTGGACATGTTCTGCCATCGAGAAAAAGTACAAAGGTGATGGGGACGTTGTAAAAAGATTAAGTGGCTTTTATCACGAAGATGGGAAAGACGATTTCTATTACAAGTACAACCTCGATAGTAAACTTGTTTTCCTTGATTATGTCAATGGAGTAAAAAAATATCTTGAAATTAAGGCTGACATAGAGATTGTAAAGAAAGTAATGGATAGCAAGCAAACTGCTTGCGACCTAATTGTGGCTGAGTATGGGCGGTTGCTTTCTGACGAAGAGTTCGTTGAGGAAGTAAGGAAGACCTTTCCTAAGTTTAATCATAAAGATGTAATAGAGTCTACTACACCCCCAACTATACCTGAGCCTGTAACAGATTCTGTAAATCTAACAGGAACAGAGTCCGTTAATCCCCCCAAAGTAGTAGAAAAGCAGAAAGAGCAAGAAGTAAACAATGAAGATTCAGAAAAAACTGTTCATCTAAGTAAAGCGGATACTAATACCTTATCACAATCAGAGCAAATAGAAGCCCAACTTGAAGCGCAAAAATACCTTTTTTCTGTTAAGCCCATGTGGAAATTCCCATATAATTTCGCAGAAGTGGATGAAGAAGGAATACCTTATTGCTTCTCTACATTTGAAATTACAGACGAAAAAGGGAATGATTGGCCTATTGTATTGAAGAGTTATAAGCGTGACGATGCTCCTTTCTCAATAAATCCTGGAGAATGGGATTCTATCATGAACCATAAAGCGAAAATACTTATTTACAGAGGAAATGACATCGTTGAAATAGAAAAGGAAGACTTGGTAAAGAATCAGAATAGCATCATTCTTAGATTCAGCACTGAGAACTTGGATGTTGAAGACAGGATATCCCAATTCTCTAATCTTCTTCACTATTTCAAACAGATTCATTTTGATTTTGAAAGTTTTAATGTTTCAAAGCGTGCAAAGTCTATTATTGGAATTACTAACAAAAACCAAGGAATACAGATTGGCAACAGCGATGAAGACCTCTAAATTGATAAGAATATGAGATATAACAGAAAACAATACCAAGACTTTCTCTCTACAGAAATAGAAACACAAGTTAGAAGCTACGAGCAAATCGTAAACACTAAAGCTATGGTTTTAAAGGACCGTGGAGATGTCTTTGTGGGAATGTTTATAAAGATTAACGAACAAGGATTTGCGATATTCAAAGTTCGAGAATCCGACAAGATGCCTCGTAAGAATTCTTTTTGGACTGCAGTATATTACATAGACCCCATGTCAAGATTTAGACAATGGGGAGACCTCTCTTGGTTAGAAATTCGAGAGAAATATCAGAAAGATTTTTCTGATGCTTATTGCTGTTGGTTGTCAAAATCCGAAGATGAAGGATTTTGCTTAGTAGGATTTAAGAATATAACTGTAGAATTTGCAAATTTATTAACTCCAAATACAATTGTCGCTTTTGGCCCGAATGATCCTCCTCTTCAATATCTCAAAAATTTGCTAACATATACGGAGTCCGCATCTGCAGACCATATTTTGGATGCAGAGTTGAATACCTATATGTGGAAACCAACTCCAATTGAGGCTAACGAGAATTCTAACAAATTACTATTAGAGCAATTGGACGATTCTTGTCATCTCATCATACAAGGGCCTCCAGGAACAGGCAAGACATATCGTATGGCTAATCTTGCCAAACATCTTTTAGATGAAAACAAAAGTGTTCTTGTAACCGCTCTGACTAATCAAGCATTGATGGAACTTGCCGCAAAGGAAGCTCTTGAAGATTATATAAAAAGAGGACGCGTTTCGAAAACGAGTTTGACTATTGATGAGGCTCGACAGCTTAACCTACAGAAAGTCAATGAGAACAAGTGTAACCCAATAAAAGGAGAACTGACACTTGCATCTTTTTATGTGTCGAGCGGTTGGCCATCTGATGAATCGGCCTTTGACTATGTAATAATGGATGAGGCAAGTCAAGCTTTATATCCAATGATTGCAGTTTCATTTAAGTTGGGGAAAAAGGTTGTATGGGTTGGTGATCAGAAACAACTTCCACCTATAGTACTAACAAATGAAGATATAATAAATGGGAATAATTGGAAAGACATAGTCAATGGCTTCAATACACTTTGTAACAGTACTGATTATAAATCGTTTCTATTGAAAGATACTTTCCGCTTGACAAAAAGAGGAGCAGAATGTACAGGCGTTTTTTATGATAATTTACTGCATTCCGTATCGGAATACCAAACTACTCCTACAAATATAAGTTGGATAAACCATCAAGGTGGCCCTATGATGGAATATGTTGCACTTCCTCTTGGTGAAAAGGCCCCAGAGGTTGCTATTCATGTAATATTATCCAAAGTAAAAGACATTCTTGCAACTTCATCAAAAGCAAGTATTGCAGTATTGTGTAAGTTCAAAGATTCAATTCGTGCATTACAGAAGGCATTTGTCTTAGGTCTGTCCGTAAAGGAACTTCCTGACAATATTAAAATTGAGACAGTAGATCGTGTTCAAGGTCTTACTATCGATTACTGTTTTTTCCTTATACCCAATGTATCTACAAGGTATTCCCTGCAAAGTGAATTATTTAATGTGGCAACTTCTCGTGCTCGTTATAACACCATTATTGTTGCTGATAAATTGCTTTTAAAAGAGAATATGAGCGAAGATGTCCGTAAATATTTATTAAAAGCTTCAAACAATTCCTTTGTTTCATTCGCCAAAACCATTTCAGCAGGTTCTATCACTTTAACTGTAAAGGATAAAATAGACCTATCGAAATTTGAAAAGAAAAGAGCTGAGTTAGTTAACGGAAAAGAAAATATCTATATTATAGATACAAATGTTTTTGTAAATTGTCCTGATATTATCAGCAAGATTGGTAAGAAGTACAAAATAATAATACCATCTACAGTTCTTGAAGAATTAGACAAGCTAAAGATAAAAGAGGGTATTGACAAAATTACACTTAGCAAAGCTGCTAAAAATATTTCTATGGCATTTACACAACAGTATTCTTGTATGGAAGATGCCAATGTTTCTCTCCTACCCAATGGGTTTGATAGGAAAAATCCCGATTGCAAGATTTTATCTGTAGCTCTTAAACATTCTGAAGAGAACCCTATACTCCTAACATCTGACAATATGTTAGCAGCAAGAGCAAAAGGATTAGGCATAACAACCATAACTCTTAAAGATTTTTTAAGGCGATAATCATCATCTTACCTATAAAATTAGAATAAAATGAACATATCAGAACAAATACATTTAAAGCTCCAACTGAGAGAGAATTCCGAGGTGGAATACAAATCAGCTGCGGGTGGTTTTCCTAAGGCGGAATTTTGGCGCTCTTTCTCTGCCTTAGCCAATACCAACGGTGGCATAATAGTATTGGGAGTGAAAGAGAAAAATCATAAGTTCACACCAGATGGTCTTTCTGAAGAACTGGTTGCTAAATACAGAAAACAGTTTTGGGATGATGCTCACAATAAGTCATGCGTGAACATTCCATTATTGGTAGAAAGCGATATAGAAGAAATAAAGACTGACGGAGGACAATACTTACTTGCCTTTAGAATACCTCGTGCACAATATGACTTGCGCCCCATTCACCTTACACTTACTCCGTTTGGACATACTTATAAGCGCAGGGACGAGGGTGATTATCTCTGTACTGATGATGAGATAAAGCAGATGTATTCGGATGCCAACAATATGAGGGCATCCGCTGATTCTCGAATTCTACGAGGCTATTCCATTGATGACATTGATATGCCGACTCTTCATCAGTATCGCCGTGCATACGACATAAAACACGAAAACCATCCTTGGACAGAAGTTGATGATAAGCAGTTTTTGGAAAACATAGGTGCCTATCGTAAGGATAGAGCCACATCAACCGAAGGATTTACAGTTGCAGGAATGTTAATGTTTGGCAAAACCAATAGCATAACCGACCCAGAGTGTTGTCAAGAGTTTTTTCCAGACTATCGTGAGCATTTAAGTGATGACCCTCAGATACGTTGGACGAATCGTATATATCCCGATGGTACATGGGAAGCAAACCTTTACCAGTTTTTCACTCGTGTCTTGCCTTTATTGCAGCACGCCTTGCCTGTGCCGTTCAGTCTTGATAATAATCAGATGAGGAATAACACAACAACTGCTCATGTCGCATTGCGAGAAGCTTTTGCCAACAGTCTGATTCATGCTGCATATACAGTGAGAGGCAATATTGTCATAAACAGATATTTCGACCGTATTGTACTATCCAATCCTGGTACTATGCTTGTCAGTATGGAAGAATACTACGAAGGAGGACATAGTGTATGCCGAAATCCTGTTATTCAAAAGATGTTTGTATTCTTGGGCATTGGTGAAAAAGGAGGTACTGGAGCTGATGTAATAGTGAAAGGCTGGAAGGATAATGGTTGGAGTATACCAACTGTTGCCGAAAAGAACAATCCTGATAGAATTGAAACTTGCCTGTCTTTGGTAAATCGTACTAATAAGACTACGGAAACCGCAATTGCTACTACGGAAACTTCTTCAGATACTACGGAAACCACTTCGGATACTACGGAAACTACTACTGGAAATCCGTCAAAAACTACCGAAACCACTACGGAAACTATCATTGGGGCAATTCAGAATAATCCGAAAATAACAACCAAAGAAATTGCTGCCGTTTGTGGAATTACTGAAGATGGCGTTGCTTACCATATCAAGAAACTGAAACAAATAGGTAAGATTATCCGCATTGGTGGTTCTCGGAATGGAGGCGCATGGAAAGTCGTTGAATAGGTTTATATCGAAATTTATCAAAAACAACAAAGAATATGTTATTAGGAAACAAGATAAAGTCTCTTAGAGACGAACAAGGAATATTGCAACGCCAAGTGGCTGCATACTTAGAAATAGACACACCCATGTTCAGCAAGATTGAACGTGGCGACAGACGAGCAAAGAGAAGCCAAGTAATTCAAATGGCAACATACTTCAAGGTGGACGAGAAGGAAATGCTCACCCTTTGGCTTGCTGATAAGATATTGGATGCTTTGGAGGATGAAGATGAATTAAATTTAAATGCGATAAAGATTGCAGAAATGGAAATAAACAATGAGCGAAATGAGCAACATTGATAATGCTACAAAATCAGAACTATTGCAGGCAGTAGAAGATGAACAAATAAAAATCAATCAAAACATAGTTAAATTATTTGGAATGGAATTGTATGTGGAAAAGAAAGGATTTACACAACATCAAATATACGAATTGGCAGGAGCCAAAGATTATGTTTCAACTATAACATTTGCCCCGGATTCAGATTCGGCACAAAAATATGGACAATCATTAACCGTCAATTTTATATATACATTGAAAGAGCGTAAACTCTTGGAAAATGACATATACGCTTTAGATAATGATTTTCATGTAAAAGTAGTAGAATTACTGAATAAACTTAATGATAAATTATCTAAAGAAGTAAAAGAAACAGGTGTAAATATTAAAGATATTATAGAGCTTTTAGTGCTACCTTTAAATAAAGAATGTAATACATATCAGAGTAAAGAACTTAGAGAACCTTATATTATGAATATTCCTATATCGTCTTCTTCAAACGGAGGAGATATTGGATGGATATTTGGTTTTCTACAGAAAATGAAAAACGAAAATATTGCTATCACACCAGATGAGGAATTCGAATATCTTGCATATAAGATAATTCTTGACTTTGATAACGTTACCAAAGAAGAACATAATGCTATTTTTGATGAAACCAATGCTATAAAATCTCCTATGGTTGCATACTATTATTTAATGTGGAGGAAACAAACCAAAGGATTAAATAATAAAGAAAAAAACATTTTAGGGGAAATAATATCCAATCAGCTTATAAAACGTTTAAATCAAACAGAAGAAGAATTAAAGAAAATGGGGCTAAGTCTTCGAAAATTAGGAGAAAAATATCCACAAAAATTTTCTTTACTATTTGATAAAATTGCACACTTTCACGAAATAAGATATAATGTATCAGGAAAGCATTTGCTTTATTGTAATTTCGATACATTCTTACATGTTTATTTAAGACATGTCAAAGAATTAAAAGTAGACAACCAATTTGGAGATAGGGACAAGTTTCAGCTGAAGGAAGAAAATGTTATGGACGTAATGGGGCATGTTATGCGTTCTTTAAATGATGAGTATCAATTGTATAAAGAACAGAACCCTAATGGAAGATTTTTTCGTAAAGGAGCAATGGCTTACTATTATAATGGGGATTATTATAATGTTGTTGTAAATGCAGATGGCAGTATCTCTACTTTTTACAAAGGAAGTGGGGATAAACAGTAAAAATTCAAGTTAACAAATATTAATTACAGATTTGTATATAACTCTTCACGTTTCTATAAAAACAATACAAAACTGAAATCTTGCATACAATGGGAACTTTATGGTATCATTTATACTCGGAGTCGTAAGGTTTCTTCTGATTTACAGATGTTTATAAAACATATACTGGTTCAAGCGTGGAATCGTCCTGTTGTCTATTCCACGAACTGAGGCTCTTCCAACTGCCTATCAAAGTTGAACAGACAACGTCAGAGCCCACGCCGATATGAAAATCACTACCGTAAAGAGACCTATATAATACATTAGACTGCGCCAAAATGGTACAATCTATGCTTACAGGTCTCCACGGGATTGATATAATCACACCCGGGACATCTACCGTTGGCTACGTTCAAGACTTTGATACTGATAGTTTTGGAAGATTTCAGTTCGCCTCAAACACAGCGTCAGATAAACGCCTTCTATTATGTCTTGACTCTCTTCCCACCCATAGCCCGCTTATTACCGAGAAAGTTGTTTGGACTTCTCTGCTTTCAGCTCGGCGTTGGCTGCCTGCTTATCAACATTGAGCGAACCCAATTTGACACACAGATTTGAGAGCCACCGCAAAGTTAATGATATTTTATCATAACAAGCAAGATTTATACGAAAAAATATCAATACCATCCGATTTTAACATTCAAACGACGAAGAAATCCACTTTTGCGTATTTTTTTGCTGAAAAGTTTGTATTATCAATGATTATTCGTATCTTTGCATTGTCAGTCCTCGCCAAGCCTCTTAACAATGCTCAAATCGTGCGGGGCGTTTTTTGTTTATACACATTTGAATATGGCGAATCTTATTCCCTTTACAAAACGGTTTGAACCTTCTGAAAATCTCGTTAATTTGCTTGAATCTCGAGGTTTACAAATTTGTGATAGAAACAAAGCCATACAATACCTTGATAACATCGGTTATTACAGATTGTCTGCTTATATGTATCCTTTGTTGAAGATGCCCAAAACAGCACATTTGTACAAGGATGGTTCAACCTTCAAGAAGGTGATGATGCTTTATCGCTTTGACAAGAAACTAAGGTTGCTCATGTTCAATGAGATAGAAAAGATTGAAATTGCTATCAGACGTGCGGTGATGCAAATAACAGCAGATATGACTGGCAATCCTTTTTGGCTGACTGACTCTTCTTATTTCTTGGATAGTTTCAAATTTAATGAAACAATGCGAGCAATATCCAAAGAGTATTGCAAATCTAAGGAGGAATTCATTCTCCATTTCAAACGAACCTACTCAGAACCTTACCCACCATCGTGGATTTTAGGAGAACTGCTTACTATTGGAAATGTCAATGCCATTTATCGTAACATCAAACAAAATCGCATACGCAAACGCATAGCAAAACGTTTTGGTTTACCTATCAATGTGTTTGAGTCATGGCTCACGGTTATTGCTGTTACTCGAAATGCCTGTGGTCATCATTCAAGAGTGTGGAACAAACAGAATGCTATTCAACCAGCAATCCCCATTAGCCCCACAGGAGAATGGATAACGCTTCCAACAGATTCCATGCGTGCTTACTTTGATCTCTGCATCATCAAGTACTTCCTCAATATTATATCCCCAAACAATGATATGCTGTCCAAACTAATATGGCTGTTCATTCGGTTTCCCGAAATTGACTTAAAAGCTCTCGGTTTTCCGCAAGGATGGGAGATGGAACCATTATGGAGATAATAACATGTAGAAAAAGTGATTAGAGGACAGCAAGTTATGCTTGACAAAGACTTAGAAACGCCATATGGTGTAGAGACCATAACTTTAAATCAAACTGCCAAACGTAACATTCAAAGGTTACCTTATGCATTTACACTCTCGACACTATCTATTTTCTCGTAACGCCCTACACGCTCATTCTCATCCCAAACCTCACGCCTTAATATACACGGGCGCATTCCGTGCGCCTTCTCTCCTTATCACGCCCTGCTCCACGAAACGCTTCAGCCACTTGCGTGCAGCCGTTTCGCGTAGCCTAAACTGGCGTTGCATCGTGCGACAGGTGATGAAATGGTTCGCGGCGAGGTAATCCATCAGAAGCGAGAGTAGCTGCTTCTCCTCATACACCACCGACTTCGACGTGAGGCGCGCACGACGAAAACGCACCTTGCTGCCCACTTCCTGCAAGAGCGAAGCCTCTGGTCGGAAGTTGATATTGTGCAGGCGCAGGTCGCTACCACTCACCTTCTCCACCGCCTTGCCATCGGCATCGAGCTTCACGGAGAGAGAGAAATAGCCCACATTAGGAATGTAGAAGCGGTGTCCTTGCGAGAGTTCGCGCACCATCTGTTCGCGCAACTCCGACAGTGTTGCCTCTATATCGCCTTTCTTCAGCGTACTGTTGTCCTGTATCAGATGCTCCAACTGCTGCGCCGACATCGGTGAGCCTTCAAAGATACGTGCGAAGTGGCGTGCTGTTCCGCTGCCTTGCGAATTGTTGATTGTGTGAATTTCGTAATTGATACTCATGTTTTTCTTTTTATTAAGGTTAATATTATCTGTCTATTGTGCTTGCAAAATTACAATTCTGCGCAAGCGAATGCAAGTAAAAGAGCAAGTTTTTTCATCCGCGTCGGTCGATGCGGACATCTGCGTCGGTCGATGCGGACGTCTGCGTCGGTCGATGCGGACATCTGCGTCGGTCGATGCGGACATCTGCGTCGGTCGATACGGACATCTGCGCCGGTCGATGCGGACATCTGCGTCGGTCGATGCGTATCACGATAGCGATACAAAAAATCCCTCAACAAGGAACGTTTACAACTTGAAACATCACTTGTTGGGGGATTAATCTATAGTTTATCCTCTTTTAATGGAAAACTCTCATCGAGCTACCTTTGCGTTATAGCGATTTGATAATTGCGTCCATCTCCACAAACTCCTTACCCATATTGAGGTTGAGGTAGATTGTGTAGAGCGGCATTGCCCACAAATCCTTGCGTGTTGGGGCAAGCCTGCGGTATGTCTGCATGTACTTCAACGAATTGCGATAGAATTCGAGCATTTTGGCGCGCTCGGCGCGTGTGTGCTTCGGCGCGTTGTCTATCTTCACAGCCTGATTGAAGTAAGCCAAACCAGCGTTGAGATAAGCATCTGCAAGGCTGTCGTCGAGGGCGATGATAGCATCGCAGAGCTGTACGCACTTGTCGTAATGCTGCATGGTGAGCAGCACTGCGCTCTTGGCAAGCATTGCTACTTTGCTCTTCGCGTTGATGGCAAGCGAACGGTCGCAAAGCGTGAGTGCTTGTGTGGTGTCACCACGCTGGAAGCGATAGTCGAACAGGTGGGGGAAGAAGTACTCGGAGACAGGGTTGCCGTCGAAGCCTTTCTCGAGCGTAGACACATAAGCGATGGTGTCGCCTTGCGCACGATAGGTGTCGGCTACGTACTGTAGGGTGAGTTGCAGGCGTGCGGTGTCAGCCTCTGCCAAGTCTTTATAGCGCAGAGTGGCGACAGGGTCGTTGGCACGATAGCCACTATAGAGAGCGTAGAATGCTGCTGAAGGCAGACGCTTGTCCTTTGTGGTGTAGTCGTAACTCTGAAAGAGTGGTTGCTCGGCGCAGTCGATGTAAGCCGAAAAGAGCGTGAACGCACGCTGATACTGCTGCTTGTTGAGAAAGAAGGAGCCTCCGGTGTAGAGGTTCTTGCGATATGCGTCGAGGTATTCGGCGTTCTTGCGACGATACTTCAGCTGTACGCGTCCGTTCTCGTTGGGCTGGGCATCAACAGAGTCGAGGCCTTCGAGCACACCGAACATGCGGTAGGCTGCCTCGAAGAGCTTTGCGGTGTCGGTCGACTGCTTGAGATACATCTGTTCGTTCACATCCTCATACTGCTTTTTTACCGCATCGAACAAGACAAGCCAAATCTTCTCGTTGCTCCTGTTGTCAGGATTGGCGAGCAGTGTGCGCATCGAAGCCTCAGCTTCAACTGCCTTTCCAGCCTTTATTGCCGCTTTGGCTTGTGCCATCTCCTTCTTTTGCGCTGTTGCGGAAGCGAATGTGGCGAACACAAGCAATGTGACTAAGAATAGTTTTCTGAACATTTTATCCCGATTACAATCCACGGCATGTCCCACCTTATAATATATAGACAGTGGGACATGCCGCATGAGTTAATTAGTTTGCGCCGTTAAGACGTTCCAAGTTGTAGTTGGTATTGTCGAGCATGTACGACCAGTTGGCACGCTGCTGACCTGGGTCGAGGTCGCGTGCCTTCTCGAAGCACTGCTTTGCTTGCTCGAAGAGGCTCTTCATCTGTGCAGCATCCTGCAGCTGAGCAGCCTTGTTGTTGTAGCAGAAGCCGAGGAAAGTGAGGGCGAGAGCGTCGTCCTTAGCAGCAACAGCCTTCT
>ENA-UEOY01000444-UEOY01000444.1-human-gut-metagenome-genome-assembly--contig:-NODE-444-length-18043-cov-4.302627_pt1 | contig 18043 bp, 12 predicted proteins | sample MGYA00242892_ERZ507900 | MGnify/ENA primary metagenome ERZ507900 (study PRJEB26167, sample SAMN06115427) | human gut metagenome | host: Homo sapiens | place: China:Henan | collected 2015-04-15 | study...
CCGAAAGTTTGGGAAATGAAAGCTAACTTTGAATTTGAAGAGAATTGGGATGTGAATGCTATTCCTATAGACAAGCAAAAGCTGGATGAAATAAAGAAACAAAAACCGGAAGAGACCAAAAAGGTGCAAGATAGAAATAAAGAAAGAGCTAGAAAACTAGGCCGATGAAAAAGATTATATTCATACTATTGTGTTCTTGGTTCACTATATGTGCCGCGGGAGCGCAATGTGCGGCACAAAACGAAGCTATCCAGGCAGGTGAAGAATTAGTGTACGATTTAAAGTTTAACTGGAAATTCATTTGGGTTGCTGCCGGACAGGCAAAAATGGACATGCAGGCTATTACTTATCAGGGGAAACCTTGTTTTCGTAGTAACTTGATTTCTGTCAGTAACAGACAAGTTGATTTCTTTTTTAAGATGCGTGATACATTGACTTGTATTACCAGCAGTCGTCTGGAACCTGTTTATTTTCGTAAAGGAGCCGAAGAGGGCGACCGCTATACGGTGGACGAAGTATGGTTCAGTTATAAAAACGGGAAATGTATTGCCGATCAGCGTCGTATGAGGAGGGAACGGGATACGGTGAAATCGAAAGACCAAAGTGATGAGTGTATTTTTGATATGCTGAGCATATTGATGAGGGCACGTTCATTTGATGTAAGTGACTATAAAGTCGGCGATAAAATATTGTTTGATATGGCTACAGGTACTAAAGTAGAGCAGCAAACATTGATTTATCGTGGCCGGAAGAATTTTAAGGCGGAGAATGGTGTGAAATACCGTTGTTTGGTCTTTTCCTTGGTAGAGTATAAAAAAGGAAAAGAAAAAGAGGTAATAACCTTTTATGTAACTGATGATAAAAACCATTTGCCGGTGCGTTTGGATTTATATTTGAATTTTGGTTCGGCAAAAGCATTTCTGAGAGAGATAAAGGGGAACCGTCATCCTCTAACTTCCATTATAGAAAAGTAGCGGTTTGTCTTGATATAGTAATACCGCCGGGCCTTGGCAGATGCCGGGTCGGCGGTTGTGTTGTTGTATATTCATTATGAATGGTATGTTATTCATCGAACAGTTTGGCCTGTCTGGAAATAAGTTTCAAGGTCTTTCCTTCATTTAATGCAGTAAGAATAGTTTCACCCCCTTTGTTCACTTTGCATAAAGAGATTTTCGGTCCCATGATTTCGGTAATCCGTATTTCACCGATTTTGGTTTCTATATTATGTCCTTCCAGTATGCCATCTTCCACTACATCAAAGCGTAATCCTTCTTTGATAGGATCATCATATCCCAGGTTGATATAAATGGTTTTTGCCTTGTCTCTTTTGGTAGATACCACTTTCAGTATTGAACCGTATACTTTGAAGTGATTTTCTACAAAAAGTCCCATTTCGTATGGCACATTGATTAATGAATTCTCTAAAGCGCTATATTGGGTGGCATCTTTACCGGATGCTGAGCCTGTCTCTTCATAATTGCGTGTGCTGATAGTTACTCCGTCACTGGTCCGTATTAAATCAAGGCGCAGGGTGAATTTCTCTTTATAACTGTTCTCACGGCTGTGGTAACGTCTGTGAGAGCTTCCGTCATCGGTTGCTTCCCTTTGTATCAGGTTTCCTTTTAACAGGTACTCTGCTCTGAAGCGGCGTGCATCTTCCAGCGGGCTCAGACTGAGATCACTTCCAGCCGAAACGGCGTCCACTACATTGATGCGGTTGGTGTTGCGGATACCATCGATAAATGCGAGACGAATCAGGTTGATCGCCCTGTTGGGTATTTTGATCTCACTATTGAAGTCATCTACATAAATCGTATATTTTTGTCCGGATGCTTCTAAGGATATGACTGTCAAAATTATTAATAATAGGATATTACGTTTCATGGTTATACGAATTTGTAAGGTTTGTAATGTAGTTCTTTTACGAAAATACACAGTTCGCTGTTTATTTGCAAGTGAACTGCGTTAAAATAGATTTCGGGCATTGATTATTTATTGCCGGTGTTTATTTTTTCATGTTTAAGTATTTGGTATTGACAGATAATGATTATCTTGGTGCATAAATTAAAAGGTAGCTTGTATATGGGGAAGATTCAAGAGAATGATGCAAGGTTGCAGCAGCTTGTATCAATGGCACGCATAGGATGGTGGGAGGTGGACTTTGATGAAGGAGTTTACTATTGTTCTGAGTTTGTAGCCGATTTGTTAGGAATAGAAGGGAATAAGATTTCTGCTAAAGATTTCGCGAATCTGATTTGTGAGAATTATCGGGAGCGTATTTTGGAGGAATTTCGCTCTTTCCGGATGATGGAGATTTATGAGCAGGTTTTTCCGATACATTCCAAATATGGGATGATGTGGGTCAGTACCAAGGTCGGTGAGAAGCGTATTACCAAAGAAGGTCATGTCCGCGTCATGGGTATGTTGCAATGTATTTCCCGGCAACGGATGAATATGCAGGAGCAGACGGTAGACCGGTTGAACTCTTTATTATCTCGTTTGAACGGCATTTCCAAGTCATTGCTTGATTTTTTGCATTCTGATGATATTACCTTGGTTATCAATAAGATTTTAAAGGAGGTATTGCGCCAATTTCAAGCAGATCGTACTTATATTTTTGAATTGGACAGGAAATTGCATACGGAAGTCTGTACCTATGAAATAGCAGTGGAGGGTATAAAAGAACGCAAGGTTTTATTATCGGAATCTTCTATTGATTATGCCTCTTGGTGGACAGGACAGATATTGGCTGGTAATCCTATCATTCTTTTTACATTAAATTTGCTTCCTGATTCAGCCGGGGCGGATAAGCGTAGATTAGAGGAATATGGAGTGAAATCTACTATGGTGGTGCCTTTGAACTCAAAAGACGGAGTGTGGGGGTATATAGGGGTGGATATGGTGCGTGAGCACCGGAATTGGTGCAATGAGGATTATCAATGGTTTGTCTCTTTGGGTAATATTATCAGTATTTGTATGGAATTGAGACGCTCTGAATCTGAAGCCCGGCTGGAAAAAGCTTATTTGCAGAATATTTATAAAAATCTTCCTGCTGGTATCGAGTTGTATGATAAGGATGGGTTTATGACAGATTTGAATGACAAGGAGATGGAAATCTTCGGTCTCCGGCATAAGGAGGATGTGATAGGATTGAATTTATTTGATAATCCTTTGCTGCCGCAGGGGCTGAAAGATAAGTTGAAAGCAGGAGCACCTATTGATATGTCGTTTAATTATGATTTCGACCGTTTGGACGGCTATTATTCTACTTCTCGTACCGGTACTATCAGTTTGATCTCGAAATTCGCTCCACTTTATGATGCTTTGGGCAATCTGATAAATATATTGTTGATCAATATTGATAATACGGAAACAACAAATGCATATAGCAAAATACAGGACTTTGAGGAGTTTTTCACATTGATTGGTAACTATGCCAAAGTAGGATATGCCCATTTTAATGCCTTGAAATGTGATGGCTATGCTGTGAATAGCTGGTATCGGAATGTAGGTGAGAAAGAAGGAACTCCATTGAATGAGATTATCAAAGTGCATTCTCATTTTCATCCGGATGACCGCAGGATGATGCTTCGCTTCTTTGATCAGGTATTGATACGGGAAGCCAGCCATCTGAGGCGTGATGTGCGTATATTACGTGAAGATGGCACGTATACATGGACAAGAGTCAATGTAATGGTACGCGATTTTCGTCCGGAAGACGGGATTATTGATATGGTTTGTGTCAATTATGACATAACTGAACTGAAAGAAACGGAGCGGAAGTTGATAGCGGCAAGAGATAAAGCGGAAGAGCTGGATCGTTTGAAATCCGCTTTTCTGGCTAATATGAGTCATGAGATCCGCACTCCGCTGAATGCTATAGTGGGGTTTTCCAGCCTTTTAACGGAAACGGAAGATATGAAGGACCGCAAGCAGTACATGGCTATTGTACAGGAGAATACGGAGTTGCTTCTTCAGCTTATTTCAGATATTCTTGATTTATCGAAGATGGAGTCGGGAGCTTTTGAATTTGTCAAGAGTGATACGGATGTCAATCTGCTTTGCAGTGAGATTATCCGTTCTTTACGCATGAAAGTGCCGGCCGGTGTGGAGCTGGTGTTTGAAGAATGCTTGCCCGGATGTCATGTATGGGCAGACAAGAATCGTTTGAATCAAGTCATTTCCAATTTCATTAATAACGCTTTGAAGTTCACTTTTTCGGGCAGCATAACGTTAGGATATTATAGGCAGACAGATGGGTATCTGCGGTTTTATGTTCGTGATACAGGAATGGGAATCCCGAAGAATAAGATAAAAACAGTATTTGACCGTTTTGTGAAACTGAACAGTTTTGTTCATGGTACGGGACTTGGCTTGTCTATTTGTAAGAGTCTGGTGGAACAGATGGGTGGAACTATCGGTGTGGAGTCAGAAGAAGGAGAAGGCTCTTGCTTTTGGTTTACTTATCCTTATCAGGAAATGGCTGGTAGTATTCTGGTACCGTAGAGGGGTTTGATTAATAAAGGTTTATAGCTGTAGGGGTGAATTGAGTTCATCCGGATACATTGATTTTGTGGTATCGGGTGGGAGCATTTCACCCCTACAGTGAACCGGGATTATATGTTAGTCTAGTTTCTTCATGGCGCTGTGTACGGAACCTGCCCAATAATTGCGTAGTCCGAAACCGCGTGCTTTGCCGTTAGTCGGTGCACTATACAGAATCTCACGGGTTTTCGTGTTGAAGAATACAATTTGATAGGTCGCTCTTGCATCTGCCTTGTTTAAAAGCATGGCAATCATAATCAATCCTGTTTTTTCTTCTTGAGAGAGGATAGGAAGTGTCTTGATGACTTCTTCTATCTGTTTTTCATCCAGGGTGTATCCGCTGTTGGTCGTCATGATCTCATCGGGATTGATGGTCTTGTTAGCATCGTTTACTGCCTCTAATGAGGTCACTTCTACATTGACACCCAATCTTTTGCCAATATCATACTTCTTCGGCTCAGTGATGAAAAGCTTGTTGATGTCATCAAAAGTATATTTGAACTGCATGGGGCCTTCTTTCGCTCCGTACACTTTGGCACGGGTAAAGTCTATGCCATAAAATGTCACGGAAGAGATGTCTTTCAATGCGTCTTTGTTTTGCCCGAAGCAAGCCATGCTGCTTACAAGGAATAATAAAACGAGTAACTGTTTCATATTAGTTCTTTTTTAAGTGTTGTTTTGTTGCTGCCAAAGGTAGAAAAATATTATCTCAAATCAATAAATTTAACTATTTTTCGACTCATGGGCGGCATTTGTATTTTCGCGATATACTCTGCCGATTCAAAATTGATACTCGGAGCCACCCGTACTTTGGAACGGAACAGGTCTTTGATTTCTTTAGCGAAGGCTTCGCTGCGGTTTTCACTTCCGATGCGGATCAGTATTTCATCCGTTCCCAGTTCATTGGTATAAACCTCTACAATGTAATTCTTGATATGGGGGATGTTATCCAGAATATCGAATAAAGCGGGTGGGTAAAGGGTCGTACCTTTATATTTTATCATTTGTCCTTTACGGCCCAGTATGGAGCTGAGACGGATGGTGTTACGTCCGCAGGCACAAGGTTCGGTATAATGGTAACAGATATCTCCGGTCTTGAAGCGGAGCAGCGGCATTCCTCTTACTCCCAAAGTCGTAATGGTCACTTCGCCTGCTTCCCCTTCTTTTACAGGTTGGTTGTTATCATCCAGAAACTCTACGATAATCAGTTCCGGCTGGAGGTGGCCACCGTGAAATTCATTACATTCGGTAAACGAGGATTGCATTTCGGTAGATGCGTAGGTGGAGTAAAGTTGCAGGGAATCCCATTTCTCGTGTATCCGTTTACCCAGTGTGTTCAGGGTGAAATCGGGATTGCGGAGTGCTTCGCCTATGCATACACATTTCTGCATGGAGCAGTGATGGTAATCAATATGGTTCTTTTCGGCAAATTCAATCAGTTTGATCAGAAAGGAAGGGACTACCATGCCGCAAGTGGGATGGATGCGCCGGATAGTGTCCCATTGCAGTTCGGGAATGCCGTTTCCCACACGGGCTACCCCCATGCCCAGCTCACGGGCTCCCATATAGTAGGCTAGACCCGCCATGAAACGTCTGTCGATAGTGGTCATCAGTTGCAGTACGTCTTGTCTGCTGCATCCGGTGGTGGTGAATGACAGATATTCGTTGTAGGCCAGCCGGTCAAGGTCCTCGGAAGTCAATACGAAAGTGACGGGGTCGCCCAAGGTTCCCGAAGTGGTGACATAGTCAATAATTTCATCGCGGCTCACGCAAATAAAATCTTCATTATGAAGTTGCAGGTCTGTCTTGGTCGTGACAGGTATTTGTTGCAAGTCTTCTATGGTTTTTATCTGTTGTATATCGATGTGATGTGCTTGGAACAGACGTTGGTAGAATCGTGAATGATTCTGCAAATAAAGCAGTTCCTCAGCCAGCCGGCTTTCCTGATAGGCTTTGATTTCTTCAGGGGAGCGGAATTGTATTTCCGGATTCTTATTCATTTTAGTTGTTTATTTTATGTTCTATACGTTCTGATTCACTTCGCTTGGGGATAGGAAGCAAGAGGGCTTTCTTCCAATTGCGCAGGGCTTTGTCCTGCTGTCCTGTGGCATGATAGTAATCTCCCAGCAACTCGTACACATAAAAGAAATGAGGGTTGGCATGTTGGAAGGCATGCAGGGTCTGTTCGTCCAGCCGTTCTTTCTTTTTAATCTGCTTCCGTAGTACAGGAGCCAGTCTTTTGTAAGTCATCAGCTGTTGGTATTCCTGTTGTTGCAGGAAGGAGTCCGCAGGCACTGTCAGGTTTTCGGTATAGATTTCATGGTTGAAATCGATGGAGTCGCTGAAAATCCTGTTCAGGTCGTATGCCACGTACTTGCCGCATTGCCAGGGAGCGGTGGATACCCACATCCGTTTTTTCTCGGGTTGGAAAATGACGGAGTGATGGGCGATGAACTGGTTGATGGCCATTTCATTGGCAAGGCCCAGTTCCGCTTCTCCCACTCCTTTCCGGTTGCGCAGGATAGAGGCGGCTTTGGGGGCATCTATCGGTGCGTTTTCTTTCAGCAGTTCCTGCAAGCGGGCAAAGCGGTAGGGGCTGTCCGAAGTTTCTATGTTTTCCAGGTTCCGTTTGTCATGGCCGAAGGTTTCCGACTGGTAGTGGTTGGTACAGATGATCTGCTGCCCGTTTCCTGTGAATAAGGCTATTTTCTCCGGCGATTTCTCGATAATTGCGGCTCTGCCGTCCTTGGCCGAACCCACCAGTATGGACTCCGAGACAAATGTTTTCCGTTTCCGGGCGATAGCGTATGCTTCCTCAATGGTAGAAGCATATTGCAATATTTCCCTGGTCAGAATGGAAATAGGGGTGGCGGATGCGGCAGGCAGATCCGATTTGGCGGCATTGATGGTGACAGTCAGCCCCGTTTCATTCATGCCGGAAAGGACACCGGTCATTCCGGCCCATCCCACGGATGCGAAGCGATATCCGTTTTCGGGTTGGTAAAACGAAACGAGCTTGTTGCGTGCAAAGGCGTCACCCATGTAGAAATCGAAATTACGGCCGATGATAAGGGAAGAATCGGCACTGTTCTCACCCCAGCAGGCAAATGAACTGCATCCTACCAGCATATAGTCCTGCATGGCATGTCCCAAGTCGTGGGCGGAGTGGTAATTCAACTGACGCTCGTAGGGGGTGCCGATGAAATCATACTCATGGGTGCAGGAGAGGGAGATGCCATAAATCTCGTCCCGGTACTCTTCCGGCACATTTTTCCCCAGATTCCGGTTGAAAAGGACAATGAAGAAACGGAGGAATTTAAGATAACTTTCAGAGGGGACTATCTCTTTTATCTGATCCACAAATACTTTTTCCTGAAAATAAAGTAAGTCGGAAGTCAGTTGGCCGATGGCTTTGCCTCTTTCGTAGGCAGGTCCGCTGACTTTCAGTTCCCAAAGCCCGCTCTCACTGTGCCGCAGGTAGTTTCCGCCATACTGCCGGAGGCTGTCTTTCCGTATCACACGATCCGTTTCAGGGGTAGACGCAAATTGCGGAGTCATCATATCGGCAGATAGATAGAGATAACTCATGCCTATCATGATCGCCGCTATCAGAATCAACAGGGCCATCCCCCCGTACTTTATTGTTTTCTTCCAAATCTTATGCATTGCCTACTTTTTTTGCTAAATATTCCTGACCTACAAATTCCGAACAAGTGAGCATGGCTGTCAGCGTCACGCCCAAGGCGCCGTGTACATTCAGATTCTGCCCCGTGAGGAACAGATTCTTCAGTTTGGTGCGTGTGGAAACAAAACTGATTTGCGGATACTGGTAGTTTTTGACAATACCGTATGCCGAACCGTCTATGGTTCCGGTATAGTCCCGATAGCTCAGCGGAGTCGTGGTATGAATCTTTTCAATGCAATGATTCCAGTGAAACCCGAACCGGTTCAGGAGCTGCAAGATCTGTTCCGTCTTTTCTTCTTTGAACTGGCGGTATGCCTCGCCACGGTGTTCGGGGGTCGTATCCGTCCATTCGCTGACCTCATCCATATACATGGGGGTCAGTATGGAAACCACCTCTGTGAATTTGCTGTTGCCGCGGGGTACTTGCATGGAGATCATGCAACTGGGGGTATTCCCTTTGTGCATCTCTTTGTCATACCATACATCCTCATTGCCGTGCAGGTATATATTATGGTTCTGATAGGGGCAACAGTCTTTTTTCATCATCAGATTGAGCGTGAATATCCCGTAACTGTTTTCCAGTGACTTGATGCGAGACACAAAAGCCGGTTTGATGGAATGGTTCTTATCCAGCAGGGATAAGGTGAGTTGCGGATGCAGGTTGGATATGACGTAGGTACTTTCCAGTATCTCTTCATGGTTCACTTCCACTCCTTGTATGGCTTCATCCTTGACAAGGATACGGGTCACTTCTTTCCGGTTCAGCACCGTGCCGCCGTTGGCACGTATGATATGGATTAATTCCAGACTGACTTGCATACTTCCTTCCGTGAAACGATAGGCGCTCTCCAGATAAGAGTTGTTAATCATGGCGTGCTCATAGAAGGTGGATTTATTTTTGATCCCGCCATAGAGCAGGGAGGTTGCGGCAAGTACATTCTGTAAATCCCTGTTCGTGGTAACGGATGCTATCATCCCGGCTGCTGAGGTGGCAAAGAAATCCATGCCTTCTTGGGACAGGCGGCCTTTTTTCAGGTGGTCTATGCTGATCAGGTTTCCCACCGATCGGATAGCTGCCACATACCGTTTTAAGTTCTCCCGTTCATGGGGGAATGAGTGGCACAGGGTTTCCATGAACCGTTCATGCCCCATGGCGTAATCATAGATAGCGTCTTTATAATAAATCCGGTCGAACACTTCTTCATCCATCCGTTTGATGGATAACTTGTCCATGATACCGAAATAACGGAAATACTGATTCATGATTTGTCCTTCATCCAGACTGCCGATATAGTGAATGCCGGTATCCATCCGGTGCCCGCCGCGTTGATAAGTCTGGAAGCAGCCGCCAAACAGTTCATTCTTCTCCAGCACACAGACGTGGTAGCCCTCTTTGCTCAAGATGGCTCCGCATTCCAGACCGCCCAGTCCGCTGCCTATGATGATGATATCGTACTTACTCATGTTCCGGTTTGTTTTTTTGGAAGATATAAATCGTATTCGAGGTATATCTGTCATTAGGTAAAATCTCCAGCTGCATCCCACCTTCTTGCGCGATGCTCCTTATTTGCGCTTCGGATGTGAAACAAAGTTGTTCTGTCGTCTTGTTGAAACTGAAAATGCCGGTAGACAGCAGTTCCGTGAAACGGGTGAGGCGGTGTTTCCGGGTGTTGGCGGCATTGCCGTCCCGCACAATCAGCTTTCCTTCCGGGCGCAACCGCTCCATGCATCTGAGCAATAAGGTCCGCTGGTGCTCATAGTTCATATAATGCAGGATATCATTCAGTATGAATGCGTCACTTTCCGGCAAAGGGTATTCCAATGCATTGGCGTATACAAATTGCAGGTGGGGAGTGCGGAGCCAACCCTGTTGCGCTACTGCTATCTTGTCCTCATCATAATCAATCCCTGTAATCTCCCGTTCCTCGGAAAGTTGGGAAAGCATATAGCAAAGCGGTCCGAATCCGCAACCGATATCTGTAATCTGTCCTTTGACGGGAACCAGCCGGTTGAATAACCGGTAGTTATCCTCCATTTTCACCTTGATGCGTATATACCATTCTTCTACCGGTCCTTTATAGATATAGTTCTGTATCAGGTTCTCGTAAAAGACGGGATTGTCCGTTGTGCTTTGCTCCCGGCAGATACGGGCATATTCTTTTTTCATCCGTGCGGAGATGCTTTTGGTACGTTCCTGATAAGTGGTTCCGTACGTAGCATCGTTGGCCGGGATACGCGGCAGAATCTCTGTCAGCATGATGCCTTTCCGTACATTGAACGGCTGTGCCTTGGCTATGATCTTGCAGTTGCCGTAAAGGATGACCGGAATGATATCCAGTTGCAGTTTTTCCGACAGATAGAAAGCTCCTTTATGGAAACGCTTCATCCGTCCGTCGTAGGTACGTGTTCCTTCGGGGAAAATGGCGATGGAATATCCTTCTTTCACCTTTTGGCGCATCCGTTCCACGTAAAGCTCGTAACCGTCTCCTACGTAATAGAAATCGGCATAGCGGATAATGGCTCCGAAGAAAGGAGAGTGCCATACCCAGTGATTGGTAACCATGACCAGTTTGGGAGTCAGAGCCAATAATACCAGTATATCGATGAAAGACTGATGATTGGCTATCAGGATGGCAGGCTTTTTAAACGTTTCTCCCGTCCGGTTTATCTTTTCTTTATGTACAAATGTGGCTATATGGATCAGGCCTTTGCAGGTGACATGTATCAGTTGGCAAAGTACTTGTTTCTTATAGGCTTTGCGGATAGGAAGCAAGGTCATGACAGCTATCAGCAAGCGCAGGAACAGGCATCCGATAAAGAACAGCAGGAACAGGCCGCCGGTTCTTGCCAGTCCTGTCAATGTATAAGGAGGCAACCCTTTGGAAGCGGGTGCTGTGATGAAGAACCGGAAAAGGATGGGTTGCAGCGTGTAGGCTACCAGTACGACGGCAATCATTCCCAAAATGGAGATGAGGGAAATGGACTGCAATGCCGGATGGCGTGCGAAGACCAACGTACCCATACCTATCACGGTGGTGAAAGCGGAGAAGAAGATGGCTGTCTTGTGCGGGTTCAGCAACTGCCGTCCTGTGCGGTACTTATTCTGCAATCCGTCCATAATGAAAATGCTGAAATCATCCCCGATTCCAAAAATAAAGGTGGACAGAATGATGTTGATGATATTGAATTCAATACCCAGCATGCCCATTAACCCCACAATGATAATCCAGCTGACCAACATCGGCAGGAAACTCATCAGGGTCAGTTCTATGCGTCCGTAGGAGATCCATAAGGCAAAGAAAATCAGAAAAGAGGAGATATAAAGAATCAGATAGAAATCCTGATTGACGGCTGATACCCATTGGTTGGCGAAATAGCTGCGGTCGAAGATAACCACTTTCTCTTTTGGTTGGAAAAGGGGGTACACCGCTTCCTTGTCGGTCTCGTTCATCCGTACCTGAGTAATCAGCATGGTCAGGGAATCGGCGGAAGTCTGCCATTCGTTCAGAAGCCGGGTAGTGATTTCATTCTGGTAGTCCAAAGGCTGGAACGGACGGTCGAGCCATTGGAAAAACGGCTCGAATGCATGTTCACGAAAATGATAACGGGCAGCCTCTGTCCGGATGGTTTCGCGTAACCGGGCTTTCTTTTCCGGAGTCCAGTAGTTGTGCCATTGTTTCAACCGTGCTTCCTGCACCTCTTCCGGTATCAGAAACTGTCCGGCAGAGGCGTAATCTTTTATTTTTCCTTCTTCTTTCAGTTGGGCGAGCAGCCGGTTCGTTTCGGCGTATTGTCCGGTAGCGTCTCCCATATCTTTGCCTGTACTGACAAAGAGAACAGTCTTTTCTTTCTTGTCAAAGAGTTCGGCCAGCTTGTTTTCCGATTGTTTCAAGTGGGCAGGCTCATAGTTCAGACTCATCATATCCTCGTTGAAACGCACGTTCTGCGAGGTGAATAAACATATTATGGTCAGCACGAGAATGCCCCCTACCAAGCCTTTGTTCTTTTCGTATGGATAAGCGTTCAGTTTCTCGATAAAGCGTAGCACCGCCCCTTGTTTTACATGCGCCTGCCCTTTCAGGAAATGCGGCAGATAGACCAGGCAAAACAGCGTGGTTCCTATCAAGGCAAGCGAGGCGAACAGACCGAAATCCCGTAACAGGTTGGAACTGGTAAAGAGGAGGCCGAAAAAGGCGCCGATGGTAGTAAAACTGCCTACGGTAAGCGGATAGGCGATTTCTCTGATTAATTGTTGTACCGATGATACATGATTCTGATGCGCCAGCATGTGTATGGAGTAGCTCAAGGCAATGCCCATTACGGCGGAGCCCGCACCTACGGCAATGGCTGAAATGCCGCCTTTGATAAAGTAGATGAGGCATAAGGCGAATAAAGCTCCGAACAGCACCGGGGTGATGATAAGCGGAATGGATTTCTTATGCTTGAATACCAGAGATATGAAGACAATGATGATAATCAGCGCGATGGAAGAAGTGACCAGCGTATCTTTCTTTATCTGTCGTGCATTGTACACTCCTACGGAAGGACCTCCGAAATATTCGGCAACCAATTGGGGATGTTCCTTTTCCGCTTTTTGCAGCTCATTTTCAATCAGCCGGATGAGTTTGTCATTTTTGCCCGTGCTTCCGGTGTTGAATACCGGGGTGATGAACATCAGCAGGGTGGAACCGTCCCGTGAGAAGATATGTTCATTAATCAGTTCGTAATTAGCTTCCAACTGGAAGTCTTGCAGGTGTTTCAGCGTCTGGCTGCCCAGTCCCAACGGGTCCCGCATAATGTAGTTCTTCAAGGCGAATCCTGCCGGAGATATCAGGTTGGAATAGTTCTTCTGCATCAGGGCGGCAATGTTTCCGGCGGTAAGCAAGGTGTCCAGCCGTTGGTAGTCCTCGTCGGAAAGGAACAGGGGCAGGTTGTCGTAAACAAAATCTCCGACACTGTTGATCAGGTTTTCGTCGGCTTTTGAGAAGATCTCTTTAATCAGGGTTCCTTCCGCTTGTTGCTGTAAATCCTGTTTAATGGTTTCGGCAGCTTCAATCAGGGAATCCGCATCCGCCACACCGTCCTTGCCGGACAGCATGATCATAATTTTATCCTTTATCTTCAGATTTTCAAATACGTTGATGGCATTTTGGGAGTCCTTGGTATCCGGAAAGAAACTGGTTACGTTTTCCTCGAATCTGACTTGGGCGGCAAAAAGGGCCATAAAGAGGATGCATACGCTGAGGGACAGGTAAAACAAGACTTTATGCCTTTCAAAATAGTTATATAATCCAACAAAGAATTTAGTCATATCCGTTTTTTCTCCTACATATAGCCAGCAACACGGTGGAGATTACTCCAGACAGCAGACTGCAAGCCATTGCAAAGATAATGCTTCCTATTAAATATTGCTCTAAAACTGATTTGACATTTTCAAGAGAAAGGTCTCCGAGATGCAAATCGGGAGGATTACCCAGTACCATGCAGCCTGTCCGGTAACTGCCGTACAGCAATAGGGGAATCATGGGTGGAATACTGATATTGGCGGCGACAAGGGCAATCACTTTATTCAGTCTGAACAGATGCGCAAGAAAGAGGGTGATCAGCATCTGATAACCCCATAACGGAACGATACCCATAAAAATCCCCAGCATGATGGCGAGTACAATCTTCAGGTTGGATTCCCGTGTATTCAGCACATGGTCGGTGAAGAATCGCTTGCAGTTGCTCCATGACAGTTTGCGGAGCAGGTTACGGGGAACAATCCAAAGGCAGGTAATCAGCACCAGCACCGTGTTCAGCACACTGATACGGGTAAAATCCCGGAACGGCCGGAAATGGGATACCCGTTCTGCTTGCGGGGGATAATACACGTGGATGGGAATGTTCTTCACCGCTACATCTCCCCATGCGGCAAAGACGATGGCTTCCAACTCAAATTCGTATTTGGCGGTGTACCAGCAGCTTTGCACATTCATTTTGCGCAGAGGGTAAAGGCGGTATCCCGATTGTGTATCTTCCAGTTTCAGCCCGGTTTCCAGTCTGAACCAGAAATTAGAGAATTTATTGGCAAAGGTATTCTTGCCCGGCATATTGTCGGAGGCTAAGTTTCGGGCGCCTACCAGCAGCGTGTTGGGCTCTTTTTCAATGGCTTCGATAAAACAGGGAATATCGGAAGCGAAATGCTGTCCGTCCGAATCGATGGTGATGGCATAGCGGAAACCTTCTTTTTTTGCTTGGGAAAGACCGTGCTTTAAAGCGGTTCCTTTTCCTTTATTGACAGGATGGGTAATGGTGCGGATAGCCGGATATTGTTCCAGAATGTTGGCCGTATCATCCGTAGAGCCGTCATTGACGACAATGATATCGTCTGCATACCTGCATACCTCCTCAATGACTGCCGCCAGTGTCTTCCCGTTGTTGTAGGTGGGAATAACGACGACAATCTCCAGTTCCTTTAGTTTCTTCCGCCAAACCGATGTTGTGTTTGTACTCATCTTGTTTTTCAGTCAAACTATTCAGATACGTTTGGGATGAATGTTTTCGTACCTGAACTTATGTGGTTTCTAATGGGTGACAAAGATAGTATATTTTCGGATGCGGGCATTCTGGCGTTAATTATTTATTTGGAGATGCATTTTTAATTTTAAAGCAGGTAAACACCAACTTGTTCTCGTCGAATTGCGGATTTTCCAGATTGTTCTCGGATATATACAGTCCTTCCCTTCCCACAAAACTCATTTTATAGAAATATTTCTTTCCGGGGAATTTTGTTTCTCCGATGATTTCAAAATCCGCGTTCAGTACAATGACGGAGAACTCCTTTCCTTTGGGCGTTTCATAGGGGCTTTCGTTGGGAGCCAGTTTGTAAGGCATTTCGGCAAAACGGTAGTACACATTGCGGTATTTGTCATACATGATATGCCAATATCTAGGATTTTCATTGAGTTTTATAATAGCATTAATGCCTTCCATAGAATTACCCAGTTTGGGCTTCATGCTTTTCAGATATCTGCTTTTGGCGTTATACCATCGGATATGTTTCAAGTCATCTGTAACCATCAGGCTGTCATATCCGAAAAATCCACAGACCAAATGGCTCTCTTTGTAGTTGTAATCATAACTAAAACCGTATCCTCCTGCGATATTGTCATATTCCTCTTTAAAGATGGGTGGATAGAAAATAGGAATCCATTTAACTTCTCCTGTTCTCAGATCCTGTGAGGCGAACATATGGGTTCTAGGCCAGTCTTCCTTTTTCATATCGGGTTTTAAAATTTCTTGGCGTAGAAATATGCATGAGTCTTTGATAAAAGCAGGTGCATTGTAGTAACTGCCAAAAGACAAGGGTGTAAATCTGCCTTCAGGAGTTTGGAAATTATAGTTTCGTATTATTTCCCCTTGAGAGTTTATGGAACTGAGCCGACTGATATTATTCTGTGCAACTAATATATATTGAGAATCGGGGGAAGGTCTACTGCCGAATACAGCTGGTAGCCCGTTGGGACCTGTCTTGTGAAGAGGTATCCGTTTGGCTATCTGTTGATTCTCTATATCAAAAATGACAATGTCATATAATGATTTTTGTGTATTCTCAAAGTGAAGGTATTCTTTCCCGTTTTCTTCGAATTGGAACATGGATTTGCTTAAGTAATAGGTCTGTTCGTCTAAAGGGAAAGCCAGCTGTTTTTCTGCTACCAGTTCTACTTCGTTCTGTTTGCCAGCTTCGTTTTTTGGGGAGGACTGGCAAGATACGAGGGTAAGTATAGAAAAGAGTGATATAAAAAGGAGTGTTCGATTCATAATATTTTCGGTTTTATGATATTTGTAATTCATGTGGCCGGTTAAAAATCCAGCCACATGAATTGTTGGTTGTTAATTGGTAGGAGCACCGTGATTTCCACCTTCTCCTGAACCCTCACCGGGGGCACCTACCTCTACTCCGGTGCCGCATTTACCATCTTCACTGATACACACTGTGCCTTCGATGGCCATTTTACAGTCTGGCCAATCGTCCTTAAAAGCACAGTACTTTTCACCCCCTCGTGGCATTTGCACGGCAGGTGCTCCAAACACTACTTCCTCATTAGAAGAGTGGAGGTTCAAGCTTATTGCAAATGTTGCAATAACAGCCATAATCATTGTGAATTTTGTTTTCATAGGTGTCATATTTATAATTGTCTGAATATAAGATGTTTAATGGGTGTTGACAACTATAAATGGACTTATTGTTCTTGCTATTATGGATATTTAACAGAAGGACTTGCTTCATTGATACTTACTTGCCATCAGTACCGCTTTCAATTTGATAAATTCTTTTCCATTACAAATGCCTTCTGCTTGCAACTTGAAAAGATGCTCTTCCGTTTCTTCTAATCGGATAAACAGCTGTAGTAGCGGAGTTTCCAGCGGGTTGATGGCAGACAGGAATTTGGAAGAAGCAATCTGTACATACTGCAAAGGTTGGTTGGCGATCTGTTCGGCACTTTCTTTTATTATCTGTAAGGTACAGACGCCCGGAACCACCGGCTGTCCGGGGAAATGACCTTGATAGAGCACATGGCCGGGATTCAGCTCTATCTCTATTGCCTGTTTTCCGTCTTCTCTTTCCTTTATATGAATGATTTTATAAAAGTTCTCCAGCAGCATTTCAAGGGTTGTTTATGTTCAGTTTGTCCAATTGGATTCTTAACCGTATCAGCGGATGCTTGATTTGTACTTTCTCCGCCTGTCCGTTTACAAAGCCGGACAAGGTGAATACCGTCTTTCCAAATCCTTTGCCACTGGTTCTTTGCTCAAAAGTACTACTTTTCTTTTTAATACGTGCTTTTTCACTCTTTAGAAATAGATTTTTGAAATCAGTTTCCAGTATTTTCAGCATCTTTTTCTTCCTCATCGGTTCCATGCAACTGTTCACTATGAAGGTGTCGCAGTGCAGGGAGAAGTCAAAAAGGCTGAGGCCAAAGTAAGTGGATCCCAGGATACGGATTTCGTTATCAGGCATTTGGCGGACAATGAGCATTCCGCTGAAATGATGTTTCATGAAATCCAGTTGGATATTGTATTTTTGCGAGCTTTCTCCTTGTGTTAGTTCGATAGCGGGGAGCACAGTACTTCCTTCCCCGCTCATCCGTGGAGAGCAGGAAGTCTGGATCTGTATCCATAAGAACAGCAGAACCATCAGACTAACGAATCGCAAACTTCGTCTCATTCTTCAGGGAGTTGAACTTTTTATTATAGAAGTCGTATTCTGTATAGTTTGTGGCTGTTTCGGACAGACGGAGTTTGTGTACCGACATATCTTTCTTGTCCAGATAGATTTCTATACCGGCAATATAGGCTTGTACCGCTTTGTTGGTCGGTTTTATTTTAACCAGATAGTATCGTGCGTCTTCAAAATACTCCAGCAGGTAGTTGGACGACATTTTAGACAGGTCGCCTATCATACACGCGGTCAGCATATCCTGCATCTGTGCCATCATTTTGTTCGAACTAAGATTCATGATACTTTTCTTGCCATCCGAAACGATTTTGAGCTTACTGCCGTTTATCACGATGAGATAATCCATCGGGCGGAAATATTCCATGCAGATTTTATGGGTCTTCTGGTAGTAGAACTTCCCTTTGGAAGTAACCTTCTCATCGAATACATCGAGATATTTCACTTGGGTGAAATCGCTTTCGATGGACTCTACGGTTTGCGCCTCCTTTGCCAGGCGGCTTTCAAACTCTGTCTTTTGCGCCATCTTTTTCATGCTCTGGGCATGGATAGAGGCTATTGACAAGAAGAAAAGCGATAAATATATTAATAAA
>ENA-UEOY01000468-UEOY01000468.1-human-gut-metagenome-genome-assembly--contig:-NODE-468-length-17553-cov-4.067922_pt1 | contig 17553 bp, 14 predicted proteins | sample MGYA00242892_ERZ507900 | MGnify/ENA primary metagenome ERZ507900 (study PRJEB26167, sample SAMN06115427) | human gut metagenome | host: Homo sapiens | place: China:Henan | collected 2015-04-15 | study...
GTAAGAGATACGATTTCATTTCCTTGTCTGATATAGAGGATGAATTTAGTTCCGTATTGGAAGATGGCAACACTATTTATGTTGTTTATGTAGGGTATTATTCTGCGGGTGAATTATTGTCTATCAGCATATGGAGTACCAACAGAGATGAAGGTGAACAAGCCTTAAATGTTCTTAATACGATAAGGAAGTAAGCAATCTCCAAATCCCAGTTTCATGTTGCTTTTAATAATTGAATATTGAATGATTTTACATAGCCGTTAAGGAGTAATTTTTGCTCCCTAGCGGCTTATTTTATTTTTCAAAGTAGGAGGTGAGAAAATTGAAAATTAGAAAGGTTGATGACAAACCGATGGTCATTCACACCAAGGAGAAAGCCAAGATTCATGCCCACGAACCGAAGGGAGCCAAGATTAAGGGGAGTAACATCTATACAGTAGAGAGAGGTCCTAAGACAGCTGGTGCAAAGGTAACTGATACGGATAGAAAGAAGTCCTATCGCAAGAGTACCATTCATCAGTCGGAGCCGAAGAATAAGGGATTATCAAGATTCAAGCGAAACCTTAAAGAATCCAACACTTCCATCAAGACCAAGAACACGAATCTTCACATTGCAGGAAGAACTGGAGCACTTGCAGCAGGGGCAGTAACAGAGCAGGTAGAAGGTGGGCATGAGGTATCGCAGGCAGCATATCTTGCATATGAAGCAAGCCGCCCTGTTACCGGAACTGCTTCTAAGGGTGCTGCCCTTTTCAGGAAAAAGGCGGCAGCCGAGGCAAAGAAGCGTATCAAGAAGGTAGAGGCAGGAAAGAAGCTGGCAAAAAAGACAGCAAAGAAAACTGCCAAAGATACTGCCAAGGCAGTAGCTAAAGAGACAGCAAAAGAAACCGCCAAGACCACTGCCAAGGTTGCAGCGAAAACTGCTACAAAGACAGCTGCTACAGCGGCAGGAACAGCGGTTGCACCGGGAGTTGGTACTGCAATCGGCATGGCAGCCGGATATGCTGCAGGTGTGTCCATAGAGGTCAAGGATGAAAAGATGACCAACCGGAGCAGGAAGATAAAATTCTTTCTGGATAAGATGAAAGCACAGGAGAATCAGACGGACAGCGTGGCAAAGCTGGTAAAGGATCTGATTGTGCGAAAAGCGATTACATGGGTAAAGGCAGCGGCACCGATTGTCGGACTGGTGCTGTTGTTACTTGTTCTTGTAGTTGCCATGATTGCTGTTCCGGTTATTGCGGCGATAGCAATCCTTTACAATTCTCCATTTGCTTTATTCCTGCCACCACTTGAATCAGGGGATAACGTGCAGACAGTAACGAGTGCTTATGTGCAGGAGTTTAACCGGGATGTGAATACGAAAGTGAATGAGCATACCGGATATGAACTTGGAGAGCTTGTCTATGTGGATTATGAAGGTATGGAAGAAAACCCAAGCAATTACTATGACATCATGGCAGTTTATATGGTCAAGCATGGTGTCGGAGATACTGCAACAGTCATGAATGACACTTCAAAAGGCTGGCTGCAGGCAGTTGTAAATGATATGTGTTCATACACCACAAGCACAGGAACAAAAGATGTGGAAGAAACAGATGCAGACGGTAATGTAACTACTGTCACGAAGTCGGTTCTGTATGTGAATGTCACACTGAAATCGTACAGAGATATGATTTCGGTCTATGGATTTAATTCTGATCAGGTGGAAATGCTTGAGCAGATCATGAGTCCGGAGTTTATGGGACAGCTTGGATATGCCGGAAGCGGAAGTGGCGGCGGAGGCGGAAGTCCGGGAGTAAGCTCCATGACTGAGGATGAAATCAATGCCATCCTTAACGAAATTACAGACAGCAGGCAGAAAACAGTCTGCTCCTATGCACTTCACAGAGTTGGCTTTCCTTATAGTCAAGATTTAAGAGACAGCGGTAACTATTATGACTGCAGCTCCTTAGCCTATTATTCATGGAAAGATGCAGGTGTGGATATTAGTTACGGCGGTGCAACCACAGCGGCAGCGGAGGCACAGGGACTGGATGAAGCCGGAAAGACTGTCTCCTTTGATGAGTTACAGCCGGGAGACCTAATCTTTTATAGTTTTACAAGCAACGGAAGATATAAGAACATCAGCCATGTGGCAGTATATGTCGGAAATGGCAAAGTGGTAGAGGCGCTTAATGAAAGTCTTGGTGTTGTTTACCGGGATGTGGCAAGCACAGGAAAGATTGTTGTGATAGGAAGACCATAACAGGAAATTTGCAGAGAGGGCATAGTCTCTCTCTGAGACTGGAGGTAAGAATGGATTTAAAAGATATGATACTGGTAACAGAAAACGACAGGGGAACAGAGACAAATATGCTGATGACTCTGGATGATTATAAGAGTTTTATAGCAATTGATGACATGTCAGAGCTTGCAGACAATTTGTTGCAGCTTGGAAGAACACTTGGTGAAGCAGATAACTTCGCAGAGTATTACAGGGCAGCAAATGTAACTGTATCTGCGAGATTCTGTCTGGATGATATTCAGCTGGGGCACTTTCTTCAGGGACTTTATAACGATTCCAAAGAATTTCGGTTTGATAAAGAAGCCAGTTCTTCTGAATGTGTTGCAAAGCTTAAGGAGATTGGAATGACCGATAAGGGCTGGGTGGATGATTTTAACCTGCATTATGAAAGTGTGGACAGATCATTTGAAAGGGGACAGACATTTCATAACTTCAATGACCATGATTACATGGTGCTTGAAGCATTATCACCAAGAAATCTTGTGGTGATGGATATGAAGTCAGGTTCTCTTACAATCGCCCTTGGTGCGACAGAGTATAAGCGTTATCCGAAGGAAGAGAAGCCTTCAAAGGATAATACCACAATCGGGGTAGCGTGGGAGCATGGCATTTATCTTGGTTCCACACTCTCAACCACGAATTTCAAGGCATATAAAAGAGAGTATGGCACACCGGAAAAGATAGAGGATATCTATGATTACAGGGCAAAGCTAAAGCAGAAGTTCTATTTTTATCAGGATATGTCAAAGGATGATGATGTACCAAAGAAGCTGCAGAATGACTTCCTTCACCAGATGTATGAGGATTTCGGAACGATTGAAGAGGATTGTTTTTACGACAGGCTGGAAGATGGAAAGTACGATAAGGGCTTTAAGGAAAGACAGGTAAAGGAAGAAAAGAGCCGGTGATGAGATTTTTACAGGAGGCGATATCATATGGAACAGGAATTTGATGTTGAGATAAAAGAAGTGCTTTCACGAGTACAGAAAGTAAAGGCAGAGTCGCTTGACGATGCCATCAATAAGGCAATGGATATGTATTATGCAGAGCAGATAGTCCTTGGAGCAGAGGACATGAAGGGAGTTGATTTTGCGCCTATCAGCGAAGGTCAGCTCCCTTCTTCATTAAAAGAAAACGGAGGAAGAGCAAGATGAAAAGTGATTCAACAACAGTAATTAAGAACATGGAGTTTTTAGTAAAGGAACTTCATAAGGAGTGGGACAGATCGGGTGCTTCTAAGGCATCCGTTATTATTTCCCTTGAGGAAGTAGATGGTATCAATGATAAGTTAAAAGAGATTATCTATCAGACACAGAAGTCAGTCGATGAGGATGAGCTGACCTTTAAACAGAGCATTGCAAAGTCCAAGGAGTGCTATGTGCTTCTTCGTGTGGTGCGTAAGATTGCAAAGAAAAAGGATAAATGCGAAAAACAGGCAATCGACAATGAATTTGCAATCGAGCTGGATAAGGATGAGTTAAAGCAATTTAAGGGATTGTTTGCAGAGATGTTTAAGTAGAGGAGGACAAAGGTATGGGCGTTGATATGAAGGTCAAAGCGATATACGATTCTGAAATTGGTAACATCACCAGATCAGAAAAGAACTGGAAGGATGTGTTAAAGGTCGCAGGTCAGTTATACCGCTATGAATTTGACAATATCGTTATGGTAACAGCTCAGAGACCTCCGGAAAAAAGCACACTCATGGCAGATTATGATACCTGGAAAAAGGTGGGAAGATATGTAAAGCGTGGTGCGAAAGGCTGCGCCATCTTCCCGTCAAGGGCACTGAATCCACGCATGAGATATATCTTTGATATCAGTGATACCGGAGGGAAGAATGTCAAACTGACATGGGACCTTGAGGGAGAAAATCTTAAGGATTATGTGGATTTTCTTGTGTCAGAAGGTCAGATTGAGCAGTACGATAACAGCGACAGGGAGTCTCTAAAAAATATATTAAAACAGTTTACAGGAACAGATGTTTGGCTTATAATAAAAGAAGAGTTCGGAGACCGAATGACCGAGCTTATGCAGCTATCAGGTAGTGTGATAAAGGAAGAAAGTAAGAAACGCAATGGCTTACAGCAGGAAATGGACATGGAGCAGCTTGTATATGCAAGTGTCATGTATGCTGTAGGGACGAGATGCGGATTTGACTTATCTGTGCAAGAACAGGATTTTAGTCAGATCGTAAATATCAAAGACGAAGAGATCATTTACCGTCTTGGTTCCATTGTATGCGATGTCTCCTGTAGTGTTCTTAGAGAATTTAGTCGTAACTTAAAGGCAATCGAGAGCGAAAGGAGAATTGGATATGTTAGAAAAAATGACTTACAAGGAAGTGGACGGACTGCTTTATCCGCAGATAGAGATGCCGGACGAGACGGAGGATCTCACGAAGCTGGGCAAGTACGGAAGGATGGCGATGAGTTATCTTCAGGAGAACGAGCCGGCAAGATACAAGACTCTGATGAGATTCGGGAAGATGTACGAGAAGATGGCAGCAGTAGAGGAGGAAGCGAACCAGTTGTACGACCAGCTGGAGATGCAGTATCTGGCGAAGCACAAGCCACAGAATCCGTCATCGACAATGGAGATGTGGAAGATAAGAGAGCAGGCGAAGATGCAGGCAGAGGAAGTGGTACTCCATCAGATAGTGATGCGATTCCACTAGAATCAGATGATACAGAACTGAATAGGGAACTTGATGAAATCAATTCATTGGGTGTTAGTAAGGAAGCCGAATATACACAGGCTTCCTTTTTTTTCGACCAGAACGGGCAGGCAAGCATTGGCACCATTCATACTGAGGATGAAAATAATAATCAGTTTATGCGTCAGTTCGAGCAGGACAGAAAAGCTGCATTAGCAGGTAAATACAATTACCTGAATCCCAAAAAGTCTGCAACAGTACCAAGTGAGTATATCAAACAGGTGCTTATGAGAGGTACAGGTTTTATCGGTGGTAAGGGCAGGGTATGCAAGATTTTTGAAACAGAGATTGATGCAGGAACCAGAGCAAAGCGTATCAAAGCAGAATATGGTCAGGGAGGTGCAGGCTGGCCGGTTGACGGACTGGGACTGCACGGATATGACACATTTCATGGGAACGGACTGCGTTTTCAGTGGCGAGATGAGGATGGAGAGGTTGAAGGATATGTTTCATGGAAAGATATCGAAAAAGAGCTTGGTGTCCTTATTCTTACAGGGGAATACCAGCCTGAGACACCTCGTATTGATGAGCTTGCGATGGACGGACTCCGTGAGGATGATGAGGTCATTGATGCCGAATATCAGGAAGTGGAACCGGAAGAGGCAGAATCAGAGATTGATGATTATGCAATACCGGATGAGCCGGAGAGCTATGCTTCTAACAGAGATTATGTAAGTGCAAAAGGCATGACACCACAGGAAACTGCCGATGAAGACCGCATGGTAACACATGCAGAATATGGTGCAGAGATAGAAGCTGAAACAACTGAAAAAGATCCATCAGAGCTTCAGTATATTACACCGATTGATTATGCCAAGCGTATTGATGAGCTTGATGAAGACCTGCGTGATGCGGCGGAGATTCTTGTAACAGATTGCAGCTGCTACACTCCGTTTAGGGCATTCCTTATGGATGTGGTGCAGTCTGATTTTGCATTTATGCCCAATAAACTTGACCTTATCAGGGATATTGCATTAGGGACAGATAATGCAGAAAGAAAAGCATATTCCAACAATAAGTATGGTCTTGTGGAGTACTCAATCAGAAGCGGATATGTGAAGATCAGCTATAAGAACAGGAATGGTGTGCGTAAAGAAGGTGCTCTCGACTGGCGTGAGTTATATGAAATCTTATCTTATATGGTAAAACAGCCATTTTACTGCGGAGAAGACCAGAAGAAGTATTATCAGGAGACAAAGCAGAAGGCTGACAGGGATAAGATGAATCCGGTCTATAAGAGATTCTTTGATATCGAGGATAGTGTAAAAGCCAATCGTCTTGAAACCAGGAAAAGAGCAATAGCGAATGGCTGGGAAACCAAGATTGATGAGAATGGACATGTGGTTTCAGATGATGCAGTATCAGTATCTGTGGATGATATTCAGGCTGATACAGAATCACAGGAAACTGTAGATTTTACACCAAAGCAGGAACCAGTACAGCAAGTAGAAAGTCTTGAAAATGAGAAGAATGTTGCCGGGCAGACGAAGCACAACTTCCACTATAATCTCTGGGAAATGGAAAAAGGCGGTCCCAAGACCAGATACCAGTGGAATATGGATGCAATCCGTACTTTAAAGCAGATTGAATCAGAAAACAGGCTTGCCACACCGGAGGAACAGAAAGTTCTGTCGAAGTTTGTCGGATGGGGCGGACTGTCACAGGCATTTGATGAGGAAAACGCAGGCTGGAGCAAAGAATATGCAGAGCTGAAAGACCTTTTATCTGATGAGGAATACGGTGCAGCTAGGGCAACAGTAAACAATGCCTTTTACACTTCACCGGAGATTGCCATGTGCATGAACTCGGCACTTGTCCAGTTTGGTTTCAGAGGCGGCAATGTATTAGAGCCATCTATGGGTATCGGTAACTTCTTTGGAAGTATGCCGGCGCCTATGCAGAGAAGTAAGCTGTATGGGGTGGAGCTTGACAGCATTTCAGGAAGAATTGCAAAGCAGCTTTATCAGAATGCCAATATCAGTATCACAGGATTTGAGAATACCACATATCCGGATAACTTCTTTGATGTGGTTGTTGGAAATGTGCCATTTGGTGATTATAAGGTATTTGATCCAAAGTACAACAAGTATAACTTCCGTATCCACGATTATTTTCTGGCAAAAGCACTTGATCAGGTAAGACCGGGAGGCATGGTTTCAGTAATCACCACAAAGGGAACACTTGATAAGGCAAATCCTACTATCCGAAAGTATCTGGCTGAAAGAGCAGAGCTTGTGGGAGCAGTAAGACTTCCGAATACTGCATTTAAAGATAATGCAGGAACCGAAGTGACAGCAGATATCCTGTTTTTGCAGAAGAGGGAGAGAAAGATTGATATTGAACCTGACTGGGTACACCTTGGTGTAACTGAGAATGGCATTGCAGTCAACTCTTATTTTGCAGAGCATCCGGAGATGATGCTTGGATCTATGGAATATGACACAAGGATTTACGGACAGGACAGCAGATATACAGTCTGTGTGAATAATGACGAGAACTTCAATATGTATGAAGCATTAAACAAAGCTATCAGTAATATCAAAGCACAGATTACAGATTTTGAGAGAGTGTCAGATGAGGCGGAGCAGACAGAGGAAGTTATCCCAGCTGATCCGGATGTGAGAAACTACACTTACACATTTTTTGAAGGAAAGCTCTATTACAGGGAAAATTCCGAGATGGTAAGAAAAGAAGTATCACAGACTGCCGAGGAGCGAATCAGAAGCCTTGATAAAATCAGACAGATAACAAGAGATCTGATTGATATCCAAATGGATGGCTGCAGCGAGGAGGAGCTTTCTGATAAGCAGAGACTTCTTAATGTAAAATATGATGCCTTCGTAAAGCAGTATGGAGCCATTACTTCAAAAGCAAACAGAATAGCATTCAGGGATGACAGCGATTACCCACTTCTTTGCAGTCTTGAAGAAGTAAATGAAGACGGGGAGGTGAAAAAAGCGGATATGTTTTATAAGCAGACGATTAAGGCAAAGACTGTCATAGACAGGGTTGAGACTGCTGTGGAAGCATTAAATGTATCCGTCAATGAATTTGGATATGTAAATCTTGCCTATATGCTTTCTATCTATGAGCCGGATATTACAAATGCAAAGGAAGAACTTGCAGAAAAGTCCGGACAGACAGTGGATGAGATAACTCTAAGTGACGATGCTTTGGCAGAGCTTAGAAGGGCAGTTCTTGTGGAAGAACTGGATGGACTGATTTTCCTTAATCCCGACCGCTACAACGAGAACAATCCCGATATCGGCTGGGAGACAGCAGACGAGTATCTTTCCGGAAATGTGAGAGACAAGCTTCGTGTAGCAAAGGCTATGGCAGCGGATACAGACAATCCACAGGCAGAAAGATTTGCAGGCAATGTGGCAGCACTTGAAAAGGTGCAGCCGGAGTGGATTGAAGCCTCGGATATTGATGTAAAGATTGGCACGACATGGATTGAGCCGCTTGATTATGAGCAGTTTATCTATGAGCTTCTCAATACACCAAGAAGAGCAAGGGCAGTCAGAAGCCAGTTTTACAATACAGGCATTCAGGTACACTTAAATAAGATGAGCATGGAATGGTTCATCGAGAATAAGAGCATGGATAAGCATTCAGTGGCAGCTACTAAGACCTATGGTACAAGCCGCATGGATGCTTATTCTATTTTTGAGGATACGCTGAATCTTAAAACTGTAACAGTCAGGGACAGGATTGATGACGGAGATGGCAAATATCATTATGAAGTCAATAAGAATGAGACAATGCTTGCAAGGGAAAAACAGAACATGATCAAGGAAAAGTTCAAGGAATGGCTGTTTTCAGAGCCGGAACGCAGACAGAAATATGTGGAGTATTATAACGAGACATTCAATAATATCCGCCTGCGTGAGTATGACGGAAGCCACTTACAGTTTCCGGGAATGAATCCGGCGATTGAGCTAAAGCCTCATCAGAAGAATGCGGTGGCAAGAATCCTTCTCGGAGGAAACACACTGCTTGCACACTGTGTCGGTGCCGGAAAGTCCTTTGAGATGATGGCTGCCTGCATGGAGCAGAAGAGACTTGGACTTGCCAATAAGACAATCATGGTTGTTCCAAAGCCACTTATCGGGCAGACTGCATCAGAGTTTTTAAGGCTTTATCCGTCAGCAAATATCTTAGTTGCCACAGAGCGTGATTTTGAAAAGAGCCGTAGAAAGCAGTTTGTATCAAGGATTGCAACAGGTGACTATGACTGTATTATCATGTCACACTCGCAGTTTGAGAAAATCCCAATCTCCGCAGAGAGAAAGGAGCGGATGCTTAACGAGCAGATTGATGAAATCAGCTATGCGATTGATGAGATGAAGGAGCGTAATGGAGAAAGATGGACTGTAAAACAGATGGAAAGCCAGAAGAAAAAGCTGGAGGAACAGCTGAAATCTCTATCTGATGAGAGCAGGAAGGATGACCTCATTACCTTTGAGGAGCTTGGTGTAGATTCTATCATGGTAGACGAGGCACATAATTTTAAGAACCTTGCAATTTTTTCCAAGATGAATAATGTGTCAGGTATCAGCAGCAGCGGAGCTAAGAAGTCAACGGATATGCAGCTTAAATGCCAGTATCTATCAGAGATAAATGATGGCAGAGGCATTGTATTTGCAACAGGTACACCAATATCCAATACCATGTGTGAGATGTATGTCATGCAGCTTTACTTACAGAAAGCGGCACTTGAAGAGATGGGGATTTATCACTTTGATTCATGGGCAGCAAACTTTGGTGAAGTGACAACAGCACTTGAGCTTACTGTAGAGGGAAGCGGATTCCGTTTTAAGAGCAGATTTAATAAGTTTACGAATCTGCCGGAGCTTATGAATATCTTCCGTGAGGTAGCAGATGTGCAGACCGCAGACATGCTTGACCTTGATGTGCCGGCACTTCGTGGTGGGAAGCCTATCATAGTGGAGTCAGAGCCTGACTGGTATGTAAAGCAGGTTATGGAAGACTTTGTTGTGAGGGCAGAGCGTATCAGAGGTGGTGGAGTTGATCCAAGTGTGGACAACTTCCTAAAGATTACCCATGAGGCAAGACTTCTTGGAACAGATGCAAGACTGATTGATAAGGATGCACCGAATAATCCGGATGGAAAGCTCAATAAGGTAGCGGAGAATGTCTGGAAAGAATATGAGAGAGGAAATGCTGATGGTCATATAGGCTGCCAGCTTATTTTTTCGGACATCGGCACACCGGGACCGGATAAGGACTTCACCATTTATGATTATCTGAAGGAAACACTTATCCAGTATGGTATTCCGGCAGATGAGATAGCATTTATCCATGATGCCAAGACGGATGCACAGAGGGACGCACTTTTCAAGGAGATGAGGACAGGTAAAAAGAAAGTTCTTATCGGTTCAACGGACAAGTGTGGAACAGGTGTAAATGTGCAGACACACCTTGTTGCAATGCATCATGTGGACTGCCCGTGGAAGCCAAGCTCCATTGAACAGAGGGAAGGACGAGGCATCAGGCAGGGCAACGAAAATGAAGAGGTTGCAATTTACAGATATGTCACCAAAGGAACCTTTGATGCATACAACTGGTCACTCGTCGAGAATAAGCAGCGATTCATCAGTCAGGTCATGACAAGTAAGGCTGTGAGCCGAAGCTGTGAGGATATCGACGAGGCAACACTTTCCTATGCAGAGATTAAGGCGGTTGCCACAGGCAATCCTCTTATTCGTGAGAAGATGGAGATTGACAATGATGTCCAGAGATTAAAGCTCTTAAAGGCATCTTATGACAATCAGAGATATGGCTTGCAGGATAACTTTATGATTAAGTACCCGAAGCTCATTAAGACAGCAACCGAAAAGCTTGCCAATGTAAGAGAGGATGTAAAAGCAAGGGATAAAGAGCTGATTGATAATCCGGAATTTTCCATTACCATAGGCAAAGCGGCTTACACAGAGCGTGTGGATGGCGGAACGATGATGCTTGAAGCAATCAGCAAATGCAAGACCGGAGAGACAACTGCAATCGGTAAATTCCACGGATTTGAGCTGCTTGTGGAAAAGAACTTCCTTGGCATCAATTATATGGTGCTTCGTGGAAAGACTGAGTACAAGGCAGAACTTTCCACAAGTCCTGTCGGCAGTATGGTAAAGCTGGAAAACCTGTTCAATGGACTCCATGAGAACATTGATTTCTTAGAAAAGAAGATTGAGCAGTACCAGAATGACCTTGAAGCATCAAAGGCAGAGTATGACAAGCCATTTGCGTACAGTGAGGAACTGAATGAAAAACTGGCAAGGCAGTGTGAACTGAATGCCCAGCTTGACCTTGAGAACGCAAAGGCTGTGGATGCAGACCTGAGCGGACCGGAGGAAGAAAGAGAAGCAGATGACAGGATGAAATCTGCAGCAATTGTAGCAGAGGATAAAGGTGCTTATCCAGCCGACAGAGAGGGCAGAACACGATAGGAGAGTGAATAATATGAGCATAAGAAAAGTGGTCGCAGGACTACTGATTACAGCAGGGATTGCCATTATGGCAGTCCCTTTTTTCTGGCGGGCAACAGGAGAAAAACAGACAGAACAGCTCATAAGTGAATTTGAGCAGACATTGGAGGATGATTACGATGAAGAAACAGATGTGGAGGAAGAGCAAACCTCCATTAGTGAAGAGGATGAAGCCATTCTTAAAGAAGGCGGTGTTATCGGCATCATTGAGATACCGGGGTTAGATATCAGGTATCCGGTAATGGAAGGAACCACAAGTAAAGTGCTTAATGCAGGGATTGGTCATATAGAAGAGACTGCAGGAATCGGTGAGAGTGGCAACTGTGTATTGTGCGGTCACAATGGCAGCAGATATGGCACATTTTTTACACCACTAAGTCAGATATCCATAGGTGATGAAGTGATGATAACCGACAAAAAGGGACAGGAGCATATCTATGAGGTAACAGAGACAGAGGTAGTAAATCCGTATGATAACAGCATCAAGACACAGGGAGAGGAAAAAGAATTAACTCTTTTTACCTGTTCGCAGAAGGGTACTATGCGTTTTGTGGTCAGATGCAGATATAAGGAGGCAGTTGTGGATGAATAAAAGATACAGACTGTGTGATGTGGAAGAAGCTGTATCAGAGATGGAAGAGCTTATGGATATAGCAGATGATATTGCAGAGATAGATGATGATATGCAGATAGTCATAAGCGGCTGGTCTGTGTATGTTGAGAGTCTTAACCTGACACTTAGACAGGGGATTGCCTGTGTATGGGATGAAGGGGAAAGACTTTTTATGCCGGACTTTGATGTGACTGTTGTGTATGAAGGAAACATCGAAACACAGGATTGGCTCTATTATGAGCAGGACGGAATGGTCGTTACACTTGGTAACTGGCTAAATGGCAGATTGTCTTGTGAACAGATAGAACAGCTTTGGTGTGAGCTTGTCATACCGGAAACTAATAATACAGATAATGAAAGCGAGGAATAGCGTATGAAGTATTCAATTAAGGTAAACGAAGTAAGAGCAAAAGAGGGCAGCAACATCAAAGGATTTGCAACAGTGGTATTCGGTGATTCATTTAAGATTACCAATATTGCAATCCTTGAGAATAAGGACAAGGGAGAGCTTTTTGTATCAATGCCTAGATACCGCTCCAATGAGCGTGATGAAAGCAATGGCGTGATCTATAAGGATGTGTGCAATCCTATCACAGCAGAGTTTCGAGAGGAACTCTATACCAATATCCTTGATGCCTATGCAAGAATCAAAGAACCAGAGAAAGAGGAGACACAGAAACAGGAGCGTACACAGGAAATGCCGGAGTTTTCCGTAACTGTGACACCTTATGAGAGGGAAGGCAGCAACATCAAAGGACTTGCACGCATTTATTTTGAAAACAGTTTCATCGTAAATAACATCAATATCGTGCAGGGCAAAGAGAAAATCTTTGTATCAATGCCTTCTTATAAGACAAAGCAGGTGGACGAGCAGGGCAAGCCAATCTACCAGGATGTCTGCTATCCGGTCACAAAGGATTTCAGGGAAAAACTTTATAATGAGATTATCTCTGAATATGAGAAAGCAAAGGATAAGAGCAACGAAAAGGCGAGGGAGAATGCCGAGAAACATCATGGCAATCCCGATAAAGAGAAGGATAAAGAGGCAACGCCCTTTCGATAATTAGTAATCATGTTACAGGGGCGGCCAAGGCTGCCCCATTTACAGAATGGAGGAAACAGAATGGATATGGAAGCAGGAAAAACACTTACCAATGAGGAGGTTATAAGGGAACTTCTCGAATTATTAAAGAAAAATGCCATGAAAGAGCAGGCAAACGATGTATTTGAGATATGCAGCTATGTGGATGGACTGGAGAAAAAGATTGATTCCATGACGGAAGAACTTACCAATATGCAGAACCAGATCAAAGAAATGCAGGAAGATACTCTTGTCAATAATGCTAAAAAGGCATTGTCAGAAGCACAGGAGCGACTTAATACCAGATGTGAGCAGATAAAGTCACAGGTATTAGAAGTGAAAGAACAGGTGAAATTTACTGCAAAAAGTATTGTAGATGAAGCAAAGGTAAAAGGCAGAGCTGCATTATACAGAGTATCAGAGTTCTTAGGAATTAAGAATAAACTTCTTAATATCCGGGAGAATGTAAGAGGTGCAATCAGAACTACGGATAAGGATATAGCTAAAACGGCATTGCTTGGAAAAGGACTTCGTGAGGCAGGACAGACAGCAGCCAATGCATTTCGTACTTTTGCAGACAAGCCGGAGGTAGATTATTCACAGAAAGAGCAGAAACATCCCATTACAAAGGCGGTGCTTGCACCTATGAAAGCAGTGAAAAAGATGCTTGTATCAATGGAACTTCATCTTGATGCTTCGATTGATAAACTGGATAATCTGGCTATGAATGTGCAGCTTGATAAGGAAAAGCATATGGAGAATGCGAAAACAAAGGAACAGACAGAGCCGGAGAGGGTAGAAGCTGAGCGAGTGGAAGCGGAGATTGTATACTCTCCTATGGTCGCTGAACCACAGGAGTATCAGTATAATGCAGATGCATTTGAGGCAAGAGGTGCGGATGAGGTGAAGCAGGAAGCAGCACATAAGGAAGTATCGAAGGTAAGGGAAGATAAAGCCAGATAGTTTAGAGGACGTGGGAGAGATTCTGCGTCCTTTTTTAGTGCGGATCAATTTGATAGATGTTATAATGTGAAAAGATAAATGCGAAACATGCGCTATACTAGCAAAAGTTATTAATTATATAAAGGTGGGAGAAATTTGGCAAAAAGTAAAAAGACAAAAATACATAAAAAGATAGATGGTCAGCTTTTACAGATGAACAAGAAGTTTAGTAATCTCAAGATGAAACAGAAGGATAAGATTACAGGCTGGGTGTATGAAGAATACAAAAAATATGTAACAGAACATGAAAAAGCACCTGATTCATTAGCTGATGAACAGATTGTTAGAGCTGTACTTGATAAGATAAATGGGGCACAAATCTGGATACCAGGTGGAGAGATATACGATTATTATCGGAGAAAGAAACCACAACTTCAGAAGAGGCTTGATAATGAAAAGTTGATTGAGTTTAAATCATATGTCAGCTTTTATAAGAGCATTGTTGATCAGGACAGGGCATCCGTTGTTATATGCAATCTCAAACATGAGATTATCTACATGAATCCGGCAGCTGTTACCAGCTATGCGAAGCGAGGCGGCGACAAACTTATCGGAAGAAGCCTGTTAGACTGCCATAATTCGAAATCAAGAGATAGAATACAGCAGGTAGTGGACTGGTTTGCAGCAGATGAAAGCCATAATATCGTTTATACTTTTCATAATGAGAAACAGAATAAAGATGTTTACATGGTGGCACTCAGAGATGAGGGTAAGCTGATAGGATATTATGAGAAACATGAATATCGAAATTCAGAAACCATGAAACCATACGATTTGTGGTGATGATATGACGAAGGATGAATGGTATAGGCAGTTGTTTGAACGACTGGATAATTCCAAGTTTCGAAGCAGTTTCCATCTGAAGCAGAAAGATATTGATTACATAAATGAAAAAGGTCTTGATACAATAAGACAACATGCAAAGGATTTTATTGCAAAGAGAGAAGCTCCGTCATATATAGTAAATGATGGCAAACAGACACCAATGCGTGGACATCCAGTATTTATTGCCCAGCACGCAACAGCAACATGCTGCAGGGAGTGCATCCGAAAGTGGCATAAAATGCAGCCCGGCAAGGGACTAAGTCAGGTGCAGCAGGCAGACCTTGATGCATTCAAGAAAATGTATGGAATAGATGGTGAGATAGAAAAGGAATACTGATATGAATATACAGATATTTGGAACAAAGAAATGCAATGATACTAAGAAGGCGGAGCGTTTTTTCAAGGAGCGGGGCATAAAGTATCAGTTCATTGATATGAAAGAAAAAGGTATGAGCAAAGGAGAATTTAATTCGGTAGCTCAGGCAAATGGTGGACTAGAAAATATGGTTAACTGGGACGGTGAGGACAAGGATTTACTTGCTCTTATTAAGTATATCGCAGATGAAGATAAGCTCGAAAAGGTACTTGAGAATCCACAAGTAATTAAAACACCAGTAGTAAGAAACGGAAAGCAATCAACACTTGGTTATCAGCCGGATATCTGGAAAGGATGGAACTAAATGTACTTAATTAAGACTTTAATGGGAGATATAACAAAAGTAACAGATGTGCAGGCAATTGTGAATGCAGCAAACAACTCTCTTCTTGGCGGGGGCGGTGTAGATGGTGCGATTCATAGAGCAGCAGGACCGGAGCTTCTGGCGGAGTGCAGGACACTTCACGGATGTGAGACTGGAGAAGCAAAGATAACAAAAGCCTATAATCTGCCATGTGATTATGTGATACATACTGTAGGACCTATATGGAATGGTGGAAGGAATAGAGAAGAGGAACTTCTTGCTAACTGCTATTTTAATTCCATGAAGCTGGCAATGGATAATGGAATCAGGTCTATTACATTTCCTTCTATATCAACGGGAGTATATAGTTTTCCGGTTGAGTTGGCAGCAAAGATTGCAGTACATACAGTAAATAGATTCTTGCAGGGTACTCCAGACAGCTTTGATTTGGTGGAATGGGTGCTGTTTGATACTCACACTGAATCAGTATACGAAGCAGAAGTTGATCAACTGTATAAAATGATATAATCAGAAAGCTGAGTAAGTCAGGATGCATTGAATGCAGATGGAGGATACGGACAAACTTCCAAAGGGCAAAAAGCCATGCCTTTCCCTTCGTGAGTTGGAAAAACAAGTAAACACAGATTTGGATTTGCTTGTAAATATCGTGGACGGACAGATGACAGTCTGTGAACTGGTAGACCGATATTTGAAAACAAAGACAGGGGTAAGGCAAAGCACGAAACAGGGATATGTTACAGTACAGAGATTACTTGCAAAGGAAGCGTTTGGCAAAAAGACAATCCGAAGCGTGAAAACATCCGGTGCAAAGCTGTTTCTTATCAAATTGCAACAGGAAGATGGGAAAAGCTACAGTTCCATTCATACCATCCGGGGAGTGTTGCGACCAGCTTTTCAGATGGCGGTGGATGATGACATTCTGGTAAAGAAGCCATTTGGATTTTAGCTTGCCGGAGTATTAGTAAATGACGCAGTCACAAGAGAGGCAATTACAAAAGACCAGATGAGAAAGTTCCTGAAGTTTGTGCATGACGATGTGGTGTGCTGTAAATACTATGAAGTGGTGTACATACTCTTTCATACGGGAATGAGAATATCAGAATTTTGTGGCTTGACGCTGAAGGACATTGATCTTGAGAATAGAACTGTGAACATCGACCATCAGTTGCAGAGAACATCAGATATGCGGTATATCATAGAAACCACAAAGACGGATGCAGGAACAAGAGTATTGCCGATTAAAGAGGATGTGGCACAGATGTTTCAGGCAATCATTGAGGATAGAAATGCACCGAAAGTGGAGAAATCCATAGATGGATATAGCGGATTCCTATTTTACGATGATAATGGAATGCCACTTGTGGCAATGCACTGGCAGCACCGTTTCAATCATATGGTTGGTAGATACAATGACATCTACCGGGTGCAGATGCCAAACATCACACCTCATGTATGCCGACACACGCATTGTTCAAATATGGCAAAATCGGGAATGAATCCAAAGACGCTGCAGTACCTCATGGGGCATTCAGATATATCGGTTACAATGAATGTGTACACACATATCGGATTCGATGATGCTGAGGAAGAATTGAAACGGATGGAAGAGTTTAGGAAGGCACAGGCGGATATAATTAGCGATGTACTTATGTTGCTCGCCATTGGTTTATTCATATAATTATTACTAAGTTAGTTAAATAGTTAAGGGGGCTTGCACTAAAATTCTACAAATGTATACATTTTATTTGGTTGTGACAAGCGTTAAAGGCTTTTTTGCTAAACATTAGAGGATTAGCATTCTATAAAAAAGAATATGTAT
>ENA-UEOY01000494-UEOY01000494.1-human-gut-metagenome-genome-assembly--contig:-NODE-494-length-17012-cov-4.844464_pt1 | contig 17012 bp, 10 predicted proteins | sample MGYA00242892_ERZ507900 | MGnify/ENA primary metagenome ERZ507900 (study PRJEB26167, sample SAMN06115427) | human gut metagenome | host: Homo sapiens | place: China:Henan | collected 2015-04-15 | study...
TATGAATGCAGAAGCTTCTTCGTTGATATTGAAACCAGATGGAATCAACGTATTGACTGCTTCGTCAAATTTCTGCATCATGCCGAAGTAGCGCAGGTCCGTGCGGCCGTACTGGTCGCCCCAGGTGACGTCGATGTGGTACTGCGTGCCGTCCAGCGTCGCGAGCGTCCAGATGTGGCTGTCGTTAAAAAGCGAGGTGCACTCGATGCCCTCGAGCTTCAAGAGCAGATTGTAAGCGCCCGTGTAGCCGTCGCACACGGCAAGGCCGCTGACAAGCGCGCCGTAGGCAAGATGGCTCGCGGAATCGTCTGCGGCGGCGTTATCGTAGCGGCAGTGGTCGCACAGCCATTGAAAATACGTGCGCGCGATCTCATACTGGCTCATGTCGTAGCTCAGCGTGCCGCTCTCCCAAAGGGAGTCGTGGACCTTGATCGCGGCGGCGAGCGCCTTGGCGCGGTACGATTCGAGCGTTTTGGCCGTACAGGCGGTGGACGAAAACGTGAGTACGACCTTGCCCGTCGAATACGAGCGGCAGGAGACGGCGTTGTACATCTGCTCGCAGTATGTTTTGACGCAGGAGGTGAACGCCTGCGTCAGCGCGCTGGCGGTGGCGGTGGTGAGGGCCTTGGAGTAGTTCAGCGTGATCGTGTGCTCGCCGCGCGCGAGCATATTGCGAACCAAACCGTCGATGGCGGCGGTGTCCTTGGCAGACGTCGGGAGCGACGTGCTTGCCGGCGCTTTGACAAGGCTCGCGAGCGTCGCGTTTTTCACGGAGTGATACGGCGCGACCGTCCACGTGAGCGTCAGGCGCGTTTCAGGTTTGACAACGCGCGTCAGAAGCGCCGCAATTTCCGCGCGGCTGACGCTGCGGTCGGGATAAAAGCTGCCCTTTGCGTCCATGCCGGAGAGCAGCCCGCGGCGGTACATCAGCAGTATTTCGCTGCGGTAGGGCGTTTTGTCCGTCACATCGGCGATGTAGTCGCGGCTCGAGTAGGCCGAGGTGACGAGCGAGGCGTTGGGCTCGGTGTACCATTCCTCCGGCACGGCGAAGGCAAAAATGCCTGCCATCTGCGCGCGCGACGCGGGCAGGAGGTAGAAGCCCTCAAAGCTGTTGTCGAGCAAATTCTGGCTCTTCAAATACGAGACATACGGCGCGTACCACGCCTCATTCTCCTTCGCTGTGGGGATGACCGCGTCGCTGCCGGTCGTGTAGATGGCGCGCAGCCGCGCGGCAATGGTCAAAAGCTCGGCGATCGTCACGTTGCCGCTTGGCGCAAAGGAATTCTCGCCGCGGCCGTTGAGTACGCCGTATTCATAGGCCGAGACGACCGAGGGGGCGAACCAGTCGCCGCCTTTCACGTCGGCAAACTGGCCCTCGTAGACGCGAAGCAGCACGAACGGGGCGCTGTCTTCGCTCGTCGTCTCCTCCTGTGCGGGAGCGGCAGTGTCCTGCGCGGGCTCCTCGCTGTAAGCAAAGGCGCTGATGCTCAGCGCAAGCGCGAGCGCCGCGACAAGCAGCGCAAAGCGGAACTTCATGGCGTTTGCTCTCTCTTTCTCACATTCTCAGAATTTTGCGGAATTACGGGACTAAAATGTTCTGCTCGTCTGCGGTGATGTCGGCGACATAGGGGTTGAGCATCGAATTCGTCATCTCGAGTACCTGCTCGGGATAGAGCGTGTAGAAGGACTTGCCCTTGTACCAGCCCGCGCCGTCGCCGGGGAGCGTGGCAAAGCTGATGGCGTCCGTCCCGCCCATGGAGAGCGCCTGGTTGGCGAGCCACACGAGGTTGCCGAGCGTCAGGTCGGTCTTGACATATTTTAAGAACGTTTCCGCCATCGCGGGAACGTTTTCAATCTTCATCAGCTTTTGCGCCACAGTCTTCAAAAACGCCTGCTGCGTGCCGATGCGGCCGATATCCTGCCGCCCGCCGTAGGCGGGCTTATCCTTGTCGGAGTTGTGGCGGAAGCGCACGACCTCCATAGACTGCTGACCGCTGAGATGCTGCAATCCCTTTTTGAAGTGAATGTGCAGATCCTGATAGGGGTCGTCGTAGTCCATATCCTCGGGCACGTCGAAGTCGACGCCGCCGATCTGGTCGATGAGCGCGATGAACCCCTTCAGGTCGACGGAGACGTAGAAGTCCACGGGGATGCCGAGCATATCTTCAATGTTGCTGCGCAGCTTTTCCGTGCCGCCGTTATTGTAGGAGGAATTGAGCTTATGGCCGTTGCTCATCAGCGTGTCGCGCGGCAGACTGACGACGTCGATCTTCTTGTTCTCCGCGTCAAAGCGCACGAGCATGTTCGTGTCGCTGCCGCCGGCGTCGTTGTCCACACCGTAGGCGAGGATCGTATAGCAGTATTTTTTGCGCTCTTTGCCGTTAGAAATGGTTTGAATGGCATCGCTGTCCTCCGCCGTGCCGTCCTGCTGCGTCTGCTGGTCCTCGTTGTCCGTGACGGGCTCGGGCGCGCGCACGACGTACTTGACCGTCGCCACGACGGCCACGGTCAGGAAAAGAAGCGACAGAAGCGTGACGACGACGCGCTCGCCGCGATTTGCGCGTTTCTTCTTTTTCTTCGGCCTGCGGCGCGGCTCGCTTTCGCGGCCGATGCTTGGCTCGTAATAGTCCTGCTTTCTCATCTTGTTGCTCCGATCATTTTTCTTTTGGTTTACAATAATGCATTCTACCCTGCGCGGCGGAATTGTGCAAGAGAAATTTTGCCGCGCGGAGGGCGCACTCTTATGTTAGACGCAAAAAGTCGAAAAAAGTTTCAAAATCCCTTGTATTTTTTTCGCGTGGCCATGCCGCCGCGGATGTGGCGCTGGGCCTTGTTGACCTCCAGCACCTCCTTGACCTGCAAGTATAGGCTGCGGTTGAACTGCGGCAGGCGGTCCTGTAAGTCCTTGTGCACGGTGGACTTGCTCACGCCGAACTTTTTTGCCGCGGCGCGCACGGTGGCGCGGTTTTCGATGATGTAGGCGGCCAGCGCGCAGGCGCGCTCTTCCATGTTACCCTTCATGCAGCACACTCCTGACTCATGTTGCTCCATCTATATGCGTGCAGAAGGGGAATATGCGCATCGGGAATGAATACGCGGCAAAAACGTTGTGCAAAGCGGTTCAGGCGTGTTATAATTTCTTTGTCTACACCGAAGACGGCACAAACGAAACGACAGGGAGGTCCTGCATGGAAAATAAACTCATCCGCAGCAAATACTTTTTATACCTGACCGAATTTTTTGCCGGTATGTCCGTCATGGCGGTCGAGCTCGGTGCGAGCAGGCTCATGGCCCCGTACTTCAGCTCGTCGCAGATCGTGTGGACCGTTATCATCGGCGTCATTATGATCGCGATGGCCATCGGCAACGTCTGGGGCGGCAAGCTCGCCGACAAGAGCGCGACGCCCGATAAGCTCTACCGTCGCCTCATCATCGCGGCCATCTGGATCGCGCTCATCCCGTTTGTGGGACGGTACCTGATCGCGGGCATCTCGCTGCTGCTGGCGCTCTTTGTGACGAAAAACTTCCTCGTCTGGGCGGCGCTCGCGGCGTGCCTTGTGATCTTCGCGTTCCCGTGCGTGCTGCTCGGCACCGTCACGCCGTCGCTCACGCGCTTCACGGTCGACAATCTCGACGACACAGGCAAGACCGTGGGCAGGCTCAACGCGCTCAACACCATCGGCAGCATCATCGGAACCTTCGTGCCGACGTTTGTGACGATCCCCGCCGTCGGCACGGCGGCAACGTTTTTGATCTTCTCCGGTGTGCTCGCGGCCATCGGCATCGCGTACTTCGTGTTCGAGAAGAAAAAGAGCGTGCCAGGGATCGTCTCCGTCCTTTTGATCGCTGGACTGTGCTTTGCCCTGCCGTCTTACAGCTTCGCCTTCTGGCAGAGCGACATCACGCTTGAGGACGAGTCCATCTACAACTATTTGCAGGTGCAGGACGACGCGAAGCGCACGACGCTCTCGACGAACGTGCTCTTCGGTGTGCAGAGCGTGCAGGTCAAGGGCGACGCGCTGACGGGCATGTACTATGACTACGCGCTCGCCGCGCCCTGCATGGCGGGCATGGACGGCACGGACAACGAAAACCGCAGCGTGATGATCCTCGGCATGGGCTCTGGCACGTACGCGAGCTACTGCACGCGCTATTTCCCCGGCGCGAGTGTGCAGGGCGCGGAGATCGACAAAAAAATTGCCGGCATCGCGACGGACTACTTCGGACTTCCGGGCAGCGTGACCGTCGCGGTCGAGGACGGGCGCGCGTACCTTGCCGCGTCGAAGGAGAAGTTTGACGTCATCATGGTGGACGCCTATCAGGATATCACCATCCCGTTCCAGCTCTCGAGCGTCGAGTTTTTCAATGAAGTGCGCTCTCATTTGAAGCCGAACGGCGTGATGGTCGTGAACCTCAACATGACGTCCGCGGAGGACGGCTCGATCAACGAATACCTCTGCGACACGATGGCGAGTGTCTTCCAGCACACCGTCACCGCGCCGGTGAGGGGCAACACGAATACCGAGGTCTTCTGCACGAACGCGGATGACTGGGAGGAGACGTTCCTGCGCAGCATCGCAAAGCTCAAGGACAGCGACTATGCCGATATGATGCGCACGGTCTACTCGAAGCTCACGCCCTATGAGGGCGGAAGCTGCATCCTGACGGACGACAAGGCCCCTGTCGAGGTGTTGGGCATGCGCGTGCTCGACGAGCTCATCGGCGATGAGCTCAACTACTACAAAGACGAGCTGAGAACCGGCGGCCTGTCCGCACTGATCGGAAATTGAAGATAAAAAAATCCCCGCACCCACGGCGCGGGATTCTTTTCAGGGTAGAGAGCCTCGCAGAGTTTTTACCCGCAAGGGGTACGCAGCATCCGTAAGGCAGCAAAGCTGCCAACGGCTGCCCAGGTGCCGCGCACGGCACGAAATAAATTCAAATCGGTTTTCCGCCGCGACATGTGCGCCCTCCAGAGGGGCTTCTCTTGCCCGCTGTGGGGCAATTCACCTTCTGGCAGAAAACTCTTTGCGCGAAGTGGAAACCGGCGAAGTGCCGCCAGCGGCAGAAACAGCAAGTCGGTTTCGAGGAAGCGGCACGATTGGCGCGCCTGCAAGGGCGCGGGAATCGTGCCGCAACGGTGTAAGGTCGAATTGTCCGCTTTTAGCGGACAACCGAGGCACAGAACGCAGCGAAACCTTCTCAAAAAAGTGGCTTTGCCCCTTTCTTGATTACAAAATCAGCATCAGCACGGGGATCACGACGAAGCACGCGATCGTGGAGAGCGCCGCGCCCTGCGCGGCGAATTCCTCGTCCGCGCCGTATTCCGCGGCGGCGACGACCGTCTGCGTCACGACCGGCATCGCCGTTTCGACGATGAGCACGTCGTGAGCAAGGCCCGTCACGCCGAACGCCCTGCACAGCGCGACCGAGAGCATCGGTGCGAGCAGGAAGCGGAAGATCATCGCGATGCCTAAGTCGCGGTCGAGCCGGACATTTTTGAGCCCGATGTCGTGGATGATATAGCCCGTGAGCAGCAGCGCCAGCGGCGTGACAAGGTTGTTCATATAGCGGCAGTAGCTCATCACGAGCGAGGGGAGCCTCACTTCAAACCACACGAGCGCGAGGCCGACGAAAACGGCGATGACGGCGGGCGTGGTCAGGAATTTCTGGAGCATCTTGAGGTCAAAGCCGCGGCTTTCGCCCGACCAGCGCACAAGCGAGAGAAACAGCAGCTGGACAAAGCTGGTGTTGACGAGGTAGTAGAGCATGACGTAGGGCGTGCAGGTGTCGCCAAAGAGCTCGGTGCACATCGCAAGGCCGACGAAGATGGCGTTCGACACCGAGCACATCATCATAAAAACGCCGAGCTTTTTGCGCGGCAGATTCAAGAGCCTGCCGACGAGCAGTGACAGGATCGTGATGACCACGGTGCCGAGCAGCGGCACGAGCAGAAAGCTGCCCGACTGAACCAGAAGATCACGGGTCAGGTTATTCGTCAGCCCGTAGACCGACATGCAGGGGATGGCGACAGAGAGCGTGAACTTGCCGATAAAGGCCTTGGCCTGCGGGCCCATCCAGCCCTGCGCCGCGCAGAAATAGCCCGTCGCCGTCAGCAGCAGGATGATGGTGACGGAAGAGACCGCGTGCAGAAATCCTTCCATGGTGTGACCTCGGTGTTAAGAAATAGTTACACCAGTATAACACGCCTGCGGCAAAAGACAAGAGACGAAAAAGACGGTTGCAATGCCGGTTCGGATACGCTATGATGGGCGGAGACGAGCGCGCGGTGCGCAGCTCGGAACAACGAGATCGAGAACTTTGAGAGGAGTTTTGTTTTTATGAAAGCAGCGCTGGTCATTATGGCGGCGGGCATGGGCTCGCGCTACGGCGGCAATAAGCAGGTGGACGGCATCGGTCCGAACGGTGAAATTTTGATGGAATACTCCATTTTCGACGCGCTGCGCGCGGGCTTTACGAAGGTGGTCTTCATCATCAAGCCCGACATGCGCGACTTGATGGAGAACATGGTCGGACATCACCTTGCCGCGCGCAAGACCGCGGACGGGGACAATGTCGAGGTCTGCTATGCGTATCAGGATTTTTCGAGCGTGCCCGATTTTTACACGGTGCCGTCTGATCGCGTCAAGCCGTTCGGCACGGTGCACGCGCTTTTATGCGCGCGCGAATTTGTGCACGAGCCGTTCGTCGTTATCAACGCCGACGACTATTACGGCGTGGACGCGTTCAAGACGATCTGCGCAGAGCTCTCAAAGCTCGCCGAAAGCGGCGAGGGCACGATGGTCGGCTACGACCTCTGCAACACCGTGAGCGAGCACGGCACGGTCACGCGCGGCGTGTGCCATGTGAACGAACAGGGGATGCTCGACCGCGTGGTCGAAACGTTCCACCTAAAGCCCTGCGACGACGGCAAGATCCGCGACATTCAGGAAAACGGCGACGGCCCGGTCTACGCGCCCGAGACGCCGGTCTCGATGAACTTCTGGGGCTTTACGCCGTGGCTGTTTGAAAAGCTGGACGCGTATTTTAAGGATTTCCTCCGCGCGCTGCCCGACGGCGAGCTCAAAAAAGAGTGCCTGCTGCCGAGCCTGATCGGCGAGCTCATCGACCGCGGCGAGCTCAGTGTCTCCGTTCTGCGCTCGAGCGCGCGCTGGTTCGGCATGACGTATCACGAGGATAAGGAAATGGTGCAGCGCGAGCTTCAGAAATTACACGACGCGGGCGTGTACCCCAAAACGCTGCGCGCGTGAGCGAGACAAATCGAAAAAATCTGCCGCCTCCGGACATACTAAGTCCGGAGGTGATTTTTATGCCGCGAAAAGACCCTGGCATGCCGTATGACCTGGCACCGATGCTCAAGGCGCGCTTCGGCCAGCCGGACGACTGCGCCGATCTTGTCAACAAGTACGGCACCTATAACATCCAGCCGACGTCGGACACGGAAAATCTGTTCCCGCTCATCGCGCCGGGCCTTCCTGAGCAATGGAAGCGCATGGCGGTCGGCAAGAAGGACGTTGAAAACTTGCAATAAAGCAAACGGGAGGGAGACGCGTATCGCGTCTCCCTTTTTCTTCTCCAAAATCCCTGAAACGGCAAGGGAAAATGGGCTTTTTCCCAAAAAGCAAAAAAGATACATACAGGTTCGACAAAAAAGTGAATGACAAAATGGAGAAATTTATTGCTGGTATACAAATTGAGAACGTTGCTGGCACTTGCTTTACTGCTGAATTCGTATAAAGTAAAGGCAAGAGCTGTCTGCCTGGGAAGCGGCTATGAGAGAGACCGCCTTCCGGCCCGACTTGCCAATATGAAGGAGGAGAGAGAATGGAAACCAAAAGTAACGCGAAACTGAAAGCTCTGTTCATCATCCCGTCGATCACTGGTATCATCCTGTTTATGATCCCGGTGAAGAATGCTGACGGCGATTGGACCGTTGTGGTCAAGATCCTTGCCGACATCATCTCGGGCTACATCGGCGGCTTCCTGCCGCTGCTGTGCGTGCTGATCCTCACCGTTTCCGCGGTGATGTCCCTCATTGCGCTGGCAAAACCCAAATTCATTATGAATAGCGACATTATGAAGGAATGCTTCGCCTGCAAACCCATCTGGGTCGTGCTCCGCGTGCTCGCGGTCATCTTCGTGTGGCTCACCTATCTGGGTGTCGGCGAGGACGGCGTGGGTCTCATCGGTATGATCACCGGCGGCGGTCAGGGCGGCTTCGTCCTCTATGACCTGCTCACAACGCTCGTTATCATCTTCGTCATCGCGGCCCTGCTGCTGCCGCTGCTGCTCGACTTCGGCCTGCTCGAATTCGTCGGCGCGCTGCTCACCAAGGTCATGCGCCCCCTGTTCAAGGTTCCCGGCCGCGCGGCGGTCGACTGCATCACCTCCTGGATCGGCGACGGTACGCTCGGCGTTATGCTCACCTGCAACCAGTATGAAGGCGGCTACTATTCCGCCAAGGAAGCAAGCATCATCGCCACGCTGTTCTCCGCCGTTTCCATCACGTTTACCCTCGTCGTTCTCGATACGGTGGGGCTGCTCGATTACTTCGGCATCTACTACCTGATCGTCTGCTTCGTCGGTATCGTCTGCGCGATCGTGTGTCCCTACCTCTACCCCCTGCGCAAAAAGCCCAACACGTACTTAGTCGAAGGCAAGGCCGCTCCCGACACCCTCCCCGAGGGCTACAAGAGCAACGTTGAGTACGGCATGGATCTCGCCATGAAGCGCGTTGCCGAGCACAAGGGCATCGGTGAATTCTTCAAGAGCGGCGCCAAGAACGCCTGCAGCATGTGGTTCGGCGTTCTGCCCTCCGTCATGGCCATTGGTACTGTCGCTCTGATCCTTGCCAACTACACGCCGATCTTTGAATGGCTCGGCATCCCGTTCCGCCCCCTGCTCCAGCTTCTTCAGGTGCCCGAAGCGAATGCAGTCGCCTCCACGATGATCGTCGGCTTCACCGATATGCTCACCCCCGCCGTCCTGATCGCGGAGTGCACCAGCCAGATGGCCAAGTTTATTGTCGCGGTCGTATCCGTCACGCAGGTTCTGTACCTCTCTGAGGTCGGCGGCCTGATCCTTGGCTCCAAGCTTCCTCTCAACATCTGGGAGCTGTTCGTCATCTTCCTGGAGCGCACCATCATCAGCCTGCTGATCGTCTGCCCCATCGCGCATCTGCTGTTCTAAAAAGGAAAAGCTTCTTTTCCCTTACTCAGGTTGCTGACCTGAAAGAGTCGAGGCATCTCATCGGGATGCCTTGGCTCTTTCTTTTTGGATTTTATGTCATATGCACAAAAATGACTGTACAACGCACACGGTTATGTGGTAAAATGCGAACAGAGAGACCTCTGCGAGACCAACGCAAATCCCGACGGCTGCGGGTGAGAGCGCGGCCTGCCGGCGAGAGGGAGAAGAGAAGTACATGAAAGTCAGCATCGACAAGTTTTCGAAGGTGCCGGTCTATCTGCAGATCGCCGACCAGATCAAGTCGCAGATCATCAGCGGCGCGCTGCCCCGCGGGAGCGCGCTGCCGAGCGAGCGCGCGCTCGCGCAGATCTTGGATGTGCACCGCAACACCGTGGTCAAGGCCTACAGCGAGCTCAAGAGCGACGCGTGGATCGAGTCGCGCCAGGGTGTGGGCTACATCGTGGCCGCGGCAAACGACGAAAAGAACGCGCAGGACGAAAGGGGCGGCGAGGGCGCGCAGCCCGGCCGTGTCAACTGGGTCAGCGAGGTGGCGGAAAAGTACCTCGACATGGAAAAGACATTTGACGACCTGTTCCAGCGCTTTACGGACGAGAGCCACTATTCCCTCGGCAGCGGCGTCGCCTCGCGCGAGGTGTACACGTCCGAGCGCGTTGCGGGCGATATCGCGGCGCTGCTCACGGGCAGCGGCCCGTGCCAGTATTTTTTCAGCCCCTATAAGGGCGATAAATTCCTGCGGCAGAAGCTCGTGGCCTTTCTCGGCACGAAGGGCGTGAAGGCATCCTCGGGCGAAATTCAGATCCTCTCGGAGACGAATCAGGCGCTCGACTTTATCGTGACGCTGCTCGTCAAGCCCGGCGACAGCGTGGTGATGGAAGAGCCGGTGCACCCGGACATGTACCGCGTGATGGAGCTTGCGGGCGCGAAGATACTGACCGTTCCCGTCGACGAGAACGGCATGAACTGCGAGGTGCTCGAAAGCTTACTCACGCAGACGCGCCCGCGGCTCATCTTCGTCAATTCGAGCTACCACGACCCGACGGGAAACATTTTGTCGCTCGAGCGGCGCAAGAAGATCGTTGAGCTCTCGAACCGCTACCGCGTGCCGATCGTGGAGGAGGACGCGGCGAGCGAACTCGTCTACGACGGTGATAAGCTCCCGCCGATCAAGGCCTTCGACACGACGGGAAATGTTATTTACATCTATTCGTTCTCGCTCACGTTCATCCCGGGGCTGAGCCTTGCCTTCGTCACGGGCAACCGCGATCTGATCCGCGCACTGAGCTACCTCGTCTCCGTGCGGCTGATGGCCTCGGACTGGATGACGCAAAAGCTCCTCGGCATGTACCTTGACGACGGCATTTACTACACGTCGCTTTTAAAATTTCGCGACGTCTACCGCACGAATCGAGATTTGGTATGCCAAAAGCTCGACGAGCTTGCGCCGCTCGGCGTGAGTTATACAAAGCCGAGAGGCGGCGTATATGTCTGGTGCAGGCTGCCGGACGGGGTGGACAGCAAGCGCTTTATCCGCAGGGCCTACAACATGGGCGTCACGCTGATCCCCGGACACGTTTTTTACCCCTGCAAGAACGGCGGGCGCGACCATATCCGCATCAACTACTCCTATGAATCCTACGAGCGGCTGGGGCAGGGCATGGACGTATTGCGCAAAGCGCTGGAAGAAGAGCTGGAGGAATGACTGGCACACGAAATGGCAAAAGCACTGATACATCACAAGCGCCTTTTGAACGTGTATACTTTACTGCGTAATAACGGTAAAACGATCCGCGGACCGTCGGGAGCTCCGGCGGCACGGACAGGGAAAACAGGTCGGGGTGTACGGGCGGTCGATGAGAGAGCCGCCGGCATCCCGGGAAAGGGAGCACGACTTATGTATTCAGGCATCCATAACTTTTCCGAGATCGGAAAGCTCAACAAGGTGCTGCTGCACCGTCCCGGCGAGGAGCTGGAATCGCTGACGCCCGCGACGCTCGAGCGCCTGCTGTTTGACGACATCCCGTACTTAAAGGTCGCCCAGGAGGAGCACGACCGCTTTGCCGAGGTCCTGCGCGAAAACGGCGTCGAGGTCATCTACTATGTCGATGAGGTCGCCAAGGCTATCGCCGACCCCGCGCGCCAGATCCAGCTCGTCAACGACTTTTTGAACATCAGTAAGATCCACGCCAAGGGACTGCGCGCGAGCATGACGAGCTTGCTTCTCGACATGCCGCCCAAGCAGATGGTGACGAAGATGATCGCGGGCATCAAGCGCTGCGAGGTCGCCACCAAGCAGCCGACGTCGCTGATGGACTTAGTCGACGACGACTATCCGTTCGTCTCCGACCCCATGCCGAACCTGTACTTCACCCGCGACCCCGGCGCCTGCGTGGGCGAGGGCATCAACATCCACCGCATGCATACCCCTGCGCGCAAACGCGAGAGTCTGCTCTTAAAGTACATGTTCCTCTACAACCGCGACTTTGCCACGCAGGACAATAAGATGTGGTACGACCTGTCCGACAGCTATTCCATCGAGGGCGGCGACGTGCTCGTGCTGTCGAAGGACATCGTGGCCGTCGGCCTGTCCGAGCGCACGACGGTCTCCGGCGCGGAGACGTTTGCGCGCAATCTTCTGCAAAATTCCGACTTTAAGAAGGTGCTCGCCTTCGACATTCCCGAGACGCGCGCGTTTATGCACCTCGACACGGTTTTCACGATGGTCGACTACGACAAGTTCACCATCCATCCCGAGATCGAGGGTCCGCTGAGCGTTTATGAGATGACGCTCGACGAGCACGGCGAGCTCCGCTTCGGCGCGATCAAGGAAGAGCTCAAGGACATTCTGGCCCTCGAGCTCAAGCTGCCCGCGGTCGACCTGATCCGCTGCGGCGGCGGCGACCTGATGGCCGCGCAGCGCGAGCAGTGGAACGACGGCTCCAACACGCTCTGCATCGCGCCGGGCCGCGTCATCACCTATGAGCGCAACTATGTGACGAACGACTTGCTCGCAAAGCACGGCCTCGACGTGCTGACCGTGCCGTCTGCCGAGCTGTCGCGCGGCCGCGGCGGCCCGCGCTGCATGTCCTGCCCCGTCAACCGCGACGACCTGTAAAAAATTCCACCGCAGAACGAGAGAAGAAAGAAGAGCTCATCCGCGCCGGCAGCTGGCCGGACGGAGGAAAATGGGAGAGAGCCATGAAGAGCAAGCGACAAGAGAAGATCCTGGAGCTGATCGAAAAGTACAATATCGAGACGCAGGAGGAGCTCATCGCGCGTCTCGCCGAGTGCGGCATCGAGAGCAAGCAGACGACCGTCTCGCGCGATATCAAGGAGCTGTACCTTTATAAGGAGCCGATCGGCGGCGGCCGCAGCCGCTACGCCGTGTCCGGCAAGGCCGGCCACATCGACAACACGAAGCGCCTGAAGCTCATTTTGAACGAGTGCAGCGTGGGCGTGGACTACGCGGGGATCGTTGTGCTGCTCAAGACGCTGCCGGGGCTCGCCGATGCGGCGGGCGCGGCCATCGACGCGATGAAGCTGCCCGATATGCTCGGCTGCATCTCCGGCAACGACGCCGTGGCGATCGTCGCCCGCGGCGAGCAGGAGGCCGAGCGCCTGTGCTATGATCTGCGCCAGTACTGCAAGTGAACGAGAGAGACGAGATTGAGAGAGGACAGGGGCGGAGCGATCCGCCCCTCCTGTTCTGTCATAAAACCGATTAAACTGCAAGGTATTTCTGAAACGTGACAAAACTCAACAGGTATTAAAAGTTTTACTGCCGACAAAATTTGACGGGATTCCGCTTGAAGATTATTTTTTGAGTGTTATAATAAATTTATCAATCGAATGATCTGTGCGGCTCGCGAAAGTGGGGCAAAGCGTACAGAAAAAGGCATAGCCGGCGAAAGCCGGTGTCGCAAAGCCACGGGTCTAAACGGCGCAAGCCGCACGACAGCCGGGCTGCCTAAGACGGAGAACTCTCCTTCCTCGGGTCCACAGGGACAAGAGGGAGGATTTTTTTATGAGAGAGAAGAAGTTCGGCAAGTTGTTTTTGACATGGTTGCTGGCAGCCACCATGGTGCTGACTTTGCTTCCTGTCAGCATGCTGGCGGCAGACGACGCGGACGACGGCGAGGCTGTACTGACGCCTGTTGCAGGCGCGGAAGCGGGGGAAACCGCCGTTCCTGCGGAGGCTGTGCCCATGCTGCTGGCCACACCCGCGGCAGCGGACACGCCGATTGCTGTTCCCACGGATAAGTTGTTTTTTGATAAAGCTAACGGCGTGATCACGGGCATTGATGCGGATTGGCTTGCCGAAAATAAGGATAAGCCCCTTTCCGTTACCATTCCTGCGGTAATTAACGGTACGCCGGTGACGAGTATCGGTCAAAATGCTTTTAATGGGAAAAAAGTTGTTGCTGTCGATTTCAGCAATGCAACCAATCTGGAGAAGATCGACAATCAGGCATTTATGCACTCTCCGGTGGCATCGGTTGACCTGTCCAATACTCAGGTAACGGTCATCGGTAAATTTGCGTTTGGTGATTGCAAGTCTTTGGAAACGTTTATTTTCTCCAATACATTGACAAGTCTTGGTAATTCGGACGGCGCTTCCGTATTCACGGATTGCAGATCTTTGAAGGTCATGCGACTGGCCGGTTCTCCGGAAGGCGTCGTGTTTGAGCTGCCGGAAGGCTTAACAACCATTGGCTATCAGTGCTTCAAGAACTGCTTTGCTGATGGAGTAGATGCTAAGGTTATCATTCCTGCCAGCGTAGCAACACTTGGCGAGGGTGCTTTTTACGATGAGCATATCACGCAGATCATCTTTAAGAAGATAGTAGATCCTTGGAAAAGCGAAGATTATAGTGGGTACGCTAATAGTGCCATAACTCCTCCAAGTGGATGCGATCGCATCATTGTGCTCCCGAACAAAGAATGTTTTGCGGCGTATTCTACACAAGTAGGATATGGTTCAGAACTGCAAAAAATCTGCACCTATCCTATAAGGATTACGTTTTCTCCCCTCGGTAAACAAGAACAGCACTTGAACCATGCGCTTCTTGGCTGGACTTATAATCCTGCAACTAAGCTTTGGGATTTCAACAATAACTATAAGCTTCCTGATACGAATGGAGCAACGTCCGGTAATGAGCGCCCTGGCTATGAGTATGTCGGTGGCTGGAAGTTGCGTAGTTCCTATCAGGTATTAAATGAAAATGAAAAGCTTGAAGCTAAGGATAATCCGTCTGATCGTGCAACTGTCAGTGGTGAATACAAGCTTGCTAATCCCACGATCTCCTATCTGGTAGACGGAAAAACCGAAAATGTCGATGCCAACCAGCCCTTCACCGTAACCATCGGTGACGGCAAGGAGCACTCGATCGGTATTCAGGTCGATCATCCACTGCTGAAGGAGAATCAGGGCACTGACGAGGATTATGTTTACTTTGAGTACTACTGGTTTGACGAAGTATCGCTCGGGGACGGAAAGAACACTCTGAACGGCCCGAGAAGCACGGAAGAACAGAAGCGCTTTTCTGCCGCAACGAGCAATGTGGAAATTCAATATGTGGACGGCAAGCATAATACCATTCCCATTGCAAAGACGGAACACGCGAGATATGAAGGCAGCTCCTATGAGGGCTATAATGACTACTATCTTGTAGTGGTGTTCGGTTATCATGTTGTGAATGGCAAAAAGGCCGATACGCCATTCTATCTCAGTGCAAATAACGGTATCGGTGTTGGGAACGCCAATGCGACGCATGGACCGCATCTGTTGCAGGTCAAGGTCGATGAAGTGCGTGTCATTACCGCAACCGCTGACGAGCACGGCAAGATCGCCCCCGCCGCGGGCACGATCACCGTACCCAAGGGCAAAAGCGAGACCTTTACCATCACGCCAGATTCCGGCTATCACATCAAGGACGTGCTGGTGGACGGCAAGAGCGTCGGCGCGGTGGGCACGTACACGTTTGAAAATGTGGTGGATAACCACACGATTCACGCTACCTTTGCAAGGAAGCACACGCCCACTCCCTCTACGCCCACCGTTGAGATTCCTGATGACGATGCCCTCGGTCTGAACACGACGGATCACTTCGCCTATATCGTCGGTTACGGCAACGGTGAGGTCCGCCCGCAGAACAACATCACCCGCGCCGAGGTCGCGACCATCTTCTTCCGTCTGCTGACCGACGACGTCCGCGACGAGAACCTGACCAAGACCAACCGCTACTCCGACGTGGCCGCCACCTCCTGGTACAACACCGCGGTCTCGACCCTCAGCTCCATGGGCATCATCACGGGTTATCCCGACGGCACGTTCCGCCCGAACGCCGCCATCACCCGCGCTGAGTTCGCCGCCATCGCCGCCCGCTTTGATAACGACGGCGACAAGACCGCTGCGAAGTTCAGTGACATCGCAATCCACTGGGCCAAGGATGAGATCAGCATCGCCTACAACAACGGCTGGATCACCGGCTATCCTGACGGCACGTTTGGTCCCCAGCGCGACATCACCCGTGCCGAGACCATGACGCTCGTCAACCGCGTGCTGAACCGCCAGCCCGAGACCGAGGACGATCTCCTCCCGAACATGACGGTCTGGACGGACAACGCGAACCCGAAGGCCTGGTATTACCTCGCCGTTCAGGAAGCGACCAACAGCCACTACTACGAGTTCAAGACGAACTCCCAGTATGAAAAGTGGACCGAACTGCGCGAAACGCGCGACTGGAAGGCGCTGGAACAGTAAACAAAGCGGAAAAAAGAACGGGAGCACGAAGTGCTCCCGTTCTTTTATGCTTTTTTGAAAGCGGCCTGAACAGATCAGACGTTGCCGATCGTCGCGACCATGACGGCCTTGATGGTGTGCATGCGGTTCTCCGCCTCGTCGAAGACCTTGGAGTTCGGGGAGAGGAAGACCTCGTCCGTGACCTCGCGGATATCGTAGCCGAGCTCCTTCTGCGAAGCGGCCATCGTGGTGTCGAAGTCGTGGAAGGAGGGCAGGCAGTGCAGGAAAATGCAGTCGGGATTCTCGGTAGCCTTGAGCACCTCGCCCGTGACCTTGTAGGGGGTGAGCAGCTTGACGCGCTCGGGGATCTTGTCCTCTTCACCCATGGAGGCCCAGATGTCGGTGTAGAGCGCGTCGGCGCCCTTGATGAGTTCTCTGTCCTCGCCGTACTCGACGACGGCGCCGGTCTCCTTGCCGACCTCGCGGCAGTATTCGACGACGTCAGCGGCGGGCGCGAGCTCCTTCGGACCCCAGCCGACATAGTGGATGCCGAGCTTGGCGCAGATGTACATCAGGCAGTAGGCGACGTTGTTGCGCGTGTCGCCGCAGAAGACGAGCTTGCACTTGCTCAGAGGCTTTTTGGTGTTCTCCATCAGCGTCAGGATATCGGCAAGCGCCTGCGTCGGGTGGTCGACGTCCGTGAGGCCGTTCCACACGGGAACGCCCGCGTTGGCGGCGAGACCCTCGACGACCTTCTGGTCGTAGCCGCGGTACTCGATGCCGTCGTAGAAGCGGCCGAGGACCTTGGCGGTGTCGACCATCGTTTCCTTCTTGCCCATCTGGGAGGACTTGGAATCGAGGAAGGTGACGTTCGCGCCCTCGTCGTAAGCGGCGACTTCGAACGCGCAGCGGGTGCGGGTAGAGGTCTTTTCAAACAGCAGCACGATGTGCTTGCCCTTCATGGTGGGCTCGCAGATGCCCGCACGCCGCTTGGCTTTCAGATCGTGGCCGAGGTCCAGCAGATAGCGCAGCTCGCCGGGGG
>ENA-UEOY01000507-UEOY01000507.1-human-gut-metagenome-genome-assembly--contig:-NODE-507-length-16813-cov-369.195566_pt1 | contig 16813 bp, 8 predicted proteins | sample MGYA00242892_ERZ507900 | MGnify/ENA primary metagenome ERZ507900 (study PRJEB26167, sample SAMN06115427) | human gut metagenome | host: Homo sapiens | place: China:Henan | collected 2015-04-15...
AGAAATCGGTCTGGAACTTTTGGTTGTTATACACATCCTGGTCATAGACACCCTGCCAGAACATACTGAAATCAAAGCCCTTGTAGTTGAGAGCAATATTCAAACCATAGGAGAAGGCTGGCACAGGGTCGAAAATCCAAGTCTGGTCATCTGAAGTAATACCATTTTTACCATCTAAGTCCTTGTATTTTAATCCACCGACACGTGCGTTTGGCTGTCCAGACTTATCTACTTCTTCCTGATTCTGGAAAATTCCATCGGCTACATAACCTACGATAGAACCATAAGACTTGCCACTCTGCACCAGGTTTTCCGTAGATGTGTGAGCGTAAGCACCTGTTGTTGTTGCTGGCAAATAAGTAACCTTGTTGCGGAAGAAATCCAGATTGCCGTTCACGTCGATGCCAAGTCCATTAGCCAAGGTCTTGCGATAGCCCACGGTGAACTCCATACCCCAGTTGCGGAGCGAAGGACCATTCTGCCATGAATTTCCACCTTCACCAGTTGCACCCAGATAAGCAGGATTAATCAACATATCCTTTACATTCTTTATATAGGCATCCACTGTACCATAGAGGGTGTTGCCAAACAGGGTGTAATCCAAACCTACGTTATACTGGGTAGCAGCCTCCCATTTCAAATTAGGGTTAGCCAACTGTGTGGCACGATAACCAGAAGGGAAGGTACCTGAACCTTGCAGGAAGAGGTCGTATGCAGTAGAGGTTACACGGTCTAATCCGTAATCCACTACATAAAGACCAAACTGTGCATTGTTGTCGATAGCCTGGTTACCTGTCTGACCCCAAGAGAGTCGCAACTTGGCATCATCCAACCAATCCTTCTTCAGGAGATTAGAGAATCTGAAACCGAGTGATGCAGCAGGGAAAGTACCCCAGCGATGTGCCTTACCGAAACGTGATGAACCATCATGACGGATGGTGAAGGAAGCCAGGAGGAGATCATCCCAGTTGTAGTTCACCTTTCCAAAGAAAGAAGCCAGGCGATAACCTACCTTTGCACCCGAGTTACGCATCGTTCCTGTTGCAGCATTTGGCCACATATAATCTTTATCTTCCAGCGCATAGCCTTCTGAGTAGGCAGAGAAATCGATAACCGACTGCTTGGAAAATTCCATACCACCGAGTACATCGATGTTGTGCTTGCCTATCTGGGTAACGTACTGGGCTGTGTTAGACCATGTCCAGTTAGTCTCATTGTTATTCGAGAGCGTTGTCTTGGCGATGTCATTGTTGACAATATCGGAATGATAAGTATTCGTCATCGCATTGATAAACGATGTCTTGAAATCCAGACCGAAGTTAGAGCGCAGGGTCAATCCCTTGACTGGCTTCAATTCTACGAAAGCATTACCGAAGATGCGCCAGTAATCAAGGTGGTTGTTGCGGTTCTGATACTGCTCACGACAAGGGTTCTGACGGTCGGCCATACTTCCTACAGGACCAGCGAAGGTCTTGCCATCTTCTTCGTAAACCGGAACGATGGAAGGCATCTTCAAGGCATTCTCCATCGGATGGCAATCTACCTGAGAGGTATAAGTCAATGTCACATTCTCACCTACGGTAACAATCTTGTTCAAATTCCAAGAGGTATTCAAACGAGCTGAGATATTCTCAAAGTCGGTATATTTCAAGACTCCCTCATTGTTCTTGTATCCCAAGGAGAACATAGCGCTATGCTTGTCATTGGCATGAGATACTGAGAGGTCGTAGTTCTGAGAGAAACCTGTGCGAGAGATTTCATCGAGCCAGTCGGTATCTGAGAATCGCATGGTCTTCTTGGCATTGATGTAGCCATCATATCGACCATTGATAGTATAGTTCTGATACTGGTTGGTAGCAGGATTCCAAACGGTGATTGGAGTACCAGAGGCCGCATTCAAGTCGATGCCGTAGTTGGCAGCATAAGCTACAGGATCGAGTCCATCGTTCAGGGCTGCCTGAGCCATCGCAGTAGCATACTGGCTGGAGTTCATCAGCTTCATCTTCGACTGGTTGGAATAGAACTGTGCAGTGAGGTTGGCAGAGAAGTCAACAGCAACCTTGCTACCCTTCTTACCTTTCTTGGTGGTGATGATGATGACACCATTCGATGCACGGGAACCATAGATAGAAGCCGAAGCGGCATCCTTCAAAACCTGCATACTCTCAATATCATTTGTATTGAGGGTATTCAAAGCCATATTGGTAGGCACACCATCTATGATATAAAGCGGATCCTGAGAAGAGTTGAAAGAACCGATACCACGAATACGCACGGTTCCTGAACCAATAGGAGAACCATCGGTAGTAACAGTCATACCAGGAACACGACCCTGCAAAGCACGCATCGGGTCAGTCTCTGAACTTGTCTTCAGGTTCTTGGTTGAAACCACAGCCACGGAACCGGTCAAGTCAGCCTTCTTCTGAGTGGTATAACCTGTTACAACTACTTCCTGCAAGTCGTTGGCATCTTCCTGAAGTGTTACCTCCATATTGTCTGAAGCCTTTACTTCTTGCGTCTTATATCCAATATAAGATATAACAAGTGTGGAACCAGGAGCACATTCTACATGAAAGTTACCATCAAAGTCGGTAACAGTACCAGTCTTTGTGCCTTTCACCATGACAGATGCACCAATGACTGTCTCACCAGCAGCATCTTTCACAATGCCATTTACATTTACCTGTTGTGCACTAGCTACGGTGCAAACAGTACAGAGCGCAGAGCTCATCAGTAATCTTGAAAGATTGTTCATACTATTATAACGTTTTAAGTTTCAAAATTGTTTTATTTTAATTTCTGCCGCAAAATTAGGCAAAGATTGGATATGAGAATAAAAAAAATCGTTCCTGTAACAATAATTATGTTACATGAAACGATTTTCTAATCTTTCGTCAAGATTTTAAAGTACTTATTTTAAAGGAGTTAGAAAACTATTCCTTATTAGATGCCTGTTCATTTCTAAAATCGGTAGGAAGAACACCAAACTGCTTCTTGAAGCATGATGAAAAATAGCCAGGAACAGCAAAGCCTACTTCTGCCGAAACTTCAGAGATTGTCTTGTCTGTTTGCTGCAAGAGGGTATAGGCTCTCTGCAGGCGCATCTCTTTCAGGAGCTCGGCAGGCGTTTTTCCTGTCATAGCCTTCACCTTGCGATAGAGCTGCACCTTGCTCAACAGCATCTGGGCTCCCAAATCATCCATCTTCATATCAGCATTGCCCATATTCTCAAGGATCTTCTTCTTGAAACGATCCATGAAGTAACGATCACTCTCATCCAGATGATTCAGTTCAGCAGCCCAGCCCTCCTTGTTCTCGATGAAGCCACGAGCCACGGCTTTCTGTTTCTGCAGCTTCTTTCTATATACATTATATATATAGTAGATGACAAAGAGCAGAACCAATACGATGACGATGGCAACAATAATCATCCATTTCTGAATACGGGAAACCTCTGAATAAGAATCAAGACTGTCAGAAATCTGATCCAGATTCTTCATCTTGGCTTCCAAATCCTGATATTGTAGGGCGATGGCATCGCAGTTTTCCTGGGTAGCAAGAAATGATTTCATCACATTATTCTTCTTATAGGGTTTACCCTGAAGGATATTCATCGCCAATTCCATAATCTTTTCGCCCTGGGTAGGATAGACATAAGAAGCTGCAAACTGTCCTCTCTTCACTCTATCCACTCCTTCCCATTCTCCAGGCAATCCATCAATGCCTACTATCAGTATCTGCTTATCAATGCCTCGTCTCTCTGCTTCCAGAAAGGCTCCTATGGCACCCAAGTCGCTATGTCCGAACACGCCATCCGCATGTCCGCCCTTATCCAGATATTGCTTCATTAACTCCTGGGCACGCTCCATCTTCCAGTTGCTTTCTAGGGTAACCACCTTGATTCCCGGATAATTCTTCATCACCTCGTGGAAACCACGATGGCGCTCAATGACAGGGGAAGCATCCTTCAAGCCCGTAATCTCAACAACGGTACCTTTTCCATCCAGTTTACTGGCAAGAAAGCGTGCTACTTCCCTACCCGCTTCTACATTATCGCCACCGATGGAAGCTGTATAATGGGGTGTCTTTACCTTTCTGTCGAAGAGGATAACCGGGATATGCGCACGATAAGCTCGCTCGATGGCAGGAGTTACATCATTCACGTTATCAGGAGCCACCACGATTAAATCTACCTTCCTGGCTATCATACTGTCTATCTGGCGAGCCTGGCGTTGCCCGTCATTCTCTGCAGTAGTAAACAGCAAATCCACATTCTTATATTGATACTGCGCCAGTCGAATCTCATTATTCACCTTCTCGCGCCAAACTCCGCTGCAGCATTGCGACACACCAATCACCATCTTCTTCTGGGTGCAAGAACCTAGAAGAAGAATACTACTAAGTAGTACTATTAAGATAATATTGATTCTTTTCATTGATTTTATACTTCTTCCATCCGTTTAAGTTCCCACCCCTCAAACTGCATGATGATGAGATGGAGTTTTGTGCCTTGGCGCAAAGCCTCAACCCTTGGAGCCTCGGCATATCGATGAATCTGATCAACAGCCTCACGCCACTGTTTCTCGGCCTTGGTCATAGGCTTGCCATCTTCCGTGAACTCACCTTCAACTATCGCAGAGAAATCTTTCTTAGAAAGAACCTTCAATTCCAGAATGTAGCTATGCTGACTGGCATAATGGGTAAGGTCCGGCAAAAGGAAGAAATCACAATAGCCATGATTCAACTCTAACTCTGGAGCCGTGATATAATAATCATTCAGATTCAGATAAGCCATGAAGAATCCCTGCAGGTTTCGCTCAGCCTCAATGCCATCACGCACCGATGAAACCTTGGCATAGGCATCTGCCATGAAGCGCAATCCTTCTTCCCACTTACCATCGTATGCCATATCATAATAGTAATCGGTAAGCTGGTTGACATCCACATAAGCCTTTGCCTGATACTCCTCTTCCAGATAACCATAATACTGCTTGCGGACATTATTGTTTGGAATGCCCAGAATGAGCTTGGAGCCACGAGTTCCCTTAATGGTCAACATGCCATAATAGAACAGAAGACTTGGGAATATCTCAGCCTTTGGAATATGATACGCAGAAAACGACTCATAAAGCTGGGTAACAATCTGTTCCTCTTCTGCTATCTTGCGGATAATGCCCTTACGCTCTCCATCCAGCTTGTCAAACTGCAACAGTTTCTTCATCTTGCCGTAACCGGTACGGGTATTCGGGTCTATCATCTGACGAGGAGAACATCCGTAATCCATGTAATTGCGAGGCTGCTTCTCCAGTTCCGGGATAAACATCGTCTTATCCACATAATATAGATTCTGCTCTATTACCATAGCAAAATCTGCCACCCCATAAGGTACTTGTTTAACTTGCAGTTCCATCATAATCTATCTTTAAAAACTTATCTGTGTGCAAAGATAGCATAAAAAAACGAAAAAGCCACAGTTTGCGTTTACAAACTGCGGCTTTTATTATATTTTATCCGAAACACACGTTCCTACCATACGACTTTCTTGTTGCCCATAATATAAATGTGTCCTTTTTGTGGCACAAGGACTTTTCTTCCCGAGAGGTCGAACAGAGTAGGATTGATGTTTCTTGCTATCATGAAAGATGATGCATATATATAATAATGTGATAAAAAGTCCTGAGACATCATAAGAAAATGCTTCATTACCAAAATAAACGTCTCCAAAAGTGCGTTTCTCAAATTTTATTTGTACTTTTGCCGTGTCATTCAGAACTTTGTTTTATTTTTGCAGCACGATAATAAACAAAATGTCTGGATATGGCAAGCATCCCGGTGCACCAACAGAGTAGCTTAGGTACACCCTGATAAAGAAGATAAATGATAGTGCTGCGTTAATTAAATAAATCAGATTCAACATGTCGTTTCTAACTCGAACATATCCTTTTAAACAGAGTAAACACTTGCTAAAAGACAGTAGCATCTTTGGCGTCATCATTTGGGTAATTTTATATTTTCTGCAGCCATTTGGACTCTGCTTATATCAAGGTAACAAATGCTTTGTTGCTACATTATTCGGACTGGTAACTTTTGGATGCCACATAACATACGCTGCAACGATATTGAAGTATTTGCATCAAACGATCAAGCCCTGGCGTATCTGGCATGAAGGAGTAGCTATACTCGGACTGATTTTCATCATTGCCTTCGGTAATTTCCTCCTATTTTCATACTTGTTTCATTATACGATTACATTCAGTCTGTTTCTCTTGTTTCTTAATTGGACTATTATCATAGGCATATTTCTTACGACATTATCTATCGGAATGCAATACAACAGAACATTACGAGAGAGAATGGAAGAGTTGTTGCGTAATACAACAAAGGAACAGGAAGAAGTATCTATTACCATCCATGATACTAACGTAAGAGGAAACGATCTGTCGATTGCCATCAACGATCTACTTTATATCGAAGCACAGAAAAACAATGTATCCGTCTGTTTTCTAAAAGAAGGTAATGTTGTTGCTGTTGATATCCATACAACACTAACCCATGCTCTTGAAGAGTTGAAAGAGTTTGAGAACATTTTCCAATGTCACCGTTCTTTTGCTGTCAATGTGAATAATATCACTTCGGCACGAGGCAACTCAAATGGTTATCAACTGACTCTCGGAAATTGCACAAACATCATACCCGTTTCCCGAAGATTTGTGCCCAAGTTAAAGACTTATCTTACATAGTTATTTGTCCTTCAACTTAGTTATTCGGCATCTTAACTAGCTTTCTATCATAAGTTTTAGTTGTATATCCTAAGAATTTGGTAACTCCAGTTTCATGCAGTATCTTTGCGGCATGAAACATCGAATAATACATATCGCATTGCTGCTGACTTCAGTCTGCAACCTGGCTGCACAGACCATCATATCAGGCATGGTAAAAAGCGGTCAGGAACCGCTTGCTGGTGCCAATGTTTTCATCATGGGCACAATTGATGGATGCCTGACAGATTCTCTGGGCAGGTTTTCCTTTTCCACATCAAAAACCGGAGAAGCGTCTATCAAGATTACCATGATTGGTTTTGAAGAATATATGCAGACTACAGATGCCTGCAAGTTACATAATCTTTCTATCCAAATGAAAGAAAAAGCTACGGCAATCCAAGAAGTTGTAATATCTGCCAGCACTTACAGTTTCGGGAAAAGTGACAACTTCAAGACTATGGATGCCTTAGATGTTGTGATGGCAGGTAATTCATGCGGGGACATTGTTGCAGCCCTGCAAACTTTACCCGGCACTCAAAAAGTGGGAGAAAATGGAAAGCTCTATGTCCGTGGTGGAGAAAGCGAAGAATGCCAGACTTTCATTAACGGAATGCACGTCCTTGTTCCATATAGTACAAACACAGAAAATACTGCTGTACGTGGACGATTCTCTCCTTTTATATTTAAAGGTATCAACTTTTCTCTTGGTGGATATAGCGGAGAATATGGACAAGCACTTTCCTCCGTTCTCCCTATGGAAACATCAGATGCTGCAACAAGTGACAAATATGGAGTCAGCGCATCATTGGTTGACTGGAACATCGGTGGCACCAAGGCATATTCCCACAGCAGCTTATCCTTTAATGCCGCACTAACAAGTTTGGGAATCTACAATCAGTTATTTTCAGAAAGGCTTGATTTCAACAAGCCTTATCTAAAACTATCTGGCGAATCACAATACAAGAATGAGTTCCGAAATGCCGGAATATTGAAAACATACGTTGGCTATGATTTTACATCTGTAGGACAGCATATAGGCAACCAAAACCTTTCGCTCAAAGAGAATAATATCTATGCCAACACAACCTATAAGGCACAGTGGGGTGCTGGCTACACGCTCTTTTGTGGTATGGCAAGCTCATCGGTATTCAACGATATAGAAGATGCGAAGATTGCTGGTGACCGATATTACAACTTCAGGAATGAGATACATCTGAAAACAGGAATACGCAAAATTTGCTCGGATGCACTAAAAATATCGGCAGGAATGGAGGACTATCAGCGAAACAGCCTCATGGAGTACGAAAACGATTGCTACAAGTTGGATTATAATATTCTTGCTGCTCATATTGATGCCCAATGGAGGATGATGCCCCATGTGTTCCTGAATATTTCGACAAGGACAGAATATATGGCTCATGCCAACTGGCTGTTTATGCCAAGGGCTACTCTATGTTATATTCCTAACAAGAATTTTCAGCTTTCATTTGCTACCGGTCGGTATAGCCAGACTCCAGAAGATGACTATCTTGCAACAAACAAGAAATCTCTTGGACAAAGTACGGCAGATCATGCTATCCTATCCATACAATATAAGTCGCCTGGTACACTCATACGAATAGAACCCTACTGGAAAAAATATCAGCGATTGCCTTTATGGGAAAAGGGTATTTACCAACCGAAAGGATATGGAAAGAGTAAAGGTATAGACATTTTTGTAGAAGAGCATTCGCTTTTCAAACATCTGACCACAGCATTTTCATATTCCTACAACGATTCCAAGCGATTCTATCACGAATACACAGAAGAGCGAATACCTGACTACGCCTCAAGGCATAATCTGAGATTGACAGCAAAATATTCATTCGGCAAAGCAATCATCGGGCTGACTGAATCGTATGCAAGCGGACGTCATTTTCTTATTGGCAAGACACCACATTATAATAGCGTAGATATAAACCTTACTTATCTGCTAAGTCCCAAGGTCATTATCTATTCTTCTCTGAACAACATTCTCGGCCGTACAAACATTTTCGGATATAATACTAACGGACGTTCGATAGTTCCATCTAGAGACAGATTTTTATATATAGGCATATTTGTTTCACTTAAAAATAATAAAGCATATGACATTTCAAACTTTTAAACGATTCGTATTGATGTCAGTCTTCTTCATGACAACATCTGTAGTTATCTATGCCCAGCAATCCACAATGCAGGGGCTTATCGGACAGTCGCTTGCTAAACTTCAGCAACCGACATCAGAGAGCATACTTAATTGTATTGCAGAGATGAAGCGTATTGATGATATGTTTCCTGATAGCATCCAGCCCAAGTTTCAGATAGCTTTGCAAAGTCTCAATTATTCCGTGATGAATCCGCATGCTCCACAAACGGAGAATCTTCTAAAAGAGACAGAAGGAACTATTGCTAAGATGGAGAATATAAAACATGCTGACCCGTCTGACATCTGTACCCTTCGCGGTTTTCTCTATATGGTACGCATCGTACAGAATCCAGAGCAAAACGGTCAACGCTATTATCTGGAAGTGATGCAGGATTACGAGAAAGCTCTCAAACTCAACCCAGATAATCAACTGGCGAAACAATTGCAGCAAAAATTTTTTGAGGGAATGAAACAGCAAACCGGTAAACAAGAAACAGAGGTTGTTTTATCCACGGACAATCTCCCCTGAGCCGAAAAAAAGAGTCGCAACCTAAAATATTATCAGGTTGCGACTCATTACTATTTACATTTAAACCTACAATTCGACCATACAATATCTACGTGATTACAAACTAAGTTTATGAACCTTCAGGTTCTTGAACTCAGTCTTGCCACTCTGGGTGTAGAGCTTCACATTCTCGTATGGAGCTACAGGGAACACGAGGTTGGTCATGGCGATGCGACCGCCATCTACGAAGAGCTCTACAGATGACTTATCTACGAAAATATCAACATGATAGGTCTTCTTGCCATCCTCGCAAAGACTCAATGGAGCCCAGGTAGCCAGAGCGAAATCGTTTTTGTAGTTGATAGAGTTGGCAATGCGGGCAGGCTCCTTGCCTTCAGCTGCACGCTGCTTATCCCAAGCCAACTCGATATCGTGAGGAACTGCCTGCTTGCCGAAATCGGTCAAACCACTCTCAGTTCTATCCATTACCACCTTGCCCTGCTTCATATCGAAGTAGATCATGGTACGCTCACGCTTGTTGTTAGAAATCTCAATACCGGCAATGCCGTTGGCATCTGGAGTTACATCGGCCTCGATTTCGAAAGCACCATTCATATTGGCAGCAATACCCTTCAGCTCCTTGGCATCGGCAACAGAAGCATCAGCCAAATCCTTGGTTTCCTTTCTCAAAGCATATACTTCAGGAGCTACATTTTCAGAAACATAATACTTGCCATTCTTCTCGTAAAGCTTCAACTCTCGAGGCAAACCATTGGCACCACGGTTCTGCTTGAACGGAGTAAGGTTGGCATACTGCCAGTTGCTCATCCAGGTGATACCCAGAACTCGGTCGCCTGTATTTGAGAAGGTAACGGTAGCATAGTGATCCTTACCCCAATCGAGCCACTTTACTTCGTTGGCATCAGGACAAGTAAACTTCTTGCCATCGAAATCGCCTACGAAATACTCGGTAGCGCTGCCACCAAACCAGCAGCCAGGGTTGATATTCATGGTCATCACCCACTTCATCTTCTTCTTATCACCGTTTACAGGCAACTGGAAGAAGTCTGGGCACTCATACTGGCATGGCTGCTGTCCCATGCCCTTACCGAAGGCACTCACGTAAGTCCATTTCTTGAGATTCTTTGACTTGTAGAAGCGGGTCTCCTTATCAGCAGAAACAATCATATACCAGCATTTTCCCTTCTCATACCAGAACACCTTAGGGTCACGGAAGTCCTTCAAGCCATCGAATGGAGTCAACACTGGGTTGCCCTCGTACTTGGTAAAGGTACGACCATTGTCATTGCTATAAGCGATGCACTGCACCTCATCATGGTTTACACTACTGTTGTTGGTATAGATGGCGATGATGGCATTCTTGCCGAAACCTGCCGTATTCTTCTTATCCACAACCGAACTACCAGAGAAGATATGACCTACAGGGTCGCGGGCGATGGCTGGATCGAGGTGTTCCCAATGAACGAGGTCCTTGCTTACGGCATGTCCCCAGTGCATATTGCCCCACTTACTTCCGTATGGGTTATACTGGAAATAGAGATGATACTCACCATCCTTATACACCATTCCGTTAGGGTCGTTCATCCAACCATAGAGCGGAGTGAAGTGATAAGATGGGCGATAGTAATCGGTATTGGTGGTGTCGAATGTATCGCTGAGCTTGAGCAAGTTGAGTGCCAAAGCATCCTTCTTCAGACCAAGAATCTTGACTGTAGCAGTCTTACCCTTGCCCAAAGCAAAAGGCACATAGTAATCAGAACCATTCTGAGCCAGGCGAACGTCCATCCAGGTATCATCCTTAGAACCTGTATCGAGCAAAACCTGAGCCTCATCCTTCTCTTCCTGGATAGGGAGAAGAAGATACTTGGTAGGATTCTCCACCTTGATGATAGTAGTATCACCCTTGTGTTCGATGTTCATCTTCTGTGCAAAAGCAGAAGTGGTAGCTGATGCCATCAACATGAGGCAGGCAGCCTTTGTAATCATTGAATTGGATTTCATGATTTTTTCTTTTTTAAATTGTTAGCGTTATTGTTTAAAATTCTGCTGCAAAGGTAAGGATAAAGCAGGAATTATCATATAAATCTCGTTTCATCCGATACAAAAAATCGTTCATGCAACATCTTTTGCAGTGCATGAACGATTCTTTTCCTCACATCTCCTTGGAGGCAACAAGACTATACTTCCCCCATCAGCCATTTCAACGCATTGATTCGCTTGATACCATCATAATCTGCCGTCGGGTCTTCATCGAGCGTCAAGATATACTTGGGATATTGGTCCTTGATTTGCTGAAGCGAAGCGAGTTCGCGCTTCAAGGTCTTCTCATCCCTTACCGTTGCAGCTACCTGATAATAGGTTAAGTCATTCTCGTCGATAGCAACAAAATCAACCTCCAAATTATCCATCTTGCCTATATACACTTTCTTCTGCCGACGCAAGAGTTCCAGAAAAACGATATTTTCCAAAATGCGCCCTGCATCAAAAGAGCGAGAGCCAAGCAACATACGTCGCAAACCAATATCCACCAGATAGTATTTTCCCAAAGTTTTGAGGAGTTGCTTACCCTTGATGTTATATCGCTTCACTTCATACAAGAAGAAAGACTCGCAAAGGGTTGACAGGTATTTCTCCACGGTCTTTTGGTCAATCTTTCGCCCATCAGCCGACATCAAGTCTGCAATACGTTTCGTCGAGAGAATATTGCCGATATTATCTGCCGTAAAACGTATCACGCTCTCCAACATCATCACATCAGAAAGTTTATTTCGACTCATGATGTCCTTTACCACTATCGTATTGTAAACAGCATTCAAGTAATCGCTAATCTCATTCGCCGTATCCAACTCCAATGTATATGGGAAACTGCTCTTGCTCACATATTCTATATATGTCTGTGAAAGATGGTCCGTACCACCGATACCTTCCGCATACTCCTTGAAAGACAACGGAAGCATCGCAATCTCTACATACCTACCAGACAAGAGTGTAGCTATCTCGCTAGAAAGCATGTAGGCATTCGAACCCGTCACATACAAATCAACTGTTGGCTTCAAATTAAGACTATTGATGATATCCGGAAAATCCGTGACATGCTGTATCTCATCAAAAAAGATGTAAGTCATCTTATCTTGCTGGATCAAAGGTTTGACATAAGAATACAGTTTTCTTGGGTCTCGCAATTCAAAATAGTCATAGTCCTCAAAATTGAGATAGATGATTTGCTCTTGCGTTACTCCATGAGCTATCAGCCAGTCACGATAAATCTCCATAATGGTCGATTTACCACAACGGCGGATGCCTGTTATCACCTTGATAAGCTTTTTATCCTTGAAAGCTATCAGCTTTTGCAGATAGTTATGTCGTTCTATTCTCTTCATTTTTGTATTTTTACATGTCACGCTGCAAATATACATATTTTTTAGGAATCTACATACTAAAAGTGCGATTATTTAGAAAGTTTTAGGAATTGATTCCTAAAACTTTTCTTTTACGGACGTTTTTAGGAAGACAAACACTAAAACTCCTCTATTTTATTAATCATGACTGATAAAAACACTCTTTTCACCTATTTTATTATGGAAAAACAGCGTTTTCTCCAAAGTTCAAAATCCAAACAAGAAAAAGGCAGCACTATACAATATAGTACTGCCTTATCTTATTATGTTTGAACTAATTAGAACTTCAGCGAAGCTGTGAATTCTACCGTGAATGGACGGAGATAGCTACCCGTCATTATCTGGTTCTTGATTCCCTTGGCCTCATCCTTGGTAATCAGCTCGGCACCTGCGATACTACCCTTGGCACCAGTCTGGTTGAGGAAGTTGACTACGGTGCAGCCGAGAGCCAGACGCTTGGTTGCCTGCCAGTTCAAACCTCCGAAAGTCTCCCAGTGACCGTTGAAGTAATATGCCTCGTTGATGTTGGCGTAGGTCTTGCTGAAATAACGGAAACTGGTCCAGAGCTTAATGTCCTTGGTAATCATGTAGCTAGGATCCAACTCGATGAGAATCTGAGGAATCTCGGCTACGATATTACCTGTGGCATTGATGTTGCCAACATAGCCATCGCTGAAGGTGATGCTGGTTTCATACTTCTTGTAAGTTGGCTTCTGATAAGTGAAGAGGAAGTGGAAATCGAATCCCTTGAAAGGATGAGCCACAGCATCGGTTGTCCAACCCCATGTCTGGATATCGTAAGTCATTGGCGCAGCCTTGATCTCCCTGCCATGCTGCAGGTTCAGAGTTGAGTTGTTGTTGGTCTTTGAGATGTAAGAGAACAACGATGTCAAACTCAGCCAAGAATTGTTGTAGTAGATACCTGCACGACCGAGTGGCACAGAAATCTTACCTGTATTTGGCAATGTAGCTGGGGCAAAAGCCTCGAACTTAGGATGCTGCACAATGTAAGTGAAATCGCCAGTGAAGCCGAAGTTATCGGTCAACTTATAAGTTGCTGCTACAGAGAAATCGTAGTTCAACCAGCTGTAACTCAAGTCTGCTGGTGCAATCTTAGTTCCATCTGCTGCCGTAGCACCGAGATGGTAATCTGTGAAACGACCAACAAAATCACCGTTTGCATTCTTCACTGCTGCGTTTTCACCCTTCAGCTTCTGCCACTCCAAACGTGCACCATAGTAGAGGTTCAACTTATTGGTCACGTCCCAATCGTGGGTGAAGTAGAGAGCCAGTTTGTTTTCGCTTCCCTTGTAATACTCAGATGCGTTCTTGTTGAAATCATAGAAATAGCTGTTGCGCTGGTTGGCATCCCAGACACGCAACGCATAACTGCCATCAGATGGAACGCTCTGATCATACATGGTTGTATTTGAGCAATAATCAATATGGTAGAACCACTCGTTCACGCCAAGGCGGAAGGTGGAAGTTCTGAATTTCTTGCTGAGTTCGGTAGTGAAGAGAGCCTCATCGATGGTTCCGGAATTGAGGCAAGACATACGGGTCTGCACATACTGACCATCGTAAGACTTGGTTTGTCCATCGATATCACGATACATATAATTATATACACCCTTATTGGCATCATTCTTCAAATCGATAATAGACATCGGAGTCTGATAAACCATCGCACCACGAGAATGGTCATACTTTAGGGTTGCCTTCCAGTTCAAACCGTTGTCAAAGCGGTAGTTGTTCATCAGGGTTACCTCGCTTGCCTTGTTCAGACAGGCATCGTAGAGAGAGGTCTGCTCCAGTTTGCCGGTACGCATATTGCGATAAGTCATCTCGTTATCAATAGGAAGATAAGAGGTGGTACCGAGCTTGAAGTCGCCATACTCCTTCACGCTTCCATCACCCACATAAATGAATGGAGCACTCTGAGTGGCATAGTTATATACATTATGACTGTTGGCATACTTATACATAGCGGTAAATTCACCACGGTTGCCGTTATACTTCTTGGTGAGGAGCGCCTTATAGATCTGAGTACGATCCTGATAAGGAGTTGACTTGATCTTGAAGGTTCCCGGGTCGAAATCCTGATACATATTAAAGCTGTAGTACCAGTCGCTTCCCAAGTCGCCATTCATATTCAAAGAGAATTCCTGCAATCCGAAGTGATTGCTCTTGTAATTCAAAGTACCATTGAAACCTTTCTGACCCTTCTGGGTGAAAGAGTTCACGGCATAACCGATATTACCGGTAGTGATGGCTGTTTCAGCTATCTTGAGCAAACCCTGATGGCTCAAACTTGCATCGCCACGCCAGATTGTATTCACAGAGTGCGGATTGGTTGCGTAAGTAACAGGCAATCCATTCTCCAATACATTGACATCGGCAGATGGAAGACCTATCTGAATCTCACGAGGACCATTCGCACTGGCAGCATTGAGCATCACATTACGATTACCCTCTTCCTTAGCACTTGAATTATCATCCTGTGCAAAAGCTGCTGTAACATTTACCAATGAAAGTGCAAGCATCATAGCTGCGCTCTTTCCATTTAATAAGTTGTTCATACTTTAAATGTTTAATTTGTTAGCGTTAATGTTTTGATTTCTGGTGCAAAAGTACATAAAGGTCTGAACAGCGGCTTAAAAAATCATTTCATCGAATAAAAAATTCCGTTCATTGTAACATAATTGCTATTACATGAACGTAATTTCACACCTTTCTGCGGTTTAACTAATACTTTTCTTCTTCTCTACTATGTTTTATATATAAAATCAACAACACAAAAATTACTTTATCTTCAAGACCACGGCTTCCCATGGTCTCAATTTCAAGATGGTGGCAGGACGTAGCAGAAAATGCGTCGCGACGTAGCTTACGCTGCATCGCGACGCGTCGGTTGTTACGTCGGGACGTATCAGATGCCGCATCGGGACGTAATTTCAACGGTTTCGTCTAAGACATTACGGAAAAGCTATGGAATTCACCATGCATTGAACCGAATACTACAAAAAAACAATGGAAATAGCTAAGTATCGAACCGAAAACAAGTGTTTTTGCGCAATGCTTCCTGTCTTTTTGCCTCTAAAACACCTGAATATCGCCATTTTATGGCAATTATATGGCAGATAAAGTCCAAATACAGAGAATTGCCATAGCCTTAATATACTTATAATCTGACAGTTAGTTTTAAGATATGGCAATATGGCAATTCTTGCAAGAAAAAACAATCACACCAGACTATTAAGGGCGTGTCATGATGTACTTGAGTTAATAAGTTCAAGTGCTTGAATCAGTGAGTTCAAGTGCTTGAGTTAACGAGTCCAAGTGCTTGAATCAGCTTACTAAAGTGGCTGAGTGAGCATATTCAATCGGCTTTGTAAGCTATCGGAGACGACTCAACAAACTATCGATGACGACTCCATTAGCTATCGGAGACGACTCAACAAGCTATCGATGACGACTCCATTAGCCATCGGAGACGACTCCGGAAGCAGACACAGATAGCTTCATTGGCTAACGCAAGTACTTGCGATGCTCAACGCAGCCTGTTTCGATGGACCATGTAGGCTAATACCCGAAAACGTTAACGAACAATAAAAAACAGCTTAGATTTTGTGGAAACGCATCTTTTTTGTACTTTTGGAAAAAATAAGGCAGGAATGACTGAGCGAAAGATCATACATATCGACATGGATGCCTTCTTTGCTGCGGTAGAGCAAAGAGACAATCCGGAACTTCGGGGCAAACCGGTAGCGGTTGGCTTCGACGGACCTCGTGGTGTGGTTTCTACAGCCAGCTATGAGGCAAGGAAGTATGGCGTTCACTCGGCGCAATCCATCGCTCAAGCCAAGCAGCGCTGCCCTAACCTCATCATCGTGCCCTGCCGGCATGATTATTACGCTAAAATATCCCATCAGATACATCAGATATTCCAGGAATATAC
>ENA-UEOY01000545-UEOY01000545.1-human-gut-metagenome-genome-assembly--contig:-NODE-545-length-16127-cov-150.324798_pt1 | contig 16127 bp, 24 predicted proteins | sample MGYA00242892_ERZ507900 | MGnify/ENA primary metagenome ERZ507900 (study PRJEB26167, sample SAMN06115427) | human gut metagenome | host: Homo sapiens | place: China:Henan | collected 2015-04-15...
GATCCAACGACTTTTTTTCTTTTTCTTTTTTTTGTGTGTGGGTGTGGGCTTTCTCCTTTCTTTGTTTGTTTTCTTTTATAGGGGGTTCGGGGGAAATGTTTTCTTTTATTTGTTTCTTGCCTCTTACTTCTGTGCCCTTACCCTTGCCTTTGTCTGTGCCCTCAACTTCGGCAGAATCTTCGGAATCACCTTTATTTAAAGGGGTTTCGGGATTGTTAATCTGTGCCCTAGACTGTGCCTTTTGGTGTGCCCCTTGTTTAGGGTGTGCCCTAGAGCGTGCCCCATCTTTGCCCTTAATCGTGCCCCTATCTGTGCCCTTGTTATCTTGAAGATACGCTGCACAATCTTGTGTATCAGTAACTTGCGAAGTTAAAATCTGTGCCCCTGATTGTGCCCCTATCTGTGCCCTAAAGAGTGCCCCTGATTGTGCCCCTAGTGGGTTTTGGTATGGTAGTATGCAGTGGGAGAGTGGATGCGAACTGTTAACATACACTATTGTTGAGGCTTTAGGGGAGCTGCATTTTGTGATGATTCGCTCCTGTATGAGAACATCGATGGCACAGCGGATAGACTTGACCGAGGTATGGAGCCGATCAGCCAACAGACGTAAGGAGAGCGTAGCAGCGGAAGCCTCATTGTGGGTGGCAGACAGGAGCACGTAGATGAGCACCTGTACCACCACCGGACGATGAAAGTAACGCCACTGCAGCAGCTCTGGAGTAAGAATGTAGCCATCTGTTTTCATTTGTCTTTATTTTATTTGGAATATAGAATTATCTTATTTTCTTTTCTTCTGCCTCAATAGCCCGGAATATCTCGTAAGCCACTTGTGGAACCCAGGCATTGCCGTAAGCCTTTATGGATTCTTGTCGCCACTTGGTGAAAGAAATGGTAAGGCTGTCCACATCAAAGGGAATCCCATCATTTCCTCTACAAACAGGGGATTGAGTTGGGAAGTTCCTCCACCTACCTGATTGTTGAAGTCGAGAAAGTCGGTCAGTCCATTCGGTCGGAGTGCTCCGTTCTTCCGGCTGTACATCCCTTTTGCACCCTTTTCTTTCAGTCCTTTCACCCGGTTGGAGTGTTTTATCTCCATTGCAGTAGGGGCGGGAAGAAGACCATTTACTGCTAAGGCTGTAATTCCTTGCCCCATCTGGGAATTGGGATTGATAGTCTTTGTGAACTTCGTGGCTTCTATGCTGCAAGGCGTGGGAAGCAAGCCTTTTCGAGCGGCGAGTGCCAAGGTTGGACGATCTGCTGCATTCGGTGATGGACTTCTGTTTATTCGCCCTCCTCCTTTGTCTATGGCTGTTGGAGTAGGAAGAAGTTTTGCTACTGCCATGTCTTCTACCCCCAGGCTGTGGTCGGTCTTGCCCTTCTTTGGATTTCTTCTCCCTCGCTCGTTGATTTCCATGTCCTTGTGAGGAATATCCATCGCATTGGGTGTGGGAAGTCTGTCCGAGAACATCACTTGTGAAGCCAGGCTTCCGTATGTCGTTCCGTTCCGATAACCGTTTTTTTGGGCTCTTTCCTTGAATCTTTTCGGATTTTCGGCTATCATTACTGCTGTTGGGGTTAAAAGGAGTTGTTGATATTCTTCTTGCAACAATCCAGACTCTTTCTCTTCTGTGGGGTGCTCCGACACTGCAAGCCGGAATATTAAGCGGTTGGACGGAATATCCTGCTGCTTCAAGTTCCTGGCAGATTTTTTCGAGCGTGAACCTGCTTTCCTCTCTGTATATGTAATTCTCTTCGAATAAATCGTCTGTGCGTCCCACTTTAGTCTCTTGGCTGGACTCCACCATAGTTTGGATTCCAATAACGTTTTCACCAACGATCCAAGTGGGCTTAATTTCCCGAATCGCTCGTAGCATCTGTGGCCAGAGATAGCGGTTATCGTCTTCTCCCTTTCTTCTGCCGGCAACGCTAAAAGGCTGGCATGGGAATCCTCCGGTGAGAACATCGACTTTTCCCTGCCACTGATGGAAGTCTGTTTTGGTAATGTCTTCATAACTTTCTGAATTTGGGAACCAGTATTGGAGCACCTTGCGAGGGAACTCTTGTATCTCGCAATGGAAGAGGTTCTGCCATCCCATCATGGATGCCGCAACCTCAGCACCACCGATTCCGCTGAATAAACTAGCGTGATTCATATTGCTTACTTTTGTTTCTGTTGTGTTCCAGGAGCCACTGTAGGTGAGCAGTCTTAGAAGGATCACGGAAGAGGGCTTTTGCCTTATCTATATCTGGATTCAGCATTATCTTCTTTTCTTTCTTTGCTGCTGCTCTTTTCTTCTGATAGTATCTGCGCTGGTACTCCTTCACCTTTTCGGGGTGATTCTGTCTCCAACTCTTAGACTTTTCCAGCAATTTTTCTTTGTTGCGCTGATAGTATCTCTGATAATATCCAATGCCGTTGGCTCGTTTCTTGGCTGCATTTTCCCGATATAGCTTCTGCTTTTCGGGATGATCCTTGATGTATTTGCGAGAATAGGCGAGCATTTTATCACGATGCTTAAGATAGTATTCTCGCTGCCTGGCTATGCGGTCTGACTTTGCTTTTTCTGATTCCATAATAATTGAAATTATATAAAAACCACATTCTTGTTTACCTAAAATGGGTCAGCGGTGAATGCCATTTTTTTCTCCTTTGCCTTTAAGTATCTTCGCTCGAAATTTTTGAACTGTCTGTTTATAGCATAAGCCTCTTCGTTGAAGTCATCATCCAAAGTACCAGATATAGCCATAAGAGATTCTGTAGTTTGTAAGAAAGCTTCAAAGTCCTTTTCTGTTACATTCATTTTTGCCATATTATCTTCTTTTTACCCTCTCCATTTTACAGGAGAGGGTGGTTAGTTACTTAGATGGCTCAGTATATGATACTGGCTCCCATACATCGTAAGCTGTCAGCAAAACTGGAGCAATAACAGATGGGGCGAAGATGATAGATGCTACAACATCTGGAGCATTCAACTCGTAGTTAACACCTTCTACTTTGTTTTCCTTACTAGCCCAGCCATAAGGCTTTGCTGTAATCGTAGAGCCATCTTTCTTTTTAAAAGTCTTCTCGCTAGAGCAAGAAGCGAACAAACTTGCAACGACTAAGGCTGCCAAAATATTTTTTTCATATTACTTATATTTATATCCTTTGCAGGATGGTTATTTTATCTATTTTTCATTCACACGGCAGTTTCTCCTGATGCGATGCTAAATATTTCTTTTAATCACGATATTCCATTTGTCTTCCGGAAAAATCTGACGGATCATTTCGATACATTTATTAAGTTCTTTGAGTGAGCAAAATGCTTCCACCATGTCACCTTCTTTGTACCATTCCCATCTTTCAGTGTCTGCCGCTTCCTCTTTTGAAAGAGGTCTGACTATACTCGCTTTGAACCCCTGGTACTCGTTAGGAATTTTTATACCACCACAGTATCCTCCTATAGTTGTGTTTCCGTTTCTGTTTTCCACAGGAATACTAATAGAACAATAGTAATGCTCTGCTCCACCACAATAACCTATATAAGAAGTTATGTAAAACTCCACATCACGCTTTCCTTTCGTATATCCACCTATTGTGGTATATTCCTTACCATTAAGGCAGAAGGTGAAGCCTTCTCCAATCGTGCTAGGAATAGGAGCTTCCATTTCTGTAATATCGGCTCCACGTTCCACCTGTATCATTTCTTTCCAGCTCATAATCTTATCGTCTGTTTGTTGTTCTGTTCCAAATTATTTATTTTAAATAGTTATTCACACGGCAGTTTCTCCTGATGCTCCACGTATCTTTTGTGCTTAAGGCAAAACTTGCCATTGATGCAGTTACGTCCATCTTTGCAGAGGAGGCACTTGCGAGCTGCGGTGCTCTTACTTCTGGAATCGCTCATAATAGTAAGTTACTATCTGATGCTCGGTAGGCTGGAAACCATTACGAGTGGTAAGAGTATCTACTATCTCATCATAGGTGCTCTGAGGCATCTGTGAAATTAGGTTTTCATCATGAATGCCCTGAGAGAGTTTACTGAGGCAGAGCCATCCAAGGACTAGCCAGATGGCAATGCAGAAGAAGATCTTAATTGTTTTCATAACTTTATCTTTTTATATTGTTTATATTTGCGGTAGGTAAAGGGATTCGAACCCCGTGCCCGGCTGCTTAGTCCTTCTTCGCAGTCTTTTTTGATAAACACCCAGAACTAAGTAATTTAAACGTTATAACTTGAACATCGCCCCCAATGGGCAAAGCAACTGTTACCTACCATAGTTTCGCATAATTTGTACTAATCAATATCAGCCTTATATCTATCCTAAAAGTAAAATCTTATTTGGGACACAGATAGTCTTGAACTTGGCAGGCACAGGCTTCCAGCTCTGATACTTTGTATTCGTGGCGAGTAATCTTGCCATTACTGCCTCTTGCGAAATCCTTCACCTTTCCTTCACGTTTCCATCGCTCTACGTTTTTTCTTCCGTAGATGTCGTATGCCTTGGCTTGTGTGAGGAACGGACGTTTACCCACAGCCTTGCAGACTTCTTCTTTCACAACGTTACGTATGGCTGACAGGAATGTATCAAAGGATAGCATCTTATCTGCAAACTGGATTTGTACTACTTCGTTCATGACTATTGTTTTTATTTGGTTCTTGTAACTGTGATGATCTCTTTCTCCCGGTTGATTTTGGTTCTGAACTTACGACAGTAAATTACACCTAATTCCGAGCAGGTTGTCTTGATCGTTCTCATTCTCCTGATAGGGAAACTGATTGATTTACCCAACTCCAGTTCTCTGATCTGAGGTCTGAGTGGTACTTTTTCTTCTGACATATTGCTTGATTTTAATTATTATTTAACTAGTTTGAAATCGTAAACGAAAACGAGAGGATTGCTGCCCCAATGGAGGTGAAGTTTACAGCTAAGCATCTTGTATGCTTCGATAGGAGTTCTGTACCACCATTTCTTCGCAAAACTATCATTTGTGGCATCGTATGAATAAGCATCGTCAATGCCATCGATGTGGCTACAGAAGATTCCTTCCTTCATGCAGTCATCGGTGCTGATGTACTGTAGTCTTTCACACCAAATTTTGGTAATCTTAATTTGATGAGGCATCAAATCAGACTTCACAAACATCTTGTTTCCCCATCCTTCGGAAGTATTTATCCTTGGGTGTAGTTCTTTGATATACGGAATATCGCTGTATCTTTGTGCGACTGCTACGACTTCACCTATTTTATAAGTGGACTTTGCTACAATCTCATTTCCATCATTGATGGCGAGTTTGCCTTTGTCTTTTCCTTCCGTATAGAAACCGCAATTGCAGTAATACTTGAAAGGCTTTTCGTAAGCGATTCTTCTGGTCTGAGTCTTGCGACCATCTAGAACTGCTTCGGTGAGACCGTACTGGTCATTGAACATTATCTTTTTCATACGCTTTGTTTCGTTTGTTGCTTCAAAACATTATTCTGAATGGTTTGCCTTTCAAAGACGGTCTCTTATCGAGAACAAACTTTATTAACGCCTCGTATCTAATCACGAACAATGGACAATACATGTATTTCAGTGTGCATACAAATCTGTTATTGAGCATAATATCGAGGAATAGAGCTTTATTCTTTTTCATTTTGTGCCTCCTTCCTCAATAGTAGGAACTAAGTCCCTAATGTAAGCCCAGTAAGCGAAGCGAAAATCTTTGCGGATGATTCCGTTCCACTTCATCTTATCGCTTATGTTGAGAGCATCGTAAGATTCATTTCCCGAAGAAGTCTCGTGTATTCCCAATGTGGGTAAATGAGAAGTAACTTTTCCTTTTTGGTGGGCAGCAGCCGGATGCCCACTTTTCTTTTCTATCCATCCTCTGCTTTTGCCGATTCCGGAAATATTTTATCTAATTTCTTCATTTTTCTTCAAATTTATTTGGTACTTATTTATTTATTTACTAACTTTATGGTGCAAAGATAATCATTTTAGCTTGAAAATAATCAAATATGATTGTTTATTTAAGAAGTAATAAGCTATATTGATTGATATTAACAATTTAAAGTGATTGATATTATGAACAAAACTATTAATATTGGTCTAGCTATTGAGCAAAGAATCAATGAGTTAGGTATTACTAAGTCTGAGTTTGGGCGTAGAATCGGCATTCCTAATCAAAATGTCAATCGTGTTCTATCCAAATCTTCAATCGATTCTGATAAGTTGGTTGAGATATGCAATGCTCTTAATTATGATTTCTTTAAGTTGTTTTCTTCATCTGTAGAAGAAAACAAAACATCATTGCTGAATATATTAAATGTAAAAGCTATTTTAAAAGAAAAAGGCATAGGGGAAATTAAACTTGCTTCTATGCTTAATATGTCTCGTTCAGAGGTAGAGGCAATTATGGAAGGAAATGATTTGTCCCTGGGTATGGTGGAGAAAATAGCTGAGGCTTTAGATGTGAAACCAACAGAACTTATCAATGGTACATCCTCTACTGCTGAGGCTATGCCTGTTAATAATTCAGCTATGTATGAAGAGTTGATTGCCTTAAGGGCAGAGAATAAGGTGCTGAGGGAGATTCAGGGTCTTCCAGCAAGAAAAATGGTAAATGTTGGATAATTAAAATGTAACAATATGGGATTCCTTGATGATACATTAAAGTTGCAACCTGAAAATAAAGAAGTGGTTATAGAGAAATTAAGGTACGATAAATATTTAAGTAGTCTAGATTTATTTTTCTTTAAGTTCTTTCGTAACATAAGTAATTACTTCTTGAAAGGCAAATGTATAGATTATAGAGTTATTAGATGGAAGTCTGAACACTATGATGGTTTAACAAAGATGGAAACTATTCTTGCAAAAATGGATTTGTCAAAAGTTCATAATCATCAGGTGGAATTATCTGACTACATCAACAAATGGGGAACATCTTTCTTGGATAAAGATGATGTAATTAATCATGTTAATAAAAATACTAAAAAATAGCTAATATGGATATATTAATTAAAGTTTGTCGATTCTTTGGAGCATTGATATATGCAGCTCTATTTTGTGTAGTAGTTACTTTTATTATGAAATGGATTTGCAAGTTGGTTATACTTAATGGTTGGATAGGGGATATCCTTTTTCTCCTTCTAAGTGGAACTTTTGTGGCGTGCATCCTGGCTGTAATTGTAGGTTTCTTGTCTGTGCCTTTATTGAAGCTGGCAAAAGATTCTAGATTAGCTAAGATTTTATGCTCAATTTTGATTATAGCAAATGGAATCGGAATAATTAAATCCATATGGGTGATGGCTCTTCAATATGGCGTAGCAGAGATAATTGGAGCAGTTCTATGTAGTCTATTTATTTTTTATCTGTATAAAAGTTTTATAGAGAATATATGGCTTTTTGGAAGAGTTAGACATAAAGTTTGGGATGATAATTATGATGAACATGGAAGATCGTAAATATGATATAGATAGAAAGCTGAGTCTTTCAAAGAAGTTCTTTTGCTTTGGTCTAGTGACCTTCTGCATAGGTTTCTTGATGATTGGCTTTGCAATAGGTAAGTTGTCTTCCTCTTCTAGTAATGCTGAGGCTGATGGCTTCCAAACTGAGGTAACAGCAGGAGGCAACGTATATGTATCAGATAGCCCTGGCTCCAAGCGATACCACAAGGACAGAAATTGCCCAGCTCTTAAGAGAAGTACAGGCAAGATAACTTCTACAGATGAGGCTAGTGCCATTGATCAAGGCAAAACCTTGTGTGGCTGGTGTGGAAAATAGAAATATAATTTAGTAAATAATAAATCGCAATGTGTTGCAAGATAGTTGCATACAACATAATAAGGTATTAGTAGATAAAGGATAATATGATTAAAACTGTGATTTTTGATATGGGTGGTGTCATCATCACCCTCGACGAGAATGAGGCAGGCAAACGTTTCATTGAGTTGGGTATGAAGGAGTTTGCAGAGAAGATGGACCCTTATAAGCAGGTTGGCTTGAACGGCCAGCTGGAAGAGGGCAAGATTTCCGAGGAGGAATACCGTCGGGAAGTGTGCAAGAAGATTGGCCGCGAGGTAACCTTCGAGGAACTGCAGCATTGCTGGCTGGGCTACATGAAGGAAATTCCAGAACGCAATCTGGTTACTCTCCGCAATCTTAAGAAGCAGGGCTACCGTGTAATCTTGCTCAGTAATACCAACCCTTATGTTTCTGCCTGGGTAGACAGCGAGGCATTCTCCGGCGATGGTCATCCTATTGGTGATTATTTCGATGCGATGTACCGTTCTTATGAGGTGAAGTATATGAAGCCGGATGAGAATTTCTTCCGTTATGTCCTTTCTCAGGAGAAGATTATGCCAGAGGAGTGCCTGTTTATTGATGATGGTCCCCGTAACTGCTGCTCAGCATCTGAGTTGGGTCTGTTTACTTATTGTCCGCAGAATGGAGAAGACTGGTGCGATAAGATTTATGAGCATTTGAAGTAATTATTTGTGGTGATTATTTGCACTAAAATGCAAATAATTGCCATTTTATTTTGTGCTCTGCAATAAAAAATGTACTTTTGCAGTCGCAAATATTAAATACATAATACGATGATTAAGAAGAAAAGATGGCATTGCTTGCCAGGTCAGCCTCTTACAGAGCTCGACAAGCAGGTAATGTTTTGGGAAAACAAGGGTAAACTTGTTCCTACCCGTGACTTGATTAAAACTCCAGAACAGATAGAAGGCATCCGCAAGAGTGGTGTCGTAAACACCGGTTGTCTCGATGCGGTAGCAGAGATGATCCGTCCGGGAATCAACACCCAGGAGATTGATGATCTCTGCATGCAGTATTGTAAGGATCATAATGCCATTCCTGCATGCCTCAACTACGAAGGCTATCCTAAGAGCGTTTGTACTTCTATCAACGAAGTAGTTTGCCATGGTATTCCTAAGGAAGAGGATGTGCTCGAAGAGGGCGATATCATCAATGTGGACATGACAACCATCGTAGATGGCTATTACGCTGATGCCAGCCGTATGTTCATCGTTGGCGGCAAGACTACTCCTGAAAAAGAGCAGCTGGTTCGCGTAGCCAAGGAATGCCTGGAAATTGGTATGGAGGTTGCCAAGCCTTACTCGTTTGTAGGTGATATCGGTCATGCTATCGAGAAGCATTGCAAGAAGTATGGTTATGGTGTGGTTCGCGATCTTTGCGGTCATGGCGTAGGTTGCAAGTTCCATGAAGAGCCTGAGGTTCTTCACTATGGTCATAAAGGCACGGGCATGCTGCTTGTTCCGGGCATGGTGTTCACCATTGAGCCAATGATCAACATGGGCACCTGGCAGGTATTCATCGATGCCGACGATCCATACGGTTGGGAAGTAATCACCGGTGATGAGAAGCCATCTGCGCAGTGGGAGCACACGCTTGTGATGACAGAGACAGGTGTGGAGATTCTTACACACTAGTGTTAGTTAATAGTTGATAGTTTATAGTTAATAGGGCATTTTTTGCTTGAGTCTCATGGATAAGGTGTTTTATGCTATAAACTATAGTTAGTTAATAGTTGATAGTTAATAGTTAATAGGGCATTTTTTGCTTGAGGTTTATGCTATAAACTATAAATTATAAATTATAAACTTTGATATAACTTTGATATAATGAAGGATATATATATATTAGGTATAGAGAGCAGCTGCGACGATACCTCTGCCGCAGTGCTCAAGAATGGTGTGCTGCTGAGCAATGTAACCGCCTCTCAGGAGGTTCACAAGGCTTATGGCGGTGTTGTTCCGGAGTTGGCTTCCCGTGCCCACCAGCAGAATGTGGTTCCAGTCGTTGACCAGGCCATCGCGCGTGCCGGCATCAAGAAGGAAGATCTTTCTGCCGTAGCCTTCACCCGTGGTCCGGGTCTGATGGGCTCGCTTCTCGTGGGGGTGAGCTTTGCTAAGGGATTCGCCCGTTCGCTCAATATCCCGATGATAGATGTAAACCATCTGCAGGGTCATGTGATGGCTCATTTCATCAAGGAGAGCGATGATGACCAGAGCGCACCTCCATTCCCATTCATCTGTCTTCTCGTGAGCGGTGGAAATTCGCAGATCGTAAAGGTGAATGCCTACAACGATATGGAAGTACTGGGACAGACCATCGATGATGCGGCTGGCGAGGCTATTGACAAGTGCGCCAAGGTGCTGGAGTGGGGGTATCCTGGTGGTCCTGTCGTAGATAAGTATGCACGCCAGGGCAATCCGAAGGCTTTCAGTTTCTCTGAGCCTCATATTCCGGGTTTGAACTACAGTTTCTCCGGTTTCAAGACAAGTTTCCTCTACAGCTTGCGCAAATGGGTGGCTGCTGATCCTGATTTTGTTGAGAAGAACAAGTACGATCTGGCTGCCAGCATAGAGTTTACCATCGTTGATATTCTGATGAAGAAACTCCGCATGGCTGTCAAGCAGACCGGCATCAAGCATGTGGCTGTAGCTGGAGGTGTGAGTGCCAATAATGGTTTGCGCAACGCTTTCCACGACCATGCCAAGCGCTTCGGCTGGACTATCTACATCCCTAAGTTCAGCTATACTACCGATAATGCGGCGATGATAGGCTGCGTGGGAACCTTCAAGTATCGTGATGGCGAGTTTGCAACCATCGACTTGCCAGCCTATAGTAAAGTAACATTTAAGTAATTAAGAGTTTATAGTTTATAGTTAATAGGGCAATCTTGTTTCAAGGTGGTTCATGCTATAAACTATAAACTGTAAACTGTAAACTAAACAAGATGGAATTTGAAACAAAGATATTGAGCAAGGGCATCCAGGAGATGCTCTACAACAGTGACAAGACAGTAGGCACAGCAGAGAGCTGCACGGGCGGTCGTATCGCCGAGGCGCTGATTTCTGTGCCAGGTGCCAGCAATTACTTCAAGGGTGGTGTAGTAAGCTATACCAACGAGGTAAAGGAGAATCTTCTGGGCGTGAGCCATGAGGTTCTGGAAGAGCAGACTGCCGTTTGCGAGGAAGTGGCTAGGGAGATGGTGCTCGGCACAATCAAGACCCTGAATGTAGACTTCGCCATTTCAGCAACGGGTGTGGCTGGTCCAACGGGTGGAACTCCAGCCATTCCTGTGGGCACAATCTATGTAGGTTATGGCGATAAGAACGATGTTCGCGTGGTAAAACTCACCGATGATTTCGGACGCGACATCAACCTTGCAATTGCCACAAATACAGCGCTTAAAGGCATGCTCGAATTTTTGAAAGAACATGCTGAAGAACTTAAAAAAGAGGCTTAAATTGCTAATTTGAGGCTACTAAATATTAATAATCCTTAAAAGACAGCGTTCTTTTAGGGATTATTTTGTTATTACCAAATTATTTTGTAATTTTGCACTCTGTTTGGAATAGGTATCAATTAACGAATTACAAAATTAAAGATAGAAATGTCTAAGATTTGTCAAATTACAGGTAAGAAGGCACAGTTAGGTTGCAATGTGTCTCACTCAAAGCACCGTACAAAGAGAAGCTTTGATGTTAACCTCTTCAGCAAGAAATTCTACTATGTAGAAGAGGGTTGCTGGATCAGCCTCAAGATCAGCGCTGCTGGTCTTCGTCTTATTAATAAGGTAGGTCTCGATGCTGCTTTGAATCAGGCAGTAAAGAAGGGCTACGTAGATTGGAAGGACATTAAAGTTATAGGAGAATAAATATCATGGCAAAGAAAGCAAAAGGTAATAGAGTACAGGTTATCCTCGAGTGCACTGAACACAAGAACAGTGGTATGCCAGGTACAAGCCGTTACGTGACTACAAAGAATCGTAAGAACACTCCTGAGCGTCTTGAGTTGATGAAGTACAACCCAATCCTTAAGAAGATGACTCTTCACAAGGAGATTAAGTAAGCTTAGCTTACAAGTTTAATAATTTTATCAATTTAAATAGACTATGGCAAAGAAAGCGGTCGCTACCCTCCACGAAGGTAACATGGATGGTCGCGCATATACAAAGGTTATCAAGATGGTTAAGAGCCCTAAGACTGGTGCATACGTTTTCGATGAGAAGATGGTACCAAACGAGGCTGTTAAGGATTTCTTCAAGGATTAATTTCCTTGCAGATGATGCATCGTTGAATTAAGATTACATCAAAATTCAAATATAAAGATAAAGGTCGCTACCCAATTAGGGTCGCGACCTTTTTTTTCGTGTGTCGTTGCTGGGGGGTAACTCCCCACATCTACTCTATTAGCCGTAGCTTACTCCAGTCCATCGCCACCGTCAGGAGTGGTAGTGCCGCTGTCGCCGCCAGGAGTGGTAGAGCCGCTGTTGCCGCCGCTAGGGGTAGAGCCGCCGCCTCCGTCGTTGTCCTTGCCGTCGCCCGGCACAGAGCCCTCGTCAGTAGTTTTTCCGTAGGTGTCATACTCCTCTATGCGGCATTTCTTGCGCAGTTCAGCGTTGCTCCAAGTCTTGGTGTTACGCACGATGAGGTGTACGCCCTCCACGCTCGCTGCCGATACCTTGTCCTTGGTAGCCTCGGCACGTGATGTCATACCGATGGAGAAGAGACCCAGGTCGGAGAGTCGTACGCTCTTGCCATCGAGGATGAGCTCCTGCAGGCAGTCGAGCGTATCCATCAATACGCCGTGTACGGTGCCTCGGCTGTAAGGAGAGTTGTGCTCCGAGATGTGAGTTACAAACTCCTCGAAGTTCATCTCACGGTCAGTTACAGCAGTTGCGTAATACATCTGCTTGTTCTTGTTAGGTCCGCTCTGAGGAGTGCGAGTTACTTTACGATACTTCAAAGTTCCTTTTGTTGCCATAGTTCTTTTTGTTTTAAAGTGATTGAAAAATAGTTTATACCCCCATGCATGATAATAGTTTATAGTTTAAAGTTTATAGTTTATAGCAGTCTTGCTATACGGCGAAGCCGCTATAAACTGTTAACTATCAACTATCATACCCCCATGCATGATGTTACTCCGAGGGTAGTGCCGAGCGCCGTCAAGATTGTGAGTACAATCTGAAAAATCTGTTTCCAAGTTTCTTTCTTCATAATTTTCTAGTTTTTTTAGTGATTAATAATGTTCTTGATTACAGGTGCAAAGGTACTACATTTTTCCTACACCACCAAAAATCACCTTGCAGAGTTATGTGAAATTCCATTAACATTTCTGCCATAGATTGTGAGGGGAAAAAACATGGAAATTAGAACTTTTTACGTTAAAATACATATTTGATAAGTAGATTTTGAAGAAAATATTGGGAGAAATCAAATAAAAACAGTATCTTTGCAGCACTAGAATCCGCCACGCTTCCCATAGAACAGCGTACCAGGGCGGAATTTTTTGTTTATATGCGTATGGAATATATTAATCCACCACTTGGTTCCGTTCTTTGTTGCTTGTTATATTGGCTCAATGCCATTGATCCACGAAATGAATTATGTGCTAAGTTCAAGGACTTATTGTCACAATATCCAGAAGTTGACACGAATGCCATGGGATTTCCTAAACATTGGCAAGATGAGCCATTGTGGAGATAGCAGTTTGGTGTTCGGATAAGCTATATCCGAACACCGCCTACTATCTCCATAAAGGTTCATTTTCCCATCCTTGCGGAAAGCCCATGGCATGCAAATCTACATTAGAGTATTTTGCAAAGAGTTTGAGTAGAGAACTTTTCAAGTCCATGCAAGGTTTAATAGTTTGTTCCAAATATAATAAGGTGCATAGCTGATGGTACAACTTGATAGGCTTCTGACTTGGAGTAATCCAATTGAGAGGAAGTCGGTTCGGTAATTGAGGTTTCAAGGCAAAACGGAGAGTGTAAACTAAACTGTGTCAAGCTACAATAAAAGTAGTTTAACACAGTTTTTATATTATGGACAACTTAGAAATTGATTACAAGAAAGCAGCTCAGCAGTTGCGTAGTGGTGAAGCCTTATTTGGCAAGGACGGAGCATTAGCTCCATTGTTAGAGCGTATTCTCAACTCAGCTCTCGAAGGTGAGATGGACGCTCATTTAAGTGAAGAGGAACGCTCTTCCGGCAACCGTCGTAATGGTAAGATGAGTAAGAAGGTTCAAACAAAATATGGTGAGGTCACTATAGAGACTCCTCGTGACCGAGACGGAACTTTCCAACCTGAGACCGTAAAGAAGCGTGAGACTATTCTTGCCAATGGCATGGCAGACCAGATTATTGAGATGTACGCCATGGGCACCAGCACACGTGACATCAGCAGCTACTTTGAGCGTGAGTTCAACACAACTCTATCAGCCGATACTATCAGCTCTATAACAGACCGTGTATTACCCGAAATCACCGCCTGGAAGTCTCGCATGCTCGATCCTGTATATGCCATTTGCTGGCTTGATGCTATCCATTATAAGGTAAAGGATGAGAATGGCAGAGCTGTCACACGAGCCATTTACAACATTCTTGGTATCAACATGGAAGGCCAAAAAGAACTGTTAGGTATGTATGTGTCTAAGAGTGAAGGAGCTAACTTCTGGCTAGAAGTTCTTACGGATCTTCAGAACCGTGGTGTTCGAGACATCTTGATTTGTTGTATTGATGGTCTCAAAGGCTTCCCAGATGCCATCCAAAGCGTATTTCCTGAGAGTTCTGTGCAGCTCTGTATTGTCCATCAGATACGCAATTCTATCAAGTATGTTGGCAGTAAGCATCAAAAGGAGTTTATCAAGGATTTAAGAACAGTATATGGTGCAGTAAACAAAGACTCCGCTGCTGCTAATTTAGACCTGTTAGAGTCTAAGTGGGGAGAGATGTACCCAATTGTCATCAAGTCATGGCGTGACAATTGGGAACGTCTGACAGAGTATTTCCAATATACTCCAGCCATCCGTAAACTCATTTATACGACCAATACGGTTGAGGGGTATCACAGACAGGTAAGAAAGGTCACAAAGACTAAAGGGGTCTTTCCTACGGATAATTCTTTGGAGAAGCTTGTGTACTTAGCTTATCGCAACATCCGTAAGAAATGGACTATGCCACTGGCAAATTGGGGACAAATTTCTCAACAATTGGCAATAAAATTTGGAGATAGATTTAAAATTATGTAACTTTGCAGCCGAAAAGGCTTCCCTGCTGGGGGCATGCCCCCAGCAGGGAGTGGGAATGAAAGTTAAGAACAAGCCTTGACACAGTTTAAATTACACCCCCGCAAAACGCCTATTCCATATACGTGCATGATGAGCACAGCAATTACGAAGTACGGTAATGCACCTTATCCAACTTTCCAAATAAGTGTATTGAGGAAGTCCAAACTCTCTTGCCACTTGCTTCTTTAATCGATTGTTCTTAAACAGGCAAAACAACTTGGAAAGAGTACCAAATGAAACAACCTCCAAGGTCTTCCACACGGGTGGAAGAGCTGGATAATTATATTTCTCGGAATGTTCCTTGATGAAATCTTCATTTGAGCGAGACACCTCTTTCTTGATATTGTCAAGACAACCTTTATAAAACTCTGCATCCTTGAACAATGACGAATCCATAAACCAAAATGCCCCATGTTCCATTGAGAACACTTGAATCATCTTGGTTCGGAGAGAAATCTCAATATCTTGGATAGCCTTGAATATAAGTTGGCGTAGTTCTTTATCAAAGAGATAAAGGTTGATGGCTTGCTCGAATGTACTGCCGGATTTGTAAAGATGCTGTTGTCGGTCTTGCTCCATGTATCGAAGATAACTAGCGATACGGAAATAGCTGATATTGCGAAGCTGTAACTTGGCTGTAGCAACATCCTCTATCATTAGTCCTCTGTTTTGGAGCAAGGCTAATTGTTCATCTATATTTATCGGTTGTTTGTCGTAGTTCATATACCCATATAAAAAGCGAAGTCCCACCGTGGTACGCATCGTTGAGAGGCGTGGTGGGATTTGTTGCTGCAAAAATACGCTTTTTTGTCGGAATCTCCAAATATTTTCTTAGAAAACTGCATTTTATGCATGGGATTTAACACAAAAAGTTCTAATTGCCATAAAATTCTCATCGTAATTCATTGGATATTTAGAAAATTATCGTATCTTTGTCCCCGAATTAAGGCGTTCTTTGTATATTGCAAAATACAGAAACTAGCAGAAGTCCGCTCGTTTCCATATTGTTACCTATATAATATAGGCAAACGCCCAACTTCTTGATTTTCAATCAAAG
>ENA-UEOY01000555-UEOY01000555.1-human-gut-metagenome-genome-assembly--contig:-NODE-555-length-16027-cov-2.972038_pt1 | contig 16027 bp, 7 predicted proteins | sample MGYA00242892_ERZ507900 | MGnify/ENA primary metagenome ERZ507900 (study PRJEB26167, sample SAMN06115427) | human gut metagenome | host: Homo sapiens | place: China:Henan | collected 2015-04-15 | study...
CATGTTGCTGATCATTAACGGCACCAGAAGGGGATTGATCCGTCCCGGCCCTTTTTCCAGAAGCTTCTGATACTCCCGTTCAATGGCCTGGAGGCTGCCGATGCCGGAGCTGACGCAGACGCCCACCCGGAATGGAGGTATTATTCCGGCAGCGATGCTGAATCAGCGTTTGAATCTGGATATGCAGTTGCTGAAATTGCATTTAAGGGATGCCGATCAAAAACAATTGTACGACCGGCCCCGATTGTTGGAGGAAATCCGGTTCGAGGTAAAAGGGAAAAAAATATTATTGGTAGAGGACAACAACGATTTCCGCCATTATTTACAGGAGGAACTCCGTCGCCACTTTGTCGTATTCGAGGCTTCGGACGGAGAAGAAGGCGAAGCTGTAGCCTTGCAACAAAAACCGGACATCATCATTACCGATTTGATGATGCCTAAAATGGACGGTATAGAACTTTGCAAACGAATCAAACACAACATCGACGTATCCCATATTCCCATCATATTACTCACGGCCAGCGCCAGTGTGGAAAATGAAGAACGGGGTTACAAAGAAGGTGCGGACGCGTATATGACCAAACCGTTCAAATGGGAAATCCTGACTGCCCGTATTCATAATCTTCTTGCGCAAAGGCGGCAGCAACAAAACGAATTCAAACAAAACGCCGAGGCCGAAGCTAAGGACGTTACCATATCGCCGGCCGATGAAGATTTTCTGAACAAGGCTTTACGGTTCGTAGAAAAGAATATGGATAACTCCGAATATTCCGTAGATGAACTTAGTGACGACATGGCCATGAGCCGGGCAACCTTATTCCGCAAGATGCGTTCTGTTATCGGTATGTCTCCTACTGACTTCATAAGAAATACCAGATTGAAACGCGCCGCCCAACTGATTACGGAGGGACGCCTGTCCGTCACGGAAATCGCATATTCTGTAGGATACAGCAGTCCCGGCCATTTCACCAAATCATTCAAAAAAGAATTCGGCGTACTTCCTACTCAATACCACAAAACTTAAAAGAACGGTTCCTTTTTCATAGAACGTAGGTTGCATGGGCTTTCAAATATATCAAAAAAAGCCGGAATGCAACCTACGTTCCATTCTTTGCAACGTAAATACCATTCATCCGCGCAAAAAATATCGACTTTTACGGTGACAAATTAAAATATCCATTAATCATAAAAAGCAGAAACAAGCGCACGATGAAAAAACTCTTATTCTTTCTACTCATCACAATCGGATTCTCCCTACAGCACAGCCTTATGGCGAACGAACCGGACTCTGCCTATGTCTTCGCATACGCAACCGATAAGAACGCCGGACGCAACGGCTTGCACTTCGCTTGGAGCACAGACCGGAACACATGGCACTCCATCGGTCCGGAACGCACGTTCTTACGAAGCGAATATGCCAGCGGACGGCACGGCAAACGAATGTTGTCACCTTATTTAATAAAGGGAAACGACGGGATGTGGCACTGCCTATGGAGCGTACATGAAGGATATGCCGTATTTGCCCATTGCACATCGACAGATTTAATCTCCTGGGGGCAACAGGCATTTCCAACTACAGGAAACACCGGTAATTGCATGAATCCTTCGGTTACATTCTCGCCCACCGGCCAAGACTATCTTATCACATGGAATAGCCTACAGGGGGAAAACACGAAAACCTACAGTTGCCGCACGAAAGATTTCCGTACTTACAGTATTCCACAAGCGGAGAATGTCGCCGTCCCCCATCGACAACAGGTCACAATCAACGGAATCACAGAAAGCGGAACCCTCCACCGTGTGGCATGGAACGAAGTGGAAGCACTCATACAAGCCGACAAAATGGCAAAGTACAAAGCCATCCAAAATGCGGAACGACTGGCCATCAACCCAGATCTTTTCAAAGATACCATCACTCTGAACGTAACGCCACGCCCCGAAGAAAGCAAGAAAATCAGCGATATGCTCATCGGAGTTTTCTTTGAAGACATTAACTACGGGGCGGACGGAGGACTTTATGCCGAACTCGTGCAAAACCGCGATTTCGAATATTCTCCGAATGACATCGGTCGTGAAGAGAACTGGACGGCCACCAATTCGTGGAGCACGGACGGAGAAGGCCTTTCGTTTGACATAGATACCGTGGCTCCGTTGCATGCCCACAATCCCCATTATGCCGTTTTGGACATTAAAGAAAAAGGTCATGGGTTGGTTAACGACGGTTTCGACGGTATTCCCGTCAAGGCCGGAGAGAAATACGACTTCTCGGTTTTTGCCCGCAGTACCAGCAACAAGCGGGGAAAAATCATCGTAAGACTACTTGACGAAGACGGAAAAGTCATCGGCGAAGCCCCCACCGGCAAGATTTCCAAAACATGGAATAAGCTCACGGCTGTGGTAAAGGCTACCGGCTCCGCCGTAAACGGGTGCATCGAGGTTATTCCGGACATGGAAGGTGAAGTGAATTTGGATATGGTTTCCCTCTTTCCCCAAAAGACATTCAAAAACCGGAAGAACGGAATGCGTGCCGATCTGGCCCAAGCCATTGCCGACATCCGCCCCCGATTCGTTCGCTTCCCGGGAGGATGTGTAGCTCATGGCAACGGATTGGATAATATATACCGTTGGGAAAACACCATCGGCCCGTTAGAAAGCCGCAAACCTTTGCGCAACCTGTGGGGCTACCATCAGACCATGGGGCTTGGCTATTATGAATATTTCCTATTCTGCGAGGACATCGGGGCGGAACCGCTGCCCGTCGTTGCAGCCGGTGTGTGTTGCCAGAACTCTTCCATCGGAGGCGCAGGCCAAATGGGCATCCCCATGGAAAAAATGCCGGAATATATAGAAAGCATACTGAACCTCATCGAATGGGCTAACGGCGACCCGTCCGAAAGCCCATGGGCCAAGATGCGTGCGGAAGCCGGACACCCGAAACCCTTCAACCTGAAATATCTCGGTGTGGGCAACGAAGACCTCATCACGCCTGTGTTTGAAGAACGTTTCACCATGATATTCAAGGCTATCAAAGAAAAGTATCCGGAAATACAGGTCGTAGGTACCTCCGGCCCCTTCAGCGAAGGCCCGGACTACGTGGAGGGATGGAAGGTAGCCAGCAAGCTCGGTGTCCCCCTCGTGGATGAACATTACTACCAACCTGCAGGATGGTTCCTCAACAACCACGATTATTACGACCGCTACGACCGTTCCAAACCCAAGGTTTACCTCGGAGAATATGCCACACATATCCCCGGCAAAGGCAATAACATCGAGACCGCCTTATTGGAGGCTTACCACCTGATAGGCTGCGAACGAAACGGCGATATCGTCAGCATGACATCATACGCCCCGTTGTTGGCCAAAGACCGACGGACAAGATGGCGTCCCGACCTGATTTATTTCAACAACATGGAAGTCAAGCCCGGTACGAGTTATTACACTCAACTCCTCTTCGGACAAAACTCAGGGAATGAATATATTCCTTCCGTGCTCACCCTGTCGGATAACCGTGACGATGTACGTAAACGCATCGGCATATCAGTAGTAAAAGACAGTCTGAGCCAAGACCTCATACTGAAAATCGTCAACCTCCTCCCGGTCAAAGTACAAGCTACCATAGACCTTGCCGTTTTGGGCATCACCGGAAAACAGGATGCCACGAAAACCGTATTGAGCGGTATGCCGGATGATTGGAAGGCTCGCCCTGAAACTTCGCCCGTCGCCATAGGACCTCAATACCGGGATGAACTGCCTGCCTACTCACTGACAGTCGTCAAATTAAAAAGCAAACCGTAAAAAAGGAACCATTCATTAAACTTAAAATCATGAAAAAGAAATTACTATTATCTATGTTGGCTGCCTGCTGCCTCACGGCACAAGCCCAACGTATGATGGAAGACCTCAACCGGGGACTCGTAGCCGTACAAACGGAAAAAGGCGTGTTCACCAGTTGGCGCATCCATGGCACGGAGTATTATGACACACAGTACAACCTTTACCGCGACGGCAAGTTGGTAAATCCGGAACCGTTAGACGTATCCAACTTCACCGACCCCGAAGGCACGGCCTCATCCACCTACACGGTAAAAGCCGTAGTACGGGACGAAGAACAAGATGCCTGCGAACCTGCCGAAGTGTGGGACAAACAGTATCTGACAATCCCCATGGGCAAGATGTATTCCCGGCGAGGAACGGACATCACGTTGGACTACTTCCTAAATGATGCCACAGCGGCAGATCTGGACGGAGACGGAGAAATGGAAATCATCGTGAAGCGACTACATAACAACGACGGACTTTTCTATCCGGAAAACGACAGCGCATTCACATTCTTCGAGGCTTACAAGTTGGACGGCACGCGGCTGTGGCAAATAGACATCGGCCCCAACATGATCAGCGCAGGTGAAGTGGAAACCAACATCACGGCTTTCGATTGGGATGAAGACGGAAAGGCGGAGCTGCTGATGCGCGCCATGGACGGCACCATAGTCTATGCTTCGGACGGGACAAAACAAGTAATCGGCGACCCGACCAAGAACTACCGCGACAGCGTGCTGCACACAGCAAACATGACATATTCCATGGCGGGCGAGGAATACCTTATATATATGGAGGGAGCCACAGCCAAACTGTACAACCCGGCCATGCAATTCCCCCTCAAACGGTTGGAGAACGGCGAGACGGACCTGAACGCCGCATGGGGCGACGGTTACGGCCACCGCGCCAACAAGTTCTTTTTCGGTGCACCTTATCTGGACGGCCGCCATCCGAGCATCTTTCTGGCACGCGGCATCTACACGCGCCACAAGATGATTGCCTACGATGTGAATCCGGAAACCCACGAACTGGTGGAGCGTTGGAGGTGGCTCAACAATGAACCGGGCAGCCCATGGTTCGGCGAAGGATACCACAACTTCGGTATCGCCGACGTGGACTGGGACGGACGCGATGAAATCGTCTACGGCTCGATGGTCGTAGACGACAATGGCAAAGGACTTTCCACAACAGGTTACGGCCACGGCGACGCACAGCATTGCAGCGACTTCGACCCCTACCGCAAAGGACAGGAGATCTTTGCTTGCAATGAGAACAAGGCTGGTGCCAACTACCGCGATGCGACTAGCAGCCGAGTCTATTATTGGTACCAACACCCGCAAGACTGCGGCCGTTGCATGGCCGGAAAGTTTACCGAAGAGTTCATGGGCAGCCAGATGGCAGCCGGAAGGTCCGGCACCGTCAGTTCGGTAATAGACGAAGCCCTCCCCAATGCCACAGGCCTCTTAGGTGCCAGTTTCCGCATCTATTGGGACGGGGATTTATGCAGTGAATCTCTGGACGATGTCAACATCACATTCTACAACGGCACCATCACCAAACTTGAAGGCATCCATTCCAACAATGGAACGAAAGGCACACCGTCCCTTCAGGCCGACATCTTCGGAGACTGGCGCGAAGAAATCATCAGCCCGTCTACCGACGACCAATCGCTGATTATCTATACCACAACCTTCCCAACATCTTGGCGCAACTATACCCTGCTGCACGACATGCAATACCGGCAGGCCATCTGTTGGCAGATGTGCGGTTACAACCAACCGCCCCACGTCAGTTACTTCATGGGAGAGACGGAAGGATATACCACCACCCCTCCCCCTTTGATGACCAACGGGCGCACGGAAGTGAAAGATGCCATTACAACCGCCCAGAACGGACAGCACGTGTTATTGGCCGATCCCGAGGGCGGAGAAGTGACAGTCGCCGAAGGCGCATCGCCTTACATCCTCACCGTCAACGCCTTCTCCCATACGGAAGGACATGACAACAACGACAACATCACCACTTCCTACTCCACCTATACGCTCAAAGGCGGTACGTTTGGTGGAGACATGCGCTTGGTGAAACAAGGCGAAGGCATCCTGAACCTGAGCGGCGAACAGACCTATTCCGGCCCGACGGACCTTTGGGGCGGCATCGTGAACTTCACAGGAAAACTCCCCAACAGCCGCGTATGGATGAACCGCTTTGCCGAATTAAACGCCAAGGCTGACTTCGGAAAGGATATCAAGATGGAATACGCCTCCGTGCTCCGCGTAGGAGGAACGGGAGAAGCCGCCACCATCCACGCTGACAGTGTGACCATGCGGTACGGTGCCGTGATGGAATTCGACCTCTATTCCGAGAACACTCAGGCCGACCGCATCGTACTGACCAAAGGCCTTTCCCTGGAAACCCTCAACCGAAGCGACGGTCCCGAGTTCCAAGCACCGATATTCCGCTTTACTCCTCACTATCAAAACGGGAAAAACGTGATGGCAGCCGGAAGATACCTCATCGCCGAAGTGAAAAAGATCGACGGCAACGTAGATGACATCCTCCTTCAGGGACTGGAAACTCAAAAATGCCACTTGGAATACGAAAACGGCCAAATATTCCTCGTCATAAAGGAAACGAGAGATGCCACACAAGTGTATTGGGACGGTACCCACACGCTCAATGAATGGAACCTGAATGAAAACGAAAACTTCAACAATGCGGGAGAAGCCGACATCTTCGTTTCCGGCGACGACGTGATATTCGACGATGCGGCCACTGACGCCTCCGTCCGCATCAACGAGAACCTCTACCCCAAAACGGTGACATTCGACAATGACACGAAAACCTACAGCCTAAGCGGCAACGGCGGTATCAGCGGAGAAACGGGACTGACCAAGAAAGGAAACGGAACATTGGTCATCACGAGCACGAACACCTACACGGGAAAAACAACGTTAGAAGGAGGCGTCACTGCCGTCTCGGCTTTGGCCGACTCCATCGTCCGCAAAGGAGCTTTGGGGTGCTATACCAAAGAAATAGGGAACTTTGAAATCAAGAACGGCGCCACCTTGCGCAACACAGTAGCCATTAAAAACGGAGTGCCCATCACCATCGGTGAAGGGGGAGCCGTCTTCCAGACCGACGGCGAACTGACCTTGAACAAGCCTCTATATGGCAATGGCAACACTTTAACCAAAACCGGTGCGTCCAACCTGATACTGTTTGCTGCCGACAACCTGAAAAAGACCTATCTGAAAGAAGGTACGCTACAGGCCAAAGGAGAAGGCGTGCTCTTCGGCGATACACTGATTTTCATCGGTAATGCCACTTATCAGGACTTTGACGACGGCAACACCTACAGCCTGAACCTCAATAATCTCAAAGTGGAAGAGGGCGTGACGGGCACGATGCGATGCGACAGCCGCTGCGAGAACCGCATCAAACTTTTCGGAAAAGGTACGCTGAAAATATACGTGCCGTGGATTCGTTCGGATTTCACAGGCGACTGGTCAGCTTTCGAAGGTACGGTAGAACCTTCCAATCCCGACAACTGGTTCGCCTTGAACAACAGCTACGGCATGCCCAAGGGGACGCTAAACATCCCGGAACGTACCACTGTAAGCAATACGGCCAAACCTTACACCCTCGGCAAAGTGACCGGAAAAGGAACCTTAACCGGCGACAACAACACTTGGCGTATCGGTTCGTTGAACGAAGATTTCTCTTTCCAAGGCAAGATAGAAGGCACCGGCACGCAACTGATTAAAGTAGGGACAGGCAAGATGAGCCTTACAAATATCCACAGTTTCACCGGAGACTGCACGGTGCAAGAAGGTACGCTCCTCGTCAATAACGCATCGGCAACCGAAGGCATGCTGGGCACAGGAAGCGTCACAGTTAAAGCCAACGGAACCTTCTGCGGTCGCGGCAAACTAGATAACGGCGCGTTCACGGTGGAAAAAGACGGGCTGCTGTACCCCGGCGTTTCAGAAACCGCGACTACCGGTACGATAGACTTTTCGGAAAACTCCGTTACTATAGATAAGGACGGCATCCTCTCGCTGAACATCGCCAGCAAGACACGTTGCACCAATCTGACCGGTGTCAAAATACTGAATCTGTATGGCATACTCAGACTACATGTCCGCGAAAGTCTTTCGTTGGAAGCAGGCGACGAGTTCCGTTTGTGGGAGACCAACCGCACGCGTACCCGTACCACTACAACATTTGAACTGGACAGCCCGGGCGAAGGACTGGAATGGGATACTACCGACATTGAAGATGGTATCGTCCGCGTGAAGCTAAGCACCTCTGTCGACGACATCCGTGCCGACGAGGAAGTCACTTGCGAAGTCTTCACCATCGGAGGCGCACAAGTGGGCCGTTTCACCTGCGCCCGCAAGGACATCCGCCGTACATTGAAACAAAGCGGAGCGGCTCCGGGCACCTACATGGTGAAAACCATTCAGGACAGTTCAACCACCACAGAGAAAATCAGCATCGATTATTAAACTCCATTCGTGCAGGGGAAAGATTTCCCCTGCCGATATAAAAACCAAACTTTATCCATTTAAAAACAAACATTATGAAAAACAGTTTACTGACGGCCATAGCTCTTTGCTGCGCCACATCTTCTACCATGCCTTTGTGGGCATCCGCGTACGAAAATCCGAAGTTGGAAACCGTAGAGCCGAACTTGGCTACCGACGGAACCGGCGGTGGAGTGTACTACGTCTACCATGTAGCCACAAACAAATTCCTCACGAACGGCAATGATTACAACACGAGACTCAGCGTAGGCGACACGGGCCAGGAAGTCACACTGTCTTACGGTGAGGAACGCGCTCCCCTGATGGGCAAAGAACCGGTAGTGCCCGGACAAGGATGGACTTTCAATATGTTGAAAGCGCAAAGCAACTCCGGTTTCCACGAAGTCTACGCAGGCAGCGAGACAGGAGCATGGGTGGACTGCAATGAACAAGGACACACCCTATGGCAAATCCTGCCGCAAGGCAACGGCTATTACCGTATCAAGATTGTAGACCAGGATGCCCAATACGGATTAAGCTCCGCCAACGCTTTGACGATGAACGGTATGTGGGGTACAGACGGTGTGGAATCGACCATCGTATATCCTTTCATCGACCCTTCTCAAGAGGGATACCAGAACGCAGAAACAGACTGGCAGTTCGTGGAGCCGGAAGCATACGAAATTTATCAGGCCAAGAAACTCCTCCTACAGCAACTGGAAACCGTCAGCGAAACAGGCTACACCGACGTGTCGGCTTACGAAACCGTATACAACGACGATAATGCGACGACAAAACAGGTGCAAGAAGCTGCCGAACAACTGCAACAAGCCATCGCAGATTACCAACTGTCCATCGTGGACGAAGAACATCCGGCTGATTTCACCGGAAGAATCCAAAACAACGCATTCGAGTCCAACACCGATCACTGGGACATAAACGGTGAAAGCGTAGGTTACCAAGCTACGATCTACGCCACCCAAGACCGCCAATACGAGATGAAGAACTTCGTGGAAAGATGGGTTAGAGGAGGCGGCAACCTGGGTAACTCGATGGACGTTTCGCAAACCCTGACTGATCTGCCGGCCGGAAAATACCGTCTCTCGGCCAATACCATCGGTTACCAGCAAGGCGACATGGCTCTTACGCCGGAAGGAGTCTACATTTATGCCCGCGTACAAGGGGCTGAATACAAAGGCGAGGCACACACACTGGAATTCGGTGCCATCAGGGGTAACGACGGCTACGTTACCGACGCACCGACCCCACGGTTGGCTACTTTGGAATTCTTCTTGGCGGGCGGAAACCTCACCGTCGGTTTCAAAACCGAAAACACGAATTGCAACTGGGTTTGCGTAGATAATTTCAAACTGGAATACTTAGGACTGGAAAAAGGTGGATTAGCCCGACAACTGGCTCAGACCATCACCGATGCCCAAACATTAAAAAAAGGATACGACGATGCCCAAATCAAATATTCGATAACCAACGGAGAGAAATTCGACCAAGCACTCAGTCTGGCCCAGCAAACTTCAGGAACAGCCGGTGTGGACGAAGCGACTTTAGGCGAAGTCCTTAACGGCCTGATGCTCGCCATGGACACGCTGAACCTCGACGTGGCCGCATACGAGAAACTGGAAGAGCTGACCGGAGAGCTGAATGAAGCTTACGACGCCAGCCCTTACTCCGAAAATGGCCTGATTTCATACGAGGATTTCTTGTATGAACTGGAAGAAATACACGACAACCGGACTTTCAACCCCTTGGAAATAGACAGCATCCAACCACGCGCCGACCGCATGTTCAAAGCCTGTGTATGCGAAGCCCTTATCGCAGGCGACACCCAGAATGCCGACGGGATGGCCTCTAATTTAGACTTCACCGGAAACAATTCGGGATGGACCAAAACCGGTGACGGAGATTTCAAATACGGCAACAACGTGGCCGAGGTATGGCAAGGCTCCTCTTTCGAAGTATACCAGGAGCTCACCGGCCTACCCAAAGGTTCTTACACGATTTCCGTGCAAGCTTATAACCGACAGGGCGCAAATGCAGACATCGCTGCCGGATGGAACCAGTCTGACCCGCAAAAAGACGTGCTGTCCTACCTGTTCGGCAACGATGCAAAAGAAAAAGTACGCCACTTGTACGAATTCCATTACGCATCAAACGAAGACTTGGCCAATAACGGTTCACAAATTTCCGGAACGGGAACAGCCATCGACGGACAATGGGTTCCAAACGGCGTAGCCGGAGGAGAGGCCGCCTTTGCTTTCAACGACCGTACCGACTATACGACCACTATTACATGCTATGTGGGCGAGGACGGTAAACTCCGTTTCGGTATCACCATGCCCACCGGACCGAATTCCAACAACTGGACGCTGTTCGACAATTTCCACATCCAATATCTCGGCGCGACCGACATGACGGGCGCCGTGAGCGCACTCAATGCCAAAATAGCAGAAGCCAACGCCGCACTGGCAGACAAAGCCATTACGACGGAAGAGGCTTATCACACACTGGAACAAGCTATCCAAGATGCCCGGAAAGCTTTGGAAAGCGACCTGACCGAGGAAATCTACACCGCACAGATTAAGGCTCTGGACGAGGCCATCATTCTGAACCGGAGCTCAGTGGAAAAGGTAGAGACGTTGCACCAAACGGCCCTTATGTATGACGAACAAATCAACAGCGGAGCTTTTGCCGATTACGACGAGGGCATATTGGCCAACGTGGTTTACGAAGTCTTGGATGTCTTCACCCAAAACGGGAAGTTCAAAGACATCCCACAGACCGAACAATACATCATCGAGATGAACGAGGCTTATAATCAAATGGTGTACGAAGGCATCGACGTGGGAACAGCTTCCAAAGACACCCCGACCGATGTGACGGATATGCTCATCAACCCCGACTTCCAACAAGTATTTGAGGAGAAGGACTCCGTTGCATTCACCGATGCCGGCTGGACAACGGAATTTACGAACGGCATAAAGGAAGCGAACGACTCCGTATTCGAATTCTACAATACCGACACGTGCCACATCTACCAAAAGGTGTACCGTCTCCATCCGGGATATTACAAAGTGACGCTCTACGGATTCTACCGCGCAGGCGAGGCCGACGTGGCCGCACTGGCCCGCCGGGAAGGCGAAGAACAGCAGAACGCCAAGATATATGCCGAAACGGAAAGCGCCAACTACTCGAAACCCTTGCCTTCGTTCTTCGAATGCGTACAGAACGGCAAATTCACAGCGACCGACATCGTGCTGCCGGACAGTCTCTTCCCCAACTCGGGACGAGTGTACAATTGCGTCATCAACGACCGGAAAGGCGCCCGTACGGCCATGAACCAGGGATATTATGAAATGGAATCGTATTTCCATGTCAAAGAAGGTGAAACGGTTCGTCTCGGCGTGCAAAAAACCGACACGCTCGTCAACGACTGGGTACTCATCGACGATTTCCACTTGTATTACCTTGGCGATGGAGAGGCAAACAGACCCGAAGGTTTAGACGACGTAGACATCAGTGACGGCATCAGCGACAACGTAGCCGATGAAAAGAGCACCGTGGTCGATACCGCATGGTACAACCTGAACGGCATGCGCATATCTCGTCCGACACAACGGGGCATCTACATCCGTGAGGATAAGATGAGCGACGGCACAAAGAGGACTTTAAAAGTGCTCATCAAATAACCAGATAGTATGGTTTTTCATTATTGAAATTAGGATTAAGTTAATGATTGAACAGGGGCCGAAGTGATTCGTTCCCTGTTTTTTTATTTACATCTTTCCGTCCGGTAGAGAACGTCGAACCGATAAGAGCAGAACGGTAAATCAATCTCAGGCGAATGAAAAATCAATCTCAGCCAAACGATTTTTCATTTGGCGTAGAATGATTCAGCACTTGCAACATACTATTTTACAACAACTTACCACTTCTTTATTTGCGATATGGCAATCGAAACTTATTCTTTACAAAAGGGATGAAGCAAACTCTTGTAAGCTGCATCCCGCCCTCCTGATCTTAACGCTCCCCGCTTACATACCGGTATACAGCCTCCGAAACATCGGCTATAATCCGGGCTGTGGCCTGTTCGCTTTCTTCCGAATCGCGGACCAACACGGCAATACTGTAACGACGCCCGTCCGGAAGAAAAACAAAACCGATATCGTTTGTCCCGATAATCTGTCCCTTTCCGTTACGGTCGCCCGTACCTGTCTTGTGCCCGATGACTGCCTTCGTAACGGCAAGCGGTGCCGGCAGACGGTCGCGACCCGTCTGGCAGGAAATCATGGTTTGCTCTATGAAATCTCGGTATGCTCCCTTAGCCGCCTTACCCGAAACCAGCCATTCCAACAGGCGTACCGCCTCTAACGGAGTCGTCCAATTCCGGTAACAATCCGCCAAATCACGGTGCATATCGTCCTCCGTGGCTTCAATGGCAAAATCCCGCAAGCCCATGCTGCGCAAATACTCATCCGTAGCAGCCGGGCCTCCGAACACCCGGAAAAGGATGTCGCAGGCATTGTTGTCGCTCAGGTGCAAAGTGTACTTCAAAAGCTCGCCCACGGAAAGAAACAGGTTTCCTTCCGGATATTTGTCCCGTAACGGACTGTACGTATCCGGGCGCAAATCGTCCGGCCGGATATACACCAACGTATCGAAAGAAACGCCGCGCCGCCCGCAAGCGTCTGCCACAGCCAAAGCCTGGTGGAACTTGAACACGCTCATCATGGGGTAGCGCACGTCATTGTTCACCGTCAGCGTGTCCCTCCCGTCCACTATGACGGCTATTCCGACTTGCGCCTTCTTGTCCGCCACCATACGCCGCAACTGTTCCTGCAAGTCTCCCCACCCGGCCTGCAATGCCAGTACCGGACAAAGGCACAAAACGCCCGCCCATATTGTCCGTATCCGCTTTTTCATCCGTCTTTCCCCTTTTACGATTTACTCCAGACCTTGTTCTTTCAACCGCAAACGAATCAAGTCCAGATGGGACATATATCCACTGAAAGTCACGGATATGTTCTCCTTATGAACCTTCAGCACCGCCAATAGGGCTTTCACCGTGCGCGGAAGGTCGGAAGCCGCCGTCGCCTCGTTCAGTTGCAATGTCGCGGGAAGGCGGTCCATCCGTTCTTCAAACCAACGCGTCAACTCGTCCACTTCCTGTTTCGTATATGCAGGTTTATAAATATGCGGATTCTTTTCCACCGCAGGCTTCTGTTCTTGCTCTTCTGTCATCTTTCGTCATTCATTAAAAAAACACGTTCCTAAAACCGTCTCGGCACAAGCATATCCTTCTTCGTACAAGGCCGTCAGTTTCCCGATATTGTCTTCAAGCCGGTCCACCTCGAGTTTTTCAAGCGGACGCACCACCAGAACCTTTCCTTCATCCTCGAGTTGCTCTATCAACTCCAATTGGCGGTTGTAACACTCGCACCTGTGACTGAGTGCCACTCGCAGACGGGGAAAACGGCGATAGATAAAAGAAGGAATACGGATGTCCCGGCCCGTCTTGCGATAACCGCGGTTGCGCGTCAGCACGACCACGTTGCGCTCATAACCGAGCGACATCGCCCGCCCCACCGGTATGGAGTCCACGATACCGCCGTCGAGCATCGGCACGCGGTCTACGACGACAACCGGACAGACGTAAGGCAAACTGCTTGAAGCCTTGGCTATCCGTATCAACCGGTTGTAATTCTCTTTCTCCGACAAATAGTCGGCACGCCCCGTCAGGCAATTGGTAGTCACCATCTCAAACACTCCGGGATTGGCCCGGTAAGCCTCGAAATCGTAAGGTACGATACGCTCCGGAAAATCCTTATACAGCAGTTCCTGGTTCAGGATGCTATGCTGCGTCCACAAAAAACGCATACCGATGTATTTGTATTTTTTGAGCATGTCGATATTGCTGTACTTCGCCCGTCCGCGCTGACGGCTCATATAAGACAAGCCATTGCACGCCCCTGCCGACACAGCGACCGTGTAGGGAAAATCAATGTGGTGGTCCAACAGCCAGTCCAGCACCCCGCATGTAAAAACTCCGCGCATGCCCCCGCCTTCCAGCACTAAACCCGTATGCTTGTCTATCTCCATAATTATTCCTAATTTACGAGTAAAGTTAATGAAAATCCCAAATGAAATCAGTATTTTTGCATACTTTATTAAATGTTTTATCTTTAAGCTACGTTTATGTTATTTGACAAAGAAACATATACAGCCCGACGCGACCGGCTGAAGCGTAAGGTGAAAGAAGGCTTGATATTGCTTTTCGGGAACAACGATGCGCCATCCAATTATCCGGCCAACGTATACAAATACCGGCAAGACAGCAGTTTTCTTTATTTTTACGGACAACACCGCGAAGGACTCGTGGGAGTAATCGACATAGACAACCACAAGGAATATCTGATTGGCAATGATATCGACATTGAAGACATCGTATGGTTCGGTGCCGTGGACAGCGTGGCCGACCTCGCTGCACAAAGCGGCGTGGAACACAGTGCTCCGATGAACCGTCTGGAAGAACTGGTAACACAAGCCCGTACCCAAGGCCGGAAAATCCATTTCCTGCCTCCTTACCGTCACGACCAGATGATCCAACTCATGGACCTGACAGGCATACATCCTTCACGGCAACGCGAGGAAGCATCGTTGGAACTCATCATGGCGGTCATCGACCAACGGGCTGTGAAAACACCGGCCGAAATAGAGGAAATCGAACGGGCCTGTGCCATCGGTCATGAGATGCACACGGCGGCCATGCGCCTTTGCCGCCCCGGAGTGAGCGAACAATACATCGCGGGCACCATCAGCGGTATCGCATCGGCCAAAGGGTGCATGACCAGTTTCCCCACCATTCTTTCCATGCACGGAGAAATCATGCACGGATACCCTTCTCCACGTCCTTTGGAAGACGGACGGCTGATGCTTTGCGACGCAGGAGCGGAAACCAATGAGAACTATTGCTCGGACAATACGCGCACCACTCCCATCAACGGCAGGTTTACCTCCCGCCAACGGGACATTTACAGCATCGTGGAAGCTTGCCATGACCACGTATTGGACATCGCACGCCCCGGTGTAAAATGGTGGGACGTGCACATGAGCGTAGCCCGCCTCATGACCGAGCGCCTGAAAGAACTCGGCCTGATGAAAGGCGACACGGAAGAAGCCGTACGCAACGGAGCGCACGCCATGTTCTTCCCGCACGGTCTGGGGCACATGATGGGCATGGACGTACACGACATGGAAGGGCTGGGACAGCGATATGTGGGCTTCGACGACGAAGTGCAGCCGTCCACGCAATTCGGTACGAACTGCCTGCGTTGCGGACGCCGCCTGCAAGAAGGTTGGGTCATGACCGACGAACCGGGCATTTATTTCATCCCGGCTCTGATCGATGAATGGAAAAGCAAAGGCATCCACAAGGATTTCATCAATTTCGACCTCCTGGAAACTTACAAGGATTTCGGGGGCATCCGCATAGAAGACGACATCCTGATTACAGCAAGCGGCTGCCGCATGCTGGGACATGAACGCATCCCGTACCACATGGACGATGTGGAAGAGTTTATGGCACAAAGGACCAATTAATGTATCACTAAAATATCCGAAATGAAAAAACAACTGTTATTTATCGCATGTGCTTGTTTGTCACTTGGCGT
>ENA-UEOY01000574-UEOY01000574.1-human-gut-metagenome-genome-assembly--contig:-NODE-574-length-15627-cov-4.193698_pt1 | contig 15627 bp, 10 predicted proteins | sample MGYA00242892_ERZ507900 | MGnify/ENA primary metagenome ERZ507900 (study PRJEB26167, sample SAMN06115427) | human gut metagenome | host: Homo sapiens | place: China:Henan | collected 2015-04-15 | study...
TGGAATTCAATTTGTAATTCCATAATCAACACAGAGAAAAACTGAAGCTGAAATCCAAAAGAAAAACAGAGGGGAAGATCAGATGAATAGGCCCGCAGAGTTTATTTACGGGGGGCTTCTGTCATCGATCGCGGCTTCGGTTACGAGATAAACGCGGAACAGAGGATAGGACGCAGAATCCGGGGTTTGTCGGGGATTCCCCTTCGAGGCTGTTCCGGCTTGGAGAAACCATGGCGCAGAATTTCGTTTTTTCGCGGCTCACCGCCGCGTGTTTACTGGCAGCCGGGGCGGTGTCCTTCGCCCCGGGGGCCGAGGCTCTTGAAACCGGCACCGCGGCTGACTCGGTCACCATTCCTCAGGCGGTTTACACCGAGGATGGAGTGACAGACGGCTATACCGGGTATGGAAGCGTATCGATTGGGAATTACGATACTCCCCGGTCATCGCTTCAGAACAGCGGTGGGGATTCTCTCGTAACAGTTTCAGGACTTAATTCGGTCTCCATCGTGAACTCTGATTATGACCACGGTCTTTACCCGACCATTACCACGTGGACGGATGGGAAAGATGGTAATAACAGCCGGATCGCTATAGATTCCACGGGTGAGATTCTGATCCAGAACCAGCAGTACAACCTGGAAAACTCTTTCGAGATCATTGACGCCACCAAAGGGACGGGATCTGTCACCATCAACGCAGATCAGACAGCGACGAAAGTAACTATGCTCGGTTCAGTCAGCGCGGCGAACACGGGGGCCACGGTCAAAGTGTGGCTCACCGGCGCGGACTCCTTCTTCGAAGGCTGCGGTACAGCCGATCAAGGGGCAGAAATTGATGTGTATTCGCATCCTGACAGCGGGGCGTCAGCTATGATCGAAGGAAACTACAACGCAAAGAACGGTTCCGTCATTAATGTTGAAGCAACCGGTAATTCAATCGTGTTCGGCCGGATCGCGGCGCTTTCCGGAAGCACAGCGCACGAGACTCTGAAAGACTCAGCGGCTCATTATATGGGAAGCTCGGACCCGACACTTGGGTTTGCGGACGGAGATGGATCCACCTATACGCTTGACGCGGAATCGGGCACAACGCAGATTGGCTGGTTTATCTCGATGGATTCTGGTCTTGTCACGGCAAACACTGCGGGCACTTGGACAGGCACCGCGTACGCCTACGGCGGGACACTGAATGTCAATCTCACGGATACCTCTGTTTGGAATCTGACTCAGGACGCGGTGGTGACGAATCTCGTAGCGGCCGGCAGCACGATTCACTACCCGACCCCGCATTCGGCGTCTGATTTCACCGGTACGACGATCACCGTGAACGGGGACTATTCGGGGAACGGGAACACGATCACGATGATACCGTGCTTGGAGGGGACGATTCCGCGACTGACCGCCTCGTGATCAAGGGAAACTCGAGCGGCACGACGAATCTGGTATTCACCAATATCGGCGGTACGGGTTCTCAGACCGTAGACGGCATCGAGGTGGTTGAGGTGGATGGAACCTCTGACGCGGTCTTCACAAAACCCGCGAAGAATTACCTGAAGGCCGGCGCTTATGTCTATCACCTCGAGAAGGTGGGGAATAACTGGTACCTCCTCAGTCTTAAGCCCGGGACGGTCACCATTCCAAGAACCAACGACTCGCCATCCGGTTCCAATACCGGCACGGGTACTGCCACCAGTTCTAACTCGAGTACCGGAACGGCATCAGCCCCGACAACCGCTCAGGAAGTGGCGTCTGCCGCAGAGGCCGAGGCGAATACAGAACCCACAGTGCTGCCCGCGACCTCAGACCTTGCGGCGCATGTGGTGCGCCCTGAGATGGCGAGCTACGCCGCAAATCTCGCTAGCGCTAATACGATCTTTGTGACGAGTCTTCATGACAGGCTCGGTGAGACCGCGTTCGCGGATGCCCTCAAGGGGAAAGGCCGCTCGGGGAACGTCTGGATCCGGACCGCCGGCGGCCACACCCGGAACGGGATGACAGATTCTCAGACCGTGACCCGAGGAAACTACGGTCTCGTGCAGCTTGGGGGTGACGTGGTCTCCTGGCCCGCGGCGGGGCAGAGGATGCATCTCGGCCTCATGACCGGATTCGCGCGTCAGAGCTCAAAAACCACGAGTTCCACGGTGGACTATTGGACAAAGGGCAAAGTCTCGGGGTTCTCAGGCGGCGTTTACGCGACGTGGCTCGCGGACGGTCCCGCGGCGACCGGCCCCTACGCCGATACGTGGCTTCTCTATCAGCGGTTTAAGACTTCAGTGTCCTCTGGCGACTACACGGGCGAGGACTCTTACCGCGCGAAGGGCTTCACGGGGAGTCTCGAAGCTGGGTATACCTTTGGCCTGAAAGACTGGGTATCGGCGTCAGGCGTTCAGAATGCCGCGCGGCTCCAGCTTCAGGGGCAGGTGATTCGAATGGGCGTAAGGGCCGATTCCTTTGTTGATAATCAGGGGACGCTGGTTGAGGGGCTTGGGTACGGGAACGTGAGAACGAGGCTCGGCGCGACGCTTTTCCACCTCTTCACGAATGACCGCACCGGGACCGCCGTAAAGCCTTACCTGACAGTGAATTGGCTCCACGACACGAAGGCGTTTGGCACCGCGTTTGATACGACTGAAAACCACATCCAGGGGGCGCGGAACGTGGGAGAGGTGAAGCTCGGCGTTGAAGGCCGGATCACGAAGAACCTCAACCTCTGGGCCTACACCGGGTACCAGGGCGGTGATCACGGATACCGGAATGTGGAGGCGCTCTTCGGTGTGAAAGCGCTCTTCTGATCCGTATTGCCAAAAGAAACCCCGCGGGAACCAGGATTTTCCGCGGGATTTTTTTACGGTGAAGAGGCGGGGCGGGAGCCCCCCTTTTTTTTCAGCCCTTGATTTCCGTACAGCAGAAATTCAGGCGATCGGTCAGGGGATGAAAGGCAAATCCCGGTCAGACCGCAGTCAGGTCAGATTCCCATCTTTTTCAGACTGAATTTCTGATCTACGGAAGAGAGAGCGTTTCACCGATTGACACGCGCGGATCCTAAGAACGATCGTTCACCAGGTGCTAGTCCGATCCGGTTAGACCGCTTTTTCGGGCTTACTTTCATTCCGTGCGTCTGGTTCTTTCTTCACTGAAAACGCCTGGAAATTGGAGTTCCCAGACTGCGGGGAAGGGGATAAGCCGGTAAAAATCCCCCTTTTCAGGCTCAAAAACTGTCAAAACCGGGATACTTTTCGCGGTTCCCCGCAATAATCCTATGAATCGATAGGAAAAAGCGAATTTTCTTGGTCTAAGGTCCAGTAGGTATGAAAAGGGATACGAAAAAGAGAGGACCCCGGGTAAGCCTTTTGGGCTTTGCGGCCGTTACATTCTGAAACAGATAATGAGAGAGCTGTTCCTCTCATATTGTTATCAGAAAGGATAATCGAGATGACGAAAAGGCTCCTTCCCTGCCTTTCTTTCCAGCCGCGGCCATTTTTAGCCGCGGTCTCCTCTCTTTCTCTTCTCACGCCCGCGTCGGGGGCCGGCCTCACAGGGACCGAAACCGACCTGATTGACCTCGCGTCAGACACGGTCCTGATCGATGGCGGCGCGTCCCCCGGGATCAGGATCCTCGGCGGGTTTCACTCGGTTGCCGCGGTTTCCTCTGACGGCTCCCTCTCGGTGAGCGGGACACCCGCGGTCTCGCTCTCGGGGGACGGGGCGTCCGTGACGCTCGACTCTCAGGGCGCTCTATCCCTTACTGGGAGCTCTGCCGCGGTGAGCGTGACAGCGGACGGCGCGTCGGTCCTCGTGAACAGCGCCGGAACCGCGAAAGCGGTGTCAGTGACAGGCGATATCCGCGTTTCAGGTCCTCAGTCGATCGCGTACCTCACGCTCACCGGGCGAAGTCCGGGACTTAAAGGGAACGCGGCGGCGGATGGCGGGGGATCCATCTTTCTGATATCCACCCCAGACACCGATTCGATGAGTACCGTCAGCGGCGGTTTATCCGCGATTGGAGCGCAATCTGACCTCGATCTCTCAGGCTCCGGGAGAACCACATTCGAGGGGGCACTGACCGCCGGGGACGGCGGAAAGGTGCATATAACCGCGGGTGAGAGCTCCGTTTTTACCGTGACAGCTGGGCTCGCGACCGGCACCGGATCTGAAATTCAGGCGGACGCCCGGGGTGCCGCGTCGGTGTCAGGCCCCCTTCGGGCTGAAAAGGGGGCGTCAGCCGCTGAGAATCTCTATGAGCAGGCGACAGGGACCGGGGCATTGTCTTCCTCAGGCACCGGGTCAGTGCTCCGGCTCACTATCCAGGGGAGTTCATCCTTCACCGGCACCATCACCGCGGAATCGGGGGCCTCGGCTGAGGTGACGCTCGCGGATACCGGGGTGATCGGGGAGAGCGGAAGCGCCGCGAGCCGTGTATTCCAGTCGTCCGGCGCGGGGTCGACGCTTGACCTTGATATCGGAACCGGCACCGAGGCGTCAGGCGATCTCACGGTGAGTGACGGGGCTTCCGCCGCGCTCCGGATTTCAGGAACCTGGATCGGCGCGGCGCTTCTCGATACCGGTACTTCGAAAGTGAGCCTCGCGGGCGGCCTCTGGACTCTCACGGGGGATTCCGATCTCACAGCACTCGTCTCCAATAAGAGCCGGATCGCGTTCCCGGCAGCTGGCGCTGGGACATTCAATGGCACTACGCTTACGGTCGCGGGGGACTATCTCGCGTCAGGTGCCTCTCTATCCATGTCAGCCGTTCTTGGAGGGGACGACTCACCGACTGACCGCCTGGCGGTGAAAGGCAGCACGGCGGGTGACACCTCGATCACAGTCACGAACGCCGGCGGCACCGGGGGGCAGACGGTGAACGGCATTCTCCTTATCTCGGTTTCCGGAAAATCTGACGGCGTCTTTACGCTCGCGAACCGGGTCGCCGCGGGAGCGTATGACTACTCACTCGTTTCGAAAAACGGGAACTGGTACCTCGTGAGCTCCGCGGATAGTGTGGATCCTCGGGATGATCCAGCCCCGGCGGATCCCGGGAAGACCCCGGAAACACCGACAGGGGAGAATGTTGTTAAACCGGTTCCGAGCCCGGCAAACGGTGCGGTAGACCAGCCTTCGGACGCAAAGACGCGGGTCCCGGACGCTGAGCCAGCGCCGTCTCCCGTCCCTCAGGTCACGCGCCGCGTGGTCCGGCCTGAAATGGCGTCATACGCCGCGAATCTCTGCGCCGCGAACACGATCTTTATTCATCGGCTCTCGGATCGGTTTGGAGTGAGGGGAGAGGGAGAGTCAGCTGCCGCAGTCTCTTCGCCCGGATTCTGGCTCCGGACCGCGGGGAGCCGGGCGAGGTTTGGGATGGCGGAGGGCGAGCTTACGACTCGCTCGAATTCGGGCGTTGTTCAGTTCGGGGGCGATTTCGCCGGAAAACCAGTGGGGGAGGATTCTCTTCTCCGGATCGGAGTGATCGCGGGGGCCGCGCGTGAGAGTTCGCGGACCGGCTCGAACGTCACCCGGTACCGCTCAAAAGGCACCGTGACCGGGGCGTCGGCCGGCCTTTATGCCTCACTCCTCCCCCGGAATACGGCGGGAACCGGTTCCTACGCGGACGCGTGGCTTCAGTATCAGCGGTTTTCGGCCTCGGTCACAGGTTCTGAACTCCCGAAAGAGACGTACCACGCCCGGGGACTCACGGGGTCGATTGAATTTGGGTACGGGTGGAGTCTGGGGGACTGGGTATCTGACACCGGGGTCTCCCATGAGACCCTTGGAAAACTTGAACTCCAGGCGATCCGATTGGGAGTAAGGGCGGAGACACACCGGGATTCAGTGGGGAGCGAAATTGATGGTTCGGGATCCGGGAACCTCCGGACCCGGGTGACCGCGGTCCTCTCGCACCGGATGAATCAGAATGAAACCGGCTTCAGACTCACGCCTTACGCGTCGCTCTCCTGGATTCACGATACGAAGCCGTTCGGAGCCGTGATGGATGGGGTGACTGATGAAATCGCCGGCAACCGGAACCTCGCGGAACTCCGCGCGGGGATAGAGGGGAAAGTCTCAGAATCCGTGACTCTCTGGGGGCACGCGGCGTACCGGGAAGGGCGGTCGTCATTCCGATCCGTCGGCGCGCAGCTCGGGCTTCGGGTGAGGTTCTGACCGGGGGGCCCGCCTCAAAGCGACCCGGGAGACAGAATCCGGCGTTCTGTCTCCCGCCGCGTAGCGAGTGTCACCTGAAAGGTGTTAATTGAAGAGGTTTTTTCACCTGCCTCCCCTGGCAGGCGACAAATCGGTCGGTTGGGTCAAGTCCTCAATCAATCTGACAAACCGAAGCCGGAGTACGAAAACTCTGAATTTTGGTGACGGCAAAAGAGATGCCCGGGACAGAAACCCGGGAAACATCTCTTTCCGGGAGACTAAGTCACCAGAAAACAGGCGTACACAACGAAAACTGTCCCCGGGGTCACCTGAAAGGTGGTTTACGGCCGTCCCGTCTGACCCCGGGCAGCCGACGCGCCGTCCGTCGCCCGGCGGATGATTTCCGAGTAATAGGCTTCGGATGTCTGGTACCAGTCCGCGACGCACCCGATCGAGCGGCATTCCTCGCGCCGCTTCCAGTTCTCGTTCTGGAACTTCTTAAAGACCGCGGAGTTTCCCGTCGCTTTCTTCGCTTTCTCGTAGGTCACCGCGAGATGGTCATCCATCTTCGAAAGATCCGGACTCGCGCAGATCAGTTTTTCAGAGTAGGAGCGGGACTTCGTGCAGTCCCAGCTCACAGCGTTAGCGGAGGCGGCAGCGAAAAGCCCGAAGGCGAGCGCCGCGATGAGGGTTTTAGTCATGATTCAGTGCGAGGACTTTTTCTGTTTATAAAACGCTTTTAAATCAAAAAGAAAAGATGCCTTTCTTCAATAAAAGATTGAGAAATCGGACGCCGGTATTCTGACCCCGATGAAGCAGGATCCGGTCGCGGCTTCGCTTTCCTATTCATCGGGAGTCCGGGGTCTGAATATCCGGGCATCCTCCTTTCAGTCAGGAATGAATATTACAGCCGGGTGGAACCTTCTTGGGTCGGAATTCCGATTCGTTAAGCCAAAAACAAGGCGGCTCTTCAGATGAAAAACCGCCTTTTTGCGTCCCAGTTACGGCAATCAGCCGCCGGTTACTTCCAGGCTTTCAGCTGCGCGGCAGACTTTCCCGCGATCTGCCCGAAGACAAGGCACTCCGCGATGTTGCTAGACCCCTGATAGATCGAGCCCCACATAGAGCCGAGTTCACCGGCGCTGAAGAGACGCCCGATCGGCTTATTGTCAGCCGTCATGAGCTGCGCGTTTGGGAGCCGCCTCGGACCGCCCTGGGTGTTCAGAAGAGCGGGGTAGAGGGCCGCGGCATAGTAGGGACCGGTCTTTGAGAGCGGTGCCGAGATCGTGATCCCGGAGTCGTTCGAGAAGCCATTGCTTTTCACGTGAGTGTTCAGCTTCTGGGGGCGTCCGAATTCAGGGTCTTTGCCTTCCGCCATGCCGGAGTTCCAGGTGTCGACCGTGGCTTTGAGTTTATCGGCCGGGACGTGAATGATACCGGCGAGTTCCTCAATCGTATTCGCTTTCTTCACGACGCCTGATGCAACTTCTTTCGAGGAATCCGGACTCCAGTAGTAGCCTTCCTTAACTGTCGCGTACCCAAACATCGTGTATCCGATCGGACCGGCGTGCCTCACCTTTTCATCAAAGATCACATAGGCCGGGATCGCGGGGTACCGGTGCTCAACGGTGTTCAGCTGATTCACGCTGTAGTTTTTCTCCCAAAATAGAGGCAAAATTGGGAGAAAAATCACCGGATTGGGAGAAAGAAGAGAAATGAGACTTTTTGACTGTGACAGGCTCTGGGATAGCGGGATCGTCTCTTTCGTCGCCCAGATCCATGAATATAAAGGGCGTCAGGCGCTTTTCCTGAAGGAGCCGGAAGCGGTTCTCCGTCGGATGGAAGAGACCGCTGGGCTGCAAAGTGTCGAGGCCTCAAACCGGATTGAAGGTATCGGAACCACCCGCACCCAGCTGAAGCGGCTGCTCGCGGGGGAGACCTTGCCCCGGAACCGCGATGAGGAAGCCCTTCTCGGGTACCGGAACGCGACGCGTCTTCTTAATGATCAGGACCCCGATGTCCCTTTCACTCCCGGTCTCATCCTTCAGCTGCATCAGGAAGTGATGAAGCTAACCGGGGTAACGGACGCCGGGCACTATAAAACCGTCCCGAACGTCGTGTCCGGGGTTCTCAGGTCGGGTGAAAGGGTGACGGTGTTTGAGCCGCTCGCGCCGTCTGACACACCGGACGCGATGGCGTCGCTCTGCGCAGCCTACCAGGCGGCAATCCGTAAGGGAGCGGTGGATGAGCTCATCCTGATTCCGTGCTTTATCCTCGACTTCCTCTGCGTTCATCCGTTCAGGGATGGAAACGGGAGAGTGAGCCGGCTTTTAACGCAGCTTCTGCTCGAGCGGCAGAGGTACGCGGTCAGCCGCTATGTGAGTCTTGAGAAGACAATCGCGGATACGGCCGAGTCTTATTACGCAGCGCTCCGGAAGTCGGATCAGGGGTGGAAGGAGGTGGAGAACGATCCCCGTCCCTTTATCCGGTATCTGCTCGCGGTGATTCTCGCGGGGTACCGCGACTGGGAGTCGCGCGTCGAGTCTGGAGCCGGACGCCGCGTGACGGCCTTCAGCCTTGTGAAGCGGTTCGCGGCGGACCGGCTCGGGGGATTTTCTAAACAGGACGTGCTAGAGGCGTGCCCGCGGATCGCAGGGTCGTCCGCCGAAGCTTCCCTTAAGCGGCTGGTGGATGAGGGGTACCTCTTCCGGATCGGGGCCGGCCGAGTCACCCGGTACGCGAGAACCGAGAGCCTCGGCTGACAGGGGTTGCCCGAGGGGGTGGAGACGGATTTCCTTACCGCCCGCGGTTACCCCGCTTCCGTCTCCGTCACCTGTTTCCAGCTGAGTCCAAACCCCGCGAGGTATTTCCTCAGGCGGTCCGAGTCATTCGTGCTCTTTCGTTTCTTAAAGGATTCCGCGAAAAGGGTTCGTCCCGCTTCTGACATCGTTTTCGACCGCCGGCAGACCCGGATCACGAGCGCGAGCTGCGGGATATCGAAGAGATCAAGGCGCGACACCGCTTCCTCCCCCATCACTTCTTCCACGAGATCCCGGTCCGCGTTCCCGTCCCCCGCGTCCTCTTTCCAGGAGTCGCGGAGCCGCCGGAATTCACTTTCGACGAGATCTGTCGTGATGCGGCCGCTATCCGACAGCACTGCCATCCGAGTCGCGACCCCTGAGAGATCGCGGAAGTTGCTGGTCCACGCGGACTCGGGTTCGGAGGCGTACCGGAGAAACTCTTCCTTCGCCTCTTTATTCATGCGGACGAGTTTCCCGAGTTTCCGGGAGGCGTTCTCAAGCTCCACCATGAGGTTCGGCTCAATGTCTTCAGGGCGGTCTTTGAGCCCCATGAGGCGGAAGGTCCAGAGGTTGATACGGGCAAGCAGATCCTGCCTGAACTTCCCCTCGCGGATCATTTTCTTCAAGTCCCGGTTCGTGCCGCAGATCAGCTGGAAATCGCTTGTCGACTCGGTATCCGACCCCATGGGGTAGAAGCGCTTCTCTTCAATGGCGCGGAGCAGCATCGCCTGCTCGTCGGGCCCGAGTTCTCCCACTTCGTCTAAGAAAAGGAGACCGCCATCCGCCGCCGCGAGAAGCCCGGTGCGGTTTTCCGTCGCCCCGGTGTACGCGCCTTTCTTATGGCCAAAGAGCGCCGACATCGCGGCGTCGCCCCGGAGTGTCGCGCAGTTCAATTCGACAAACGCCCCCGACACCTGGCCGTTCTTCTTTTTCCACTCGTAAATGAGGCGCGCGAGACGGGTTTTCCCGACACCGGAGGGTCCGGTGAGGAGGATCGGATCCTTGGACCGCTCACAGACCCGCGTGATCTCCTCAATCATCCGGTTATAGGCGGCGTTCCGGGTATCGATCCCGGCCTTCAGAAAGTGGTGCGCTTCTTTCCGTTCTAAGGTGAACCGCTCCGCCAATTGATCGTACTTCGAGAGATCGAGATCAATGATGTCGTACTTCCCCGCGATATCCCGACGCTCGGGGCAGCTTGTCTGCAGGAGCCGCGCCGGGATGATCCGGGATTCCACGAGGAGAAAGAGGCAGATCTGGATCACGTGGGTGCCGGTCGTGATGTGGACGAGGTAATCCTCGTTCTCCGGATCAAAGGGGTAGTGCTTCGCGAAGTCGAGGAGTTCCGCGTAGACCGCGCCAAAGTCCCAGGGCTTCGGGAACTTCGCGAGGTGGATATTCACTTCCGTGTCCGGTGACACCTGTTTGAAATCCGTCGCGAGCTGCTCCCCAAGCCACTGATACTTTTCCTGACAGAGGAGCTCAAAGCGGTCAACGAGGAGATCATCATGCTGCCCGATCGACACCGTGGGGCGCCACCTCTGCCACCGGTCTTTCCCGCCCCGGGCGTCTAGCGTCGGCCCCGCGAGCCCAATCACAACCGTTTTCTTCGTCATCTCTACGATCCAATTTAATCAAGTCTGATATTAAAGGATCAGAAAATCCTTATCCGAATTCTACTGAAAAAAGAGGGTTCGCCGCCAGAGCCTTGATTTCACAGGGTTCGTAAAAACTGGCACGCTTTGTGCGTTAGAGAGGGCAGGAAAGATAAAAACAGCAAATCGAAAAGCGACAACCATCAGGACGACAGTGAAGACGATTGAGATCAACGGTTCAGAGGGAGGCGGTCAGATCCTCCGCGCGGCGCTAGCGATGGCTTCCGCCACTGGCATCCCGTTCCATATCCGGAATATCCGGGGAAAGCGGGAGAAGGCGGGGCTCGGGCGTCAGCATCTCTCAGCGGTCCGCGCCGCGGCCTCGATCTGCGGAGCGGAGGTAACGGGGGCGGAAATGAATTCGACCGAACTCACCTTTGTCCCGGGTGACGTGAAAGCCGGGAGCTACCGCTTTGATATTGGGACCGGCGGCAGCACCATGCTCGTTCTTCAGGCGATCGTCCCGGCGCTGGTCCGCACTCTTAAATCGGGCGAAAAAGCGTCCGTCACGGTCACGGGCGGCACTTACTGCCCGTTCGCGCCGACGTTTGAATTCCTGAAGGAAACGCTGGAGCCGTGCCTCAGGCGGATGGGGTACCCGGTGACCTTCACGATGCCGCGTCCCGCTTTCTTTCAGGCGGCGGGCGGCCTTGTTCGGATGGAAGCCGCGGGACCGTTCGAGCCCGCTCCCTTTGATTTCCGGGAGCGGGGGAGCCGGAAGCGCGTGAATGCCGTGATCCTCAACTGCCACCTGCCGCCCGAAGTGGCGGAGCGGGAAAAGAAGGTTTTGCTGAACGATTTCGGACCTCGGCTGGGACTCACGGAAGACGCGGTCACGCTGGATGCGAACCACGCGATCCCGGAAGCGGGGAACGCGGTGCTGATCCGGACTGAGTTTGAGAGCGGCACGTCGGTCTTTTCCGAGATCGGACGCCCGAGGCTCTCGGCGGAGTCGGTCGCAAAGATCGCGGCAGATGAGGCGTCCGTGTTTCTCGAATCCGACGTCCCCGTGTGCCGGCATCTGCAGGATCAGCTGCTTGTGCCGATGGCGTTATCCGGCGGCGGTCACTTTGTGACGACCGCGCCCTCCGCCCACACCCGAACCTGCGCTGCCGTGATCCAGGCGTTCACCGGAAAACCGGTCCACATGGATCAGCAGAAACACGGCTGGCTCATTACGGTGCCATCCGTCTGAAAAAGAATTTTTTAGAAATTAGGAAGAAAAGAAAATGATTGACCTTAAGACGCTCTACGAACTCGGGATCCCCCGTCTCCCAGAACTCACGGGGCCCGCGATGAAGGCCGCGAATAAAGCGGTCTCAAACGGCGCGAAACCCGCCGCCGTGAAGGCGCTCGTTTCCGCGCTCGCCCATTCCGAATCCCCTACCGAGGAACCCATGGGGGAGCTGAAACAGCTCTTTATGCCGCTCGCGAAACTCCTCGCGAAAGCCCGAGCGGAGCACACGTTTTATACGGAGCGCGAAACCCCCGCGCCCTGGAAATCCTGGGCGAAGGGGGACGTGGAAAATGCGGCGTTCGAGCAGATGGCAAACGCGTGCCGCCTCCCCATCGCGGTCGGGGGCGCTCTGATGCCTGACGCCCACACCGGGTACGGGCTTCCCATTGGCGGGGTGCTTGCCGTTCGTAACGCCGTGATCCCTTACGCCGTGGGGGTCGATATCGCGTGCCGCATGCGAATCACGATTCTCGATCTCCCTTACGAAAAGCTTGAGACAGAGTCGGACCGGTTCGCGGAGGCCCTTGAAGCCGAAACCCGCTTCGGGGTCGGGGCGGAGTTTTCGAAAGGCGAGCGCCGTGATCACCCCGTGATGCACCGCGATTGGTCGATTACGCCTCCCACGAAGCAGCAGTACGGGAGGGCGCTGGCGCAGCTCGGGACCTCAGGCGCTGGAAACCACTTTGTGGAATTCGGGAAGCTCTCGGTCGCGCAGGATATCGATGAACCCACGCTGAAGCTCAAAGCGGGCGTGTACATCGCGCTTCTCTCGCACTCGGGGTCCCGCGGCGCGGGAAGCGCCGTCGCGGATTACTACTCGGAGGTCGCCCGTTCCCTCCACCCTGAGCTCCCGGACGAGCTCCGCCACCTCGCGTGGCTCGATCTCGATACGAAGGAGGGGAAGGAATACTGGAACGCGATGCAGCTGATGGGGGACTACGCGTCCGCGAACCACGAGCTGATCCATGAGCACGTGCTGAAGCATCTCGGGGTCGGGTCTCTCGGCTTTGTCGAGAACCATCACAACTTCGCCTGGAAAGAAACCTATAACGGTGAAGAGCTGATCGTTCACCGCAAAGGGGCGACACCAGCGGGTGAAGGCGTGCTCGGGATCATCCCGGGATCCATGGGGACCCCAGGCTACATCGTCCGAGGGAAGGGGAACGAAGCGTCGTTCCGCTCCTGCTCTCACGGCGCGGGACGCGCGATGTCACGCAAAGCGGCTTTCAAAACGCTGAAGCACGAGAAGATGGCAGAGATTCTCGAGTCCCGCGGGATCCGTCTTCTCTCCGGGTCGATTGACGAGTCTCCCGAAGTCTATAAGGACATCGGAAACGTGATCGCTTCCCAGGGCGATCTGATCGACACGCTCGCGGAGTTCGATCCCAAGATCGTGAAGATGGCGCCAGAAGAAGGCTCCCGCCCCCGCTGGGTGAAGAAGAAGGAAGCGAAGGCCGCGGAGAAAGCAGCGAAAGCCGCTTTGGAAGCCGGAAAGACGGATAAGAAAAACGAGGTCGTTACGGCAGAAAAGGTGACTGAGAAAGCCCCTGACACCCCGGCTGATACGGCGTCTGACACTGAGCCCGAGGTCGTGTACGAAGTGGTTGGCATCCACTTTCACGTCGTTAACGATTGCAATGATGAATGCAAAGGATAAGAAAAAATGACTGAAGAATTTAAGAAGCATGACCAGTTTTTTGTGAACCCTGAGAGGCCGGAACCCGGTCTCACGGCGACGAGCGCCTCGTTCCTCGCTGCGCTCGCGTCCCAGGAAGTGAACCGGCTTGAGGAAATCGTGAAGAGCAGCACCTTTTACGATGTCTATATGGAGCTCCTTTCTGGCACGGCGGAACCCCGTCTCGTCCAGAAGGGGAAGGACCAGGCGTTTCTCGAGTCGCTCCTTCCCACCGCGGCCCAGATCGGGGAACTGCGGGGCTTTATTGCCTACGCGCATGAAGCCGTGAAGGAGCGGGACGAGAGGACGGAGTATCTCGAACACCTGTCGTTTGAAGACTGGCTGAAGCTCCCTGAAATCAAACCCCGGAAGGACGAGATCGACGCGAAGCCCAAGGTGGAGCGGCCGTCTGCGCCTGAAAAGCCGGACCCCGTGGATACGGAGTGGGCGAAGACGCGGCTCTCGATCCGCGACCTCGCGCATTACCTGCTTCTGGAGGCGAAAGCGAGCACGCTCGGGATCTATATCCACCCGGATGGCGTTCTCGCAAACGCGAAGGATGATCTCGCGAAGAAATCCGTGAGACCCGTGGGGACGGAGGGCCGCGGCCAGGACACCGCGATCCGGACCTATAGTCCGAGTGTCGACCCTGACGCGGTGTACGACTCGTATAACCGCTGGCAGCAGAGCCATCGAACCTGGGAAGCGGAATTGAACCAACTGAAGGCGAAGATCGAGATCATGGCGAAGAACGAGAATCTCGACCGGAACCGGAAGTACAGGGAAGAGCAGCTTGAGTACCAGAAGCAGCTTTCCGCGTACCAGGTGGAGTGGGATCGGAAGAACAGCCGCACGAAGGAGATCGAGACCGAGTATTCCGACTGGATTCTGAATCAGACAGAAGCCGTGCGGAACCTCAAGATCGTCATCCCGCACGAGCTCCAGCCCACCTACGATTACCTAGCGGCTCTCGGTAAGGCGTAAAGGTTTTCAGTGTTTGGAGGCGCGCCTGCGGTTTCCCGCATTGAGGAAACTCCCGCGCCTTACGCGGCAGGTACAGGACTTACTCGTGTACTGGCTGCAAACCAGTGCTCCAAGAATCCTGGGAGCTCCCCGCCAGGGGGTTTCCGGATTCTCTTAGGCGCTCCATAGACTCACAGCCTCAGTCTTCAGGTGCGCTTCTGCACAGGCTCAGCTCCAGTTTCAGTCGCAGTCTTCATCCCTCGGCCTGCCGCGACTCCTCTTTGATTTCAGGCGCGAGGTGAACGCCTGACTCCTCAAGAATCGCTTCCGCGACCGCGTCAGGGGTTCCGCCCTGTTTCTTCCATTCCGCGTACAGGCTGAAGACGATATCCGCAAGATCCTCTTCTGAACTGAGGTCGTAATAATGCGGCGGGATCTTGGCGAACCGGCAGAGCTCATGCATCGTATCCGGGTTCACGTCCACCCAGCCGTCCTCTCGACGCTTCAATTCCAGCGCGCTGAAGCTGATGCCGGATTTCATTGCGGCATCGATAAACTGCGCTTTCAGGTGTCCATCCAGGATATCCATCACCCGGGTGCCTAATTTCTTTCCCTGCCGCTAGGCCACCTTGATAAAGATGACCTTCTTTCTTTTTGTCGTATCAACGAAAATTTTTGTCATGTATTGCGGGTCTGTCATAGCTCATCCATAAGAAGCAGTGAGAAGGGCGGGGCTAATAATTCGCCTCGTTTGCCGTTAAAGAAGATTGAACGGCTGTCCCTGATGCCGAAGTAACATCATACATAGCTATAGCAACAAATCAAAACCCCCATCTAAAGAGGGCGTCAAGCGGTTTTCGGATTGCTGTTGGGTTCATTGACCTGAGGGCTATCTTTTCATCGCGTCGGGTTGCTACACTTACGAACGTTACGAAACTCCTCTCTGCGATCAGCCGCTATGAATAAGAAACACCTGGTTCAGTTTCTGCTGCTAGACGAAAATTTTGATGGCGCGGTCCGCGCAACGCTTGATAACTGGAATGGACTCGCGTATCGGATTCCGCGTCTGCGGCTCAATGATTACGCGGACAGAAAGGAACTCTCCTTCAGCGGCGTCTATCTCCTTTTCGGGAAAGAAGAAGCGACTGATGAGGACGCGGTC
>ENA-UEOY01000600-UEOY01000600.1-human-gut-metagenome-genome-assembly--contig:-NODE-600-length-15334-cov-186.446287_pt1 | contig 15334 bp, 13 predicted proteins | sample MGYA00242892_ERZ507900 | MGnify/ENA primary metagenome ERZ507900 (study PRJEB26167, sample SAMN06115427) | human gut metagenome | host: Homo sapiens | place: China:Henan | collected 2015-04-15...
AAAGGTACAAAAAAATATCGGAAAATCAGCATTATTTACTAAATATCAATCAGTTAATTTTTAGAACTGCCCTAAAGCGTTTGTTGAGAAAGTATATCTGCAGATTGAACGACCACCGCGACATATCACGATAGAAATCGTCGAGGTAGGGATTATGTTCTACGGGCTCGAAACGAGGTGACCAGTTGTATCTTTTTGCCAACATCTTGGTCAGTGTGGTCTTGCCACTGCCGATGTTTCCGGCTACTGCTATGTGCATCGTTGTTCCTATTTTTTAGAATTGGTAAGAGAGAAAGGAAAGACTGTGTCAATCTTATCTGTAATGAATTGGAAATCTTCCGGGCGTGTTTTATAGTCGAGTTTGTCAACATCGACAACGAGGACTTTCCCTTTGTACTTGTTAAGGATAAAGTCGTCGTAGCGATCGTTGAGTCCCTGCAGATACTCGATGGGAATCTTCTGCTCACACTCACGTCCCCGCTTTTGGATATTCTCCACAAGATGAGGGACTGAAGCTCGAAGATATATCATAAGGTTTGGCAGTTGCACCTTCTCCACCATAATCTCATAGAGTTCCATATATGTCTCAAAGTCGCGGTCGGACATATTGCCTTGCAAGTAGTTGTTAGCCGTGAACACAAATACTCCTTCTTGAAGCGTGCGATCTTGAATAACAATGTTCTTCGATTGTGAGAATTCGAGAACATCCTTGAAGCGTTCCTTCAGGAAAAACACCTCCATAGCAAACGACCATCGCTGCAGGTCTTTGTAGTAATCGTCCATGTATGGATTGTTCACTACAGACTCATACCGCGGTTCCCATTGGTAATGCTTTGCAAGCATTTCTGTCAGTGTTGTCTTACCAGAACCAATATTTCCTGCTATTCCTATATACACTTGTTGAAATCTAAAGTTTTAGTAAATTATTTAAGTAGTGCAAAGAGGTATACTCGTATTACGCCTTCACTGTAGTAATCAGTTCCTCAGGTGTTACGAGAGTCTGCTCACCAGTGGTCATATTTTTCAATGTGAGTTTGCACTCAGCAATCTCCGACTCACCAGCAAGAGCCACAAACGGCACTTGCTTTGCATTAGCATATGCCATCTGCTTCTTCATCTTTACGCTATCCGGATAAATCTCTGTGCGGATACCAGCCTCGCGACACTGGCGCAGAACAGGCAAACAATATGCACTCTCCTTCTCACCGAAGTTGATGAAGAGAAGCTGCGTTCCGTTCACGGCTTCCTTTGGATAGAGGTCGAGACCGCCAAGCACATCATAGATACGGTCTGCTCCGAACGATATGCCTACGCCACTAAGACCCGGAAGTCCAAAGATGCCTGTAAGATTGTCGTAGCGACCGCCACCTGTGATTGAACCAATAGCATAGTCGAGAGCCTTCACCTCAAAAATAGCACCAGTATAGTAGTTCAGACCGCGTGCAAGTGTGAGGTCGAGGTCTATCTGGTTGTGCAAACCACAAGTCTTCAGCGTGTCGAGGATAAAACGTGTCTCCTCAACGCCCTTCAAACCAACCTCAGAACCAGCTAAAACCTCTGCAATAGTAGCAAGTTTCTCATCGTTGGTACCGACAAGGGCGATGATTGGCTGCAGTTTCTCGATGGCTTCCTCAGAGATGCCTACACGACGAAGCTCCTCGTTCACATTGTCGATGCCAATCTTGTCGAGTTTGTCAATAGCCACAGTAATGTCAACTATCTTCTCTGCCTCGCCTATCACCTCGGCAATACCAGTAAGAATCTTACGATTGTTAATCTTGATAGCTACACGGATGCCGAATTTTGTAAACACGGTGTCTACAATCTGCATCAGCTCTACCTCGTTGAGTAACGAGTCGGAACCTACGACATCGGCATCGCACTGATAGAACTCGCGATAGCGACCCTTCTGCGGACGATCGGCACGCCATACAGGCTGAATCTGATAGCGCTTAAACGGAAGCTGGATATCTTCGCGGTGCTGAACGACGTAACGCGCAAACGGCACAGTAAGGTCGTAGCGCAATCCTTTCTCACAAAGTTTCGAAGCAAGATGCAGCGAATTGCGACCGAGCAGCTCCTCGTCATCAATCTTCGCGAGACAGTCGCCCGAATTAAGAACCTTGAAGAGAAGTTTATCACCCTCTTCACCATACTTGCCCATAAGAGTCTGCAATGTCTCCATTGCTGGAGTCTCTATCTGCTGAAAGCCATAAAGAGCGTAAACGCTACGAATTGTGTCGAATATATAGTTGCGCTTTGCCATCTCAACTGGCGAGAAGTCGCGTGTACCTTTTGGTATACTTGGTTTTGCCATTAATATTTTAAGTTATGGAATTTAAAAAAGCTAAAGAAGTTAAAGCAAAGATTATCACTTTAACTTCTTTAGTTCTGTTATTTATTTTCTTACGATTGTCTGTGCGCGGTCCGGACCGATAGAGATGATACGGATAGGAGTTTCAAGATACTCCTCAAGGAACTTAACGTAATCGTTGAACTCCTGTGGGAACTGATCCTCAGATGTAAACTTTGTCATATCCGTATTCCAACCCTTAAACTCCTTGTACACGGGCTTAGCATCGTAAAGTTCGTAAGGCAAGTCGGTGGTCTGTGTGCCGTCAGGCAGCTCGTATGCCACGCAAGCCTTCACTACGGGGAAACCATCAAGAACGTCGCTCTTCATCATAATGAGTTCTGTTACGCCGTTAATCATGATAGAATACTTCAACTGAACGAGGTCGCACCAACCACAACGACGCTCACGACCAGTAACAGCACCATACTCATGTCCGAGGTCGCGTATCTTTGCACCTGTCTCGTCGAAGAGTTCTGTCGGGAACGGACCTGCACCAACACGTGTACAGTAAGCCTTCATTATACCATATACATTGCCAATGCGGTTCGGACCAATGCCCAAGCCGATGCAAGCACCTGCGCAGATGGTATTAGAAGAAGTAACAAACGGATAAGAACCAAAGTCAACATCGAGCATTGTGCCCTGAGCACCCTCGCAAAGAATATCCTTACCCGAACGCAAAATCTTGTTTATCTCGTGCTCGCTATCCACAATCTGGAACTGCTTAAGATATTCAACACCTTCCATCCATACCTTCTCAACCTCTGTAATGTCGAAGTCGGTGTAACCGAGTGCTGCAATCTGTTTGAGATGAGCAGCTTTATGCGCCTCATACTTCTCCTGGAAGTTGTCGAGAATATCACCCACACGCAGACCACTGCGCGAAACTTTATCCGTATAAGTCGGACCGATACCCTTACCAGTTGTGCCTACCTTGTTCTTACCCTTTGAAGCCTCGATAGCAGCATCGAGTACGCGGTGTGTTGGCATGATAAGGTGAGCTTTCTTAGAGATATGCAGACGACCCTTCAAATCGTGACCACTCTTTTCCAAGTCCTTTGCCTCATTCATAAAAAGGTCGGGGGCAAGAACAACGCCGTTGCCAATTATGTTCACCTTACCACCCTGAAAGATGCCTGACGGGATGCTACGGAGGACATACTTCTGACCTTCAAACTCAAGGGTATGACCAGCGTTTGGACCACCCTGGAAACGTGCGATAATATCATACTTAGGGGTCAGTACGTCTACTACCTTACCCTTGCCTTCATCGCCCCACTGCAATCCGAGCAGGACATCAACTTTACCTTTATTCATTTTTATCAATATTTGATTTCTTCGTTCCTTTTAAGTTCTTCTTACGTTTACTGCGAGCCTGACACGTTTGACATACACCATAGAAATACAAAGAGTAGTACTCTCTGCGAAAACGCTTCAAGCGCACATTATAAAGCACCTTTGTTATTTCTGGCAAATCAATCTCTGTAACCTTGCCACAAATGGTGCATGTCTGATAGCAATGATTGGAAGTATCGCAACATGCTTCGAACTTTGTCTCTGTTTGAAAGCGATGCTTTACAACAAGACATAACTTCACAAACAGATTGAGCGAGTTGTACAGTGTTGCTCTACTGACGTGGAAGTTCTGCACCGCCATTCGCTCTGCAAGCTCTTCAATAGTGAAAAGTCCATCGATATCGTACATAGCATCAAGGAGCGCAAAACGCTCTGTAGTCTTTCTACAATTGTTCTCTTCTATGTATTTGGTCAGTGCGGCGCGTGCTGCTACCTTTTTATCATTTTTCATCAGTATGCAAAGTTACATTATTTTGCGAAAGTGACCAAAAAGAAACACTAAAAAGCGTCAAATCCAGCCGCTTTCAACAATTGTACAGCCTCTTTAGCCTGTTCTCTATCAGTTGACGAAACATAATCGAGACAGTTGACAAGTGGATGAAGTAGTTGACGGTCGGCACTTTTAAGGTCAATAGCAGCTTTTTCGAACAACGTAGCATATAATTGCGACGCACATTCATTATTGCGTTTCAAAAGACGGCATACAAGATTATACGCACATATGCGCACTAACTTATCATCGTTTTCGAATAACATAAGTGAGAGCTTTTCTGCCTCATTCATGTGTTGGAAGAGGTTGAATACCACCATCTCAGCCATCTCTACTGTCAACAAAGTAGCAGCCCATTCCATAGCCTCACTTGCCGTGAAGTCGTCTGTGGGCATTATAAGTGTTGCCAGTATCTTGCACTCGCGTATATTCTCCTGCCACAGAGCCACAGCAAGTGCCTTGTCCTTGCCATACTGTTCAGCCATGTGTCGCAAGTCCATCTGCGACACTCCCCAATTTATCTTATAGTCGAGTCCTTTCTGTCGCATTGATGTCGACGTTATGCCGTTCATATACAGACGGAAAGAACGCTTTATCTGTTTTACCTGTTCGGTTGTTTCCATATTCTCACATTATTATATATCTACAGAAAGCCATACTCGCTCGAATAGCGCAGCATCTGCTCGTCATAAGCCTCCGTATAGTCGAGGCGCACATCTGTAACGTTGCCTTTGCTATCGCTCACAATCTCCATCTTCGGGTTCAGAAAGCCCTTGTACGGTGCTATGCCGAGCGACTTGTAGCGTGCAAGAAGTTCTTCGTGCAGCTTCGGCTCTACATATATTGCGTAATGTTCTACGAGCAGCTTTGCCGCCTCGAAGTCACCTTCGCTCTTTATGCGCTGTATCTCTGCGAGCAACTTAGCGAACGCCTCGCGCAACAGCTCGTAATCGCTCACCTCCACGTAGGTCTTCTCATCGTGCTTCACGAGTCTTACAGCCGACGGATAGTGTTCCAGCGTCCAGCGGGCAATGAGTGCTCTATTGCGCATATGTGCTTCTTCTATCTCGTTTCCTGGCTGAATGCGTGTGAGCTGAGTAAGCAGACCGTTCATCATGTATGTGTAGTACTGCGACTTGTATGCTTCTGCGTCGGGCACAAGACCCAATTCTACGAGTTTTGCATCAGCTATGTAGTACAGGCCGAACAAATCGGCGCGTGCTTCTTCTATCGTGCTGCCGTACGAACCGAGTGCGTCTGCCGACACTCCTACGAGCAGTTGTCCCGATCCGTGTCCGAGACATTCGTGCAGGTCGGTATGCAGGTCGTCGCACACGTCGCCGTATTTCTCTATTATGGCGCGTGTCGCTTCGTCAGCCACGAACTCCTGCAGAAATCCATTGCCCTTCGCTGCCTGATTGTAGGCATGTGTCAAGTTTCCAATCGTAATGCTCTTCGATCCGTAACGTGCTCTTATCCAATCGGCATTTGGCAGATTGATGCCTATCGCCGTAGAAGGATATTCGTCACCACCAAGCATAGCCGAGCATACCACGTTTGCCGTCACACCTACCACCTGCGGCTTGCGAAAACGTGGGTCTACAGGCGAGTGGTCTTCAAACCATTGCGCATTCTTGCTGATTGTCTGCGTGCGCTGAGTTGCCACCAGGTCTTTGTACGTCACGATGCCTTCCCACGATGCCTTCATACCAAGCGGGTCGCCATACACCTCAATGAAGCCGTTGATAAAGTCGATACGTCCTTCGTGCTCTTTCAACCATTCTATCGAATAGGCATCAAACTTACTGAGGTCGCCTGTTCGGTAGTAATCTACAAGCATACCGATTATCTTCGTCTGAAGTTCGTTCTCAGCCACTTCCGATGCCTTCTCCAGCCAGTACGTGATGTGCTTTATTGCCTCGCCGTAGAGTCCGCCTTCGTGCCAAACGTCTTCCTTCAGCGTACCATCGGCAGCCTTGCGGAGCGTAGAGTTCAAACCGCATGATATTGGCGTAGGGTCGTTCTCGTCGCGCATATTGTCGTAGAAGCGTTCCGCTTCCTGCTGCGTCACTCCGTCGTAGTAGTTGCATGCAGATGTCTGCACGAGGTCGTCACCGGCTTTCTGGTTCACGCGCTTTGGCAGAACCGTCGGGTCAAATATCACCTTGCAAAGCTCATCAATGTTCTCGTCTTCGCAACCGCAACAATCCACAACCTGTCTGAAGTATTCCTCAGTAAAAGCTGGTACAAACTTCTCGCAGCCGTAATGGTGGTGTATGCCGTTCGAGAACCACACTCGCTTGAGATATGTCTCCAATGCTTTGTACTCTTCGTTCGTGCGGTCGCCTTCGTAGCGTTCGTATATAGCTTCGAGCACTTTGCGTATGCGCAGATTGTAGCGTCCGAACTGGTCGGTAGTTATGTCGCGACCGCAGAGCGTTGCTTTAGCCAAGTAGTATATGTATAGCTTCTGACGCAAGGTCAGTGCCTCAAAACCGTCGAGACGATAGCGCAGCATCTGTATGTCGGCAAACTGCTCGTCGGTATATCTGAATTGTTCTGTCATTGTTTACGTTTAGAGGTTTTCACATTCTGCCAGCCATAACGCACTTGATGCGTCGGTAGGCATACGCCAGTCGCCACGCGGGCTAAGGCTCACGCTGCCGACCTTCGGACCGTCGGGCAGACACGAGCGCTTGAACTGCTGGTTGAAGAATCTTCTTACGAATGTCTTCAGCCAATGCTTTATCACTTCGTCCGAATAGAGGTCTTTGCTGAACGCATGGCGTGCAAGCATGTATATCTTTGCCGGACTGAAACCGAAGCGCATGAAGTGGTAGATGAAGAAGTCGTGCAGCTCGTACGGACCTACGAGGTCTTCTGTCTTCTGCTTTATGTTGCCATGTTCGTCGGCTGGAATCAGCTCAGGCGAGATCGGCGTGTCAATGATGTCGAGCAGGGTCGCTCTTGACTGCTCGTCTACGCTGTTCTCTGCCACATGGCTCACGAGATAGCGTATGAGGGTCTTCGGTATGCTTGCGTTCACACCATACATCGACATATGGTCGCCGTTGTATGTAGCCCATCCGAGTGCCAGCTCGCTCAAGTCGCCCGTACCGATAACCATGCCACCCAACTCGTTGCTGAGATCCATGAGTATCTGCGTGCGTTCGCGTGCTTGTCCGTTCTCGTATGTCACGTCGTGTACGTTTATATCGTGACCTATATCCTCGAAGTGCTGCATCACGCTCTTGCGTATGCTTATCTCACGTATAGTGATGCCCAAACCCTTCATAAGCGTCATGGCGTTGTTGTATGTACGATCTGTTGTTCCGAAGCCTGGCATCGTAACACCCACAATGCCCTTGCGGTCGTAACCCAGTTTGTCGAAGGTCTTAACGCAGACAAGCAGAGCGAGTGTAGAGTCAAGACCGCCACTGATACCAATCACGGCACACTTGCAATGAGTGTGTACCAGGCGCTTTGCTAAGCCACACACCTGAATGCTGAATATCTCGTCGCACGAAGCGTACATATCGTCGTTCTCCGGTATGAACGGATGTGGGTCGACATAGCGAAACAGCTCGAATCTTCTTTCGTCTGTTTCGTCTGCATCGAACACTCTGGCTTTATGTCCACGCTGGGCATGTACGAACGAGGTGTTTCTTCTGCGCTCTGTGCGAAGCTTGTCCACGTCTATCTGGCTCACCACGAGTTGTTCTTCCAACGAGAAGCGTTTCGACTCTGCCACCAGGGTACCGTTCTCGTAGACGAACGCATTGCCGCCATAAACCACGTCTTGCGTACTCTCGCCGAAGCCGCACGAGCTGTATACGTAGCCGCATATCAGTCGGGCACTCTGCTGCGCAAGCAGGCTCTTAAGGTAGGCGTTCTTGCCGATGAGATCATCGGATGCCGAGAGGTTAAGTATGATGTCGGCTCCCGACAGCACGAGGTTGTTCGACGGGGGCAATGGCGACCATACGTCCTCACAAAGTTCTATGCCGAACTTCACGCCGCGTGCCGTCTTGAACAACGTTTCTTCGCTACTCACGCTCACCCAACTGCCGGCGTAGCCAATCACAACAGATTCTGTAAGGTCGTCTGACGAGGCGAACCATCGCTTCTCGTAGAACTCGCCGTAGTTGGGCAGAAAGCGCTTCGGCACAATACCCAGCACCTTGCCGTGCTGACATACCACGGCGCAGTTGTACACGCCGCCGCCAATGCATACCGGCGCGCCAACAACGCTTATCACATCACATCGCTCTGTAGCTTCAAGCAGGTCGGCAATCTTCTTTTCCACACGATCAAGTAAAGCCTGTTGTGCAAAGAGGTCCTGACACGAGTAACCCGTAACCGACAGTTCGGGGAATACCAAGATCTCCACACCGCGCTTATCTGCGTCTACAACAAAACGTTCTATCTGCTCTACGTTGTAGTCTACATCGGCAACCCTTACTTGAGGTATCGCCGAAGCAACAGTTATATATCCGTAATTCATAAAAGCCCTTTTTTCTCTTTTACTTTCAAAAGTTTTGTGGCTGCGTGGTATGGGCAAGATGCCCATACATCCTACTTTTTACTCTTTTACTTTTATCGTATCGTTACCTGCGTTGCTCCATATCCATATTCTTGGAACGAAGCATCTTGGTATCTGTAGTTCTTATATCTGTATCTCAGTTCGTTCACGATAGCATGGCGCAACACGCCCTCGCCCTTACCGTGTATGAATACGATACGCTTGCCCTTGTTATGCTTGTTCTCCTCAAGGGTGCGACGGAAGTAGTCGAGTTGGTAGTTGAGGATATCTGCCGAGCCCATGCCTACCGTAGTCTCCAACAGTTCGTCGGCATGAAGGTCTACCACCAGAATATCGTCGCCATTAGCGCGGTTATTACGATGCGACGCAGAAGTGTTTAGACTGCTGTTCTTCAACTTCTCCATAGCGTTCTTCATCGCCTCGCCTCCTTTGTTCTCGAGCTTCTTCTCGTCCTTCTCCTCGTCTACGTATATCAGCTTTTCGGCATCAATGGGCTTCAGCTGCGCAACACCGTCGTTCTTAACAATGGGGTACAGCAACGCCGGAGTCTCAAAGAAATCGTTCTTCTGGAAGGTATGCAATTTGTAGAACTTCACCTTGTCGATGCGGAACTGCACGTCGCAAACCGGCTTAGCCACAAACTCCTTGTCACGCTTGAACGAAAGCAGCTGGAAGCGCACGCGGTCTATCTCGTTCAGGTCTTCAAGAGCGAGACTCTCCACATACATCTTCGTATTCGGCTCCAATTCTCCTTCGCCACGCAACGTGTATGTGCCACCCTCTACGCTCATGTACAAATAATGTACGTAGTAGTTGCTATCGTTCACAAGGTAGCAGGCGAAACTGGTCTTAGAGAAGTTCTGCACATCTTCTGGCACGAACGCATAGTAAACGTTCAGTACGTTGCCGCCCTTGCGCTCTTCCACCTTCGCCTTGTACGTGATTTCTCTGTCAGCAGCGTCATACTCATCTTCGTCCTCCAACACATCCTCATCCATCTGGTTTATCTTCGCTTTCACTGACATGTTGAACGTATCGGGGTCGGCAGCCATCGGCTCCTCTGCCCCACTCTTCTTCTGTATTGACTTCGATATCGAGTAGTCGTCGCTACTGCTCATCACTACGAGGTCTGATATAGGTGTCGGAATTTGGAAACCGTCCTCGTCCTCCACCAACGCTATATCTTTACCTTGAAAACCGGCAATGCGTCCGCCACCGATATCACTAAGGAATTGTACTTTGTCTCCTATCTTCATTTCACTTTACTTTTTTACTTTTAGACATCTTTATAGGGTGCGTGGTATGGGCAGGATGCCCATACCTCCTACTTTTACTCTTTTACTCTTAACTAAGGTATCAGCAACGAACTGTCGCCATAGCTCAAGAATCTGAAATCGTGCGCCAGCGCATAGTCATACACCTTATGCCAGTCGCCGTGCAGGAACGCACTCACCAACAGCAGAAGCGTGCTCTGTGGCTGATGGAAGTTCGTCACCAACATCTTCACGATTTTATACTCATAGCCCGGCGCAATGATGATCTGCGTGCTCGAGTGCAGAGCACGCAATCCGTGCTTGTCCAGATAAGCCACGATATTCTCCAAAGCCTTCATCGGTGTCACGCCTTTCGCAGCCTCGTTCTCGTATGGTTCCCACTGGTTCACGTGCAGTTCCTCCTCTGAGAGGTCCATGTTCTGCTCCAGCTTCACGCCCATATAGTAGAGGCTCTCCAGCGTGCGCACACTTGTCGTGCCCACAGCTATCGCCTCCGCTCCATGCTTTATCAGTTTCTCGAGCGTCTCTCTATGCACACACACATACTCGGTATGCATCTCGTGGTCCTGAATTTCCTCCGACTTCACTGGTTTGAACGTACCAGCACCAACGTGCAGTGTCAGCTCCTCGCGGTCGATGCCTCGACGGTCGATTGCCGCCAATACCTCTGGTGTGAAATGCAGACCTGCCGTTGGAGCTGCCACAGAACCCTTCACCTTCGAGTAAACTGTCTGATATGTCATCTTGTCGCTCTCCTGCGTCTCGCGGTTCAAGTACGGCGGAATAGGTAGCTCGCCCACAGCGTCCAACAACTCTGCAAGCGACACCTCAGCGTTGTCCCAAGTGAAGCGCACTCTGTAGCTCTTGCCCACGTCCTCAAGACGCTCGGCCTTGAGCGTCACCGACTCGCTGTTCACATCGAATGTGCGCTGAAGCACCTCACCCTTCCACTTCTTCAGATTGCCAATCATGCACAGCCATTCGCATTCGCCTCGCGTCTGGAACATCTGCTCGTAGTCAGCCGGAGCATACGGCTCAAGCAGGAACACCTCTATCAGTGCTCCAGTAGCCTTGCGGAAGTGCATACGCGCCTGAATAACACGGGTATTGTTGAAAACCATCAGAGCACCCTCGGGCAGATGATTAGCTATGTTGCAGAACGTGTCTTCCGACACTTCACCGTGCTTATACAATAATAGTTTGCTATGATCGCGCTGCGCCAACGGGAACTTAGCAATACGCTCGTCCGGCAACGCATAATTATAATCCTTGATATGTATGTGTTTTGTCTCCATAATCGTTTTCTTTGTCTACTGCCCTAAAAATAAGGCAATACTATCTAAATCCCACAAAGTTAATTATAAATTCTGACATACATATCCTACAGCACAATATTTTTGCAAAATTCATACACGCATAATGCACAACATTGTCGACATAACAGAACTTATACGAATGCGCATCATGCTCTATTATTGCATACAACTGCTACAAAGGGGTATTTAAAACTAAACTTTTGTCATCGTTCTCCGAACGCAGTCCGATCAGATTGCGAACGCAGCCCAATCAGATTGCGAACGCAGCCCAATCGAATTGCGAACGCGAACGGATCGGACTGCGTTCGAAGAACGATGACTTTTGCATTGATTTCGCTCTATTTATATAATAATATTGGCCTACAATGCGAAGACCAAAAGACAATTGATTTTAATGCAGTACTCCACGTAGAACAGCGTAGATTAATGTGAGAACTATCACAAGCATAACAATATCAACATCAGAGTGGCTAAAACCACTTGATGTGTACTGTGTAGATACGAAGCGTTTCGACTGAGAGAGTTTCTCTCTGAATTTATAATAAACAAAATATACAACACATCCTACCGTGCCACCCCATAATAATCCAACAGCTATATCAAGCGGATAATGAACACCAAGATACATACGTGTGTAACAGCAGACGAGCGACCACACAAGAAGGGAAATACTCAATATGCTACTGCGTACAAGTAAGCAGAAGAACACTGCAATAGAGAAAGTGTTGGCTGCATGTGCTGAGAAGAAACCATACTTACCATTGGCGCAATATCCATCAACAAGCTGCACAAGATTACGTAGCGAAGGGTCATTACAAGGACGAAAGCGTTCAACACTGGGCTTAACAATGCCGTCAGCAATACCGTCAGCAAGCAAAACGCAGAGCGCAGCACATGCCACAACGAGTACGATTTGTCCCATCGTCTCGCTGTTCTTTACCACAAGATACAGCAAGGCAACGTACATAGGTATCCAAGTGAAGCCCGAAGTAAGAGCCATCATCAGTCCGTCAACAAACTGCGAACTGCTGCCATTGAGTGCGAGAAGGAGGTCGGTGTCGGCCTGTAAGAGGGTATCCATATTCATTTTCGCTGAATTTTTATCAAATTACTTCTACTGAGTTCTTTGGCAACCAGCCTTCTTTGCCGTCATCAAGGCGTACACCATACCAAGCATTCATCGAACTATCGGTAATGGTGAGACGTGTGCCCTCATGGATAACGAAGGCATCAGAACTACTCTCCGCAGGTGTTGCCTTTACATTGAGCGTTGGCGTGAGAACTATGGCGATGTTATGTTCTGAAAGGGCAACCTTGCGCTGATAAGCGAATAGGAGTCCTAACACAAAAATCAGAAGTCCGACAAGTGCTCCGAAGAAACCAATCTTACGCAGAAGAATATTACTGCCGAAGAGATATGCCAATATCAGCATGAGAGCAAGCACAAAGGCTGAAACAGCGAGGATAGCCCAAGCATCAATGCTCATAAGATTCTGCAGCGAGTGATACCACGTAACGAAGAACATCTCATCAACAGGCACTACTTTGTCGATGGTCTTACCACGAAGAAACTGAAGATTGTAACGAGTATCGCTATCGCCTGGATTAAGGCGCAAAGCACGTTCGTAGGCAATTATCGACTGTGTGATATTACCCAAACGATACTCACAGTTGCCGAGGTTATAATAGAGTTCTGCGCTCTCCCCTACCTTCAGCAGTTTGGTATAGCACTCTGCAGCTTGCTGATAATCGCCCTTTGCATAAGCAGCTGCGGCAGTTTCACTGCTATCGCCCTGTTGAGACTTTGCGGTGTCTACAGAAGCATTTACAAAGCCACTAAAACACAAAACCACAAACAGCAAGATTATTCTCACCGTATCACCACTGTTTCTCTTCACCATCTTGTCACGCAAGACACCATCAATCTCCGTAATAGCTATCATTGCACTATCGTATGTCTTAGTCATATTGCCCTCGGCACTACCTGGGGCATAACGTTCGTACTCACACTCATCAAGAGCAGAGATGAACTTTTCTATTATCTCTGCATTGATATTGTGTGCAGCAAGTTGCTCACTTATATTTTCGCGTGAGAGTTGCTCTACAGGCATGTTCAGTTTGTCGCCTACATAGCCCCAAAGTGCACGCAATACCTCATCATAGAACTCGTTCTGCTTGCCAGCGGTAAGCAACTTATAGGCAGTTTTAAGACGCTTGGTAGCCACCTTGTTGGCGCGCTTACCACGCTTACCCACGATATCAGCGTTCTCTACCGCCTTCTTGTGGAAAATAGCCACAAGAGCTACAAACAAAACAAATGGCAGAAGTAGCCATAACAAGAATGAAGTAGAACCAAAGAATAGTTTCTCGGTGTCAATTGTATCATAACCGCCCTGCTTTATCGGCTTAATATCAGTCTGCTGAACAGCCGAATAATCGGTAACAGAAGTGCCCTTGCCGTCGCCTGGCTCCACCTTAATGGTAAGCGGCGCAGTTTTCACTGTCTTATACAGGTTGCTCGATGTGTCGTAATAAGTAAGCGACACAGCAGGGATGGTGTAGTTACCCTGATTGCGAGGCACAACGAGGAAGTCGTACACCATATTGCCTTCCAATCCGTTGGTTGTGAGTTTTGTCTTGTCGGTCACCTTCGGGTCGTACTTGTCGAAGTCCTTCGGGAAGGTAACCACGGGCTGCTTGATGAGCTTCAGGTTGCCGTTGCCACCTACCACTACACGCAACGTAACTGGTGCGCCTGCCTTCACTGTGTTATTCAACAGCTGCGAAGATATTGAAAAGCGACCTACACCACCCGAGAAGTCGGTTGGCTTCTGCGGCAGTGGGTCTACCTGTATATCAATAGCTGGTGCTACGATATTGCGCTTTACTTCTATGTATCCAGATCCGCCGTTGAAGAACGCCTCAAACGGGTCTACATTGCGGTTTTGCATAACCACAACGCCCTTGAACGTAAGGCTCGGTATCGTCATCTTGCCCGTCATCTGCGGATACATAACATACTGGCTCCACGTTACACAACGATAGTTTCTGCCGTTCAGCTTCTCAATGTGAAAACTCTTCTGCTGTGGCAATGGTATTTCCTGAGTATGGAAGCCTTTCAAGTCGGGCATCTTACCATCAAGAGAAGTAAGGTCAACGAGAGTGTACACCTTATACGTAAGCAAAATAGGTTCTTGCTCGTGTACGTGTTTCTTGTTGGCAGTCACCTTCACGAAGAGGTCTTCCGAAGATATTCTGCCACCCGAACTATGCGAAGGCGAAACTGCGTCGTCGTGCATATTGGGAGCCGACGAACCGTTGTTGCGTGTGGCGCCCGACACCTGTATGCGGAATGGCCGCGAGGCGATTGTCTTGCCGCCTGCCTTGGCGTGTGCTGCACCTATGGTGTATGAGCCAGCTTTCTCCGCATAGAGCGTGTAGGTATAGGTTATCGACGACGAGCGGCTGGTATGTCCGTTCACAATCTGATAGCTCGACTGCTGCGATGTGTACGGACCAGCTATCACTTCCAGACCGGAAGGGATGGAAGCCGAACGGAACTCGTCTACCGACACATTAGCTATAGTGTACGACACACGGAAGTTCTCACCAGTTGCAACGTGTGTGGGGGCAGAAACAGAAATGTTTTGCGCACATACCGAGAGTACATACGCAAAACATGTCAGTAATAGTGTGGTTATCTTCTTATTCATTCTGAATGATGTATTTTTATGTGGTCTACCAGTTTTTCTGCAACTTGCGCGATCTGTTCTGACGCATGGCGTCCTTTATGCGTTGCTGTGTCTGCTGCTCCTGCTGCATGGCGGCGTTAAGCATCTGCTCGGCGTTCTCCTTGCTCATCTTTTCCTGCTGCTTCTGCTGCTGTTGCTTTTGGTTCTTGTCTTGTTCTTTCTTTTCCTTGCTCTTGTTCTCGCCCTTGTTCTGCTGCTTCTTTTGCTGTTGCTTGTCCTTGTCCTGCTTGTTCTTTTTCTGCTGGCG
>ENA-UEOY01000603-UEOY01000603.1-human-gut-metagenome-genome-assembly--contig:-NODE-603-length-15297-cov-166.854928_pt1 | contig 15297 bp, 7 predicted proteins | sample MGYA00242892_ERZ507900 | MGnify/ENA primary metagenome ERZ507900 (study PRJEB26167, sample SAMN06115427) | human gut metagenome | host: Homo sapiens | place: China:Henan | collected 2015-04-15...
TGTGCAGACTCTCGTAGCCGTTCGACTTCGGCACCGAGAGCCAGTCGCGCAGACGCTTCGGGTTGGGCTGGTACATATCGGTGATGAGCGAGTAGGTCTGCCAGCATTGCATCTTCTCTTCGCTCAGCGGTGAGTCGATGATGATGCGTATAGCGAAGAGGTCGTAGATGCCCTCGAATCCGCATTGCTGCTTCTTCATCTTCTGCCATATCGAGTGTATGCTCTTCGTCCTGCCTTTTATATGGCTCTTTATGCCCATGGCGTCGAGCTTCTCGGCGATAGGCTTTATAAACTTCTCTATATATGCGTCGCGAGAGCGCTTCGTCTCGTTCAGCTTCTCCTTTATCATATAGTAGGCGTCGTGCTCAAGATACTTCAGGCTGAGATCTTCCAACTCGCTCTTCAGCTTATAGAGGCCCAGCTTGTGTGCCAGCGGAGCATACAGATAACTCGCTTCTTCGGCCACCTTTTGCTGCGCTTCGTTGTTCTCCGTATCGCGGATATGGCGCATAAGCACCACGCGCTCCGATATCATAATCAGCACCACGCGCATGTCCTCGGCGAACGAGAGCAGAAGGTTGCGAAAGTTCTCGCTCTCTATCACCGGCGACTTGCGGTATAGCTCGTGAATGCGTACAAGACCTCGGATGATATGGGCTATGCTCGTGCCGTATTCTGTCTCTACCTCTTCTATCGTGAGACTCTCGTTCGCCACGCTGTTGTAGAGCAATATCGACAGCACACAGTCGCGCTTCATTCCTATTTCTTCGAGCTCGAGCAGAGCCGTGCGAAAACTCATAAGTATAGGATTTAGCCCGAAAACATCTCTATTTATCTTATTCTCTTGGAGTTCTGATTCGATTTGGGCACGTACCTTGACAGCATCTTCTTCCGCATACTCGTCACCCATCAGCGACTTCAACTGCTCGGCTATCTCAAGGAGCGTCGTCCTTTCTTCGTCTGTAAATTTGAACTTTTCTTCCATAATTACTATGTTGTAAAAACATTTAATATGAAGACAAAGGTAAAAATAAAATCTGACAAACAATAGCTTTACACAATTGTTTATTCGTCATTCACAGAATTTATAATTAATTTTGCATATAAATACTAATCTCATATATAATAATAATGGCAAAGATAAAGATCGAGACACCGAAGGGCGACATCATCGTGCGCCTCTACGACGACACCCCGAAACATCGTGACAATATGCTGAAACTCGTTGAAGAGGGCTTCTACAACGGAACGCTGTTCCATCGCGTCATCAAGGACTTCATGGTGCAGGGCGGCGACCCCGACAGCAAGAATGCGCCGAAGGGAAAGCAGCTTGGTGCAGGCGGCCCCGACTACACTATTGAGGCTGAGTTCACACCTACACACTTCCACAAGCGCGGCGCTCTTGCTGCAGCACGCTTAGGCGACGAGGTTAACCCCAACAAGGAGTCGAGCGGCAGCCAGTTCTACATCGTGCTCGGCGAGAAGTACAACCAGGGACAGCTCAAGCAGATGGAGAAGCAGATGAAGCAGAACCAGGAGACCATCACATTCAACGACCTTGTGACCTACTACAAGAAGGAGATTATGGAGATGCGCAAGAACCGCGACCGTGCCGGACTGCAGGAAATGCAGGAGCGTCTTATGAAAGAGGCGAAGGAGATATGCAAGCAGAATCCCGTGGGCTTCAGCGTTGAGCAGATGGAGGCTTACACAACCATTGGCGGCACTCCGTTCCTCGATGGCGAGTACACCGTGTTCGGAGAGGTAGAGGAAGGACTGAACGTTGTAGACGCTATACAGAACGCCGACACCGACCGTGCCGACCGTCCTACAGAGGACATCGCCATGACTATCACACGTATTGACTAACAATCCATTATGACACCGACAGGAGAGAAAGCACTTACCGTATACAAAGCAAGTGCGGGTAGCGGAAAGACGTTCACGCTATCCGTAGAATACATAAAGTTGCTCATCAAGAACCCGATGAGTTTCCGTTCGACACTCGCTGTTACGTTTACGAACAAAGCCACTGAGGAGATGAAGACACGTATCCTCAGTCAGCTTTATGGTATATGGAAGCAGCTCCCGAAGTCGAAGGATTATATAGAAAAGATAAAGAGCGAACTTGGTGTGACCGAACAGTTTATGTCCGATCGCGCCAAGATCGCTCTTTTTAATATCGTACACAACTACAGCTACTTCCGCATCGAGACCATCGACTCGTTCTTCCAGAGTGTGCTGCGCAATCTTGCACGCGAACTCGACCTCACGGCCAATCTGCGCATCGAGCTTAACGACCGACAGATCGAGAGCATCGCCGTAGACGAGATGATCGACGAACTGGGCGAAAAGGACGAACTGCTGAAGTGGATATTAGGATATATAAAGGAGAACATCGACGACGACAAGAACTGGAACGTCATCGGCTACATAAAGTCGTTCGGCGAGAACATCTTCCGCGAGTTCTACAAGACAAAGAGCAAGGAGCTTAACACATTGCTGCACGAGAAGGGCTTCTTCGAGCAGTACACCAAGCGCATCAGAACCATACGCGACGAAGCCGAAGCGGAACTGAAAAGCGTTGCGGCGGAGTTCTTCGAGGCGCTCGAAACGGAAGGCGTTGACATCGCCGACCTCAGCTACGGCAAGTCGGGTCCTGCCGGCTACTTCATCAAACTGCAGAACGGACAATACGACGAGAGCATCATCACCAGCAGAGTGCAGAAGGCGCTCGACGAAGCCTCTGCCGACTGCTGGACAAAGAAGAGTGCGCCGCAATCGCTGCGCCACTTCGCCGAGGAGACCATCGTGCCGCTTCTTGAAAAGGCAGAATCTACGCGCAAGAGCAACTGGAAGATGTACGCATCGGCGGTGCTCACGCTGAAGCATCTCAACCAGCTGCGCCTGCTCAACAGCATTGAGCGGAAGGTGCGCGAGATGAACGTCGAGGCTAATCGCTTCCTGCTCAGCGACACCCACACCCTACTCCACTCGCTCATCAAGGATACCGACTCGCCGTTCATCTTCGAGAAGATAGGCTCGCATCTGGAGAACGTGATGATCGACGAGTTCCAGGACACGAGCACCGTGCAATGGCAGAACTTCAAGGTGTTGCTCGAGGAGTGCATGAGCCACAGCGAAGAGCACGGCAACTTGATTGTGGGCGACGTGAAGCAGAGCATCTACCGCTGGCGTTCGGGCGACTGGCGTATGCTGAACAACATCAAGGGCGAGTTTCCGCAGGTGAGCGACATGCTCGACATACGCACGCTGACGCACAACTACCGTTCGTCGCGCCGTGTCATCAACTTCAACAACGCTTTCTTCGAGCGTGCTGCCGAGATAGAGTTCGACGATCTTAAGGAGTGCTGCGGCGAGGACGACATGCAGCTTGCCGAACAGCTGAAGAGTGCGTATGCCGACGTGTGCCAGCAGGTGCCCGACAAGCGCGAGGACTCCGGATACGTACACATCGAGCTGCTTCCGCAGGACGACTACACCGACATCACGCTGAACAAGACGGTCGAGACAGTAGACCATCTGATAGAACTCGGCGCCGACCCGTCTGATATAGCCATCATCGTGCGCTCCAACAGTACCATACAGCAGATTGCGGAGCACTTCGCTTGCGTGCGTCCCGAACTGAAGATTGTGTCTGACGAGGCTTTCCGTCTCGACAACTCTACGGCGCTGAACATCCTCGTAGCGGCGATGCACTCGCTGACGCACCAGGACGACAAGCTGACACGGGCGTACATCGCAAAGGCTTACCTCACAAAGGTGAAGGGCGTAGACCTCGAAGCTGCCAACCGCATGGTTTCTACCGAGGAGGGCGTAGAGGAAGCGTTGCCTGCCAGCTACCGCGACCACAACGACGAACTGCTCGTGATGCCTATCTACGAACTTGCCGAACGTCTTTACAAGATATTCAGTCTTGAGCGCATCGTGGGCGAAGACGCCTACGTATACGCTTTCTTCGACTGCCTCACCAGTTTCCTCACCTCAAACACAGCCACACTCGACGACTTCGTTGAGGAGTGGAACGAGAACTTCGCATCGAACACCATCCAGGCACGCTCTATCGACGGCATTCGCCTTATCACCATACACAAGAGTAAGGGTCTGGAGTTCAAGCACGTCATCATTCCGTTCTTCGACTGGCGCATGGAGAAGACCAACACTATATGGTGCGAGCCTACGGAGGCTCCGTTCAACGAGCTGCCGCTTGTGCCGGTAGACTTCAGCGCAAAGCAGATGATGGGCACTATATACGAGCGCGACTACATCGTGGAGCATCTGCAGAACTGCGTAGACAATCTCAACCTGCTCTACGTGGCGTTCACCCGCGCCGAGCGCAGCCTCATTGTATTCGCACGCCGTGGCAACGCATCGCTGCGTTCGTACGTGATAGAGGAAGCGATAAGCGACATGCAGCTGCCCACCACCTCACCATCTCACCACCTCTCAGGGGGTGCACTTGTCTCAAGTGCACCAACCAATCTCACCACCTCAACACCCGACCACATCACCCTTACCTACGGCGAGATAGACACCACCAAGGAGAAGAAAAAGGCTGAGGAGCCGAACATCTTCACGCCGCACGTAGAGAACATCCTGCTGCCGATGAAGACCTACGCCTCGAACGTAGAGTTCAAGCAAAGCAACAAGAGTCGCGACTTCATCAACGACGAGGCTGACGACGAGCAGGCAGAGCAGCAGTCGTACATCAAGACGGGTCTGCTGCTCCACTATCTGTTCTCGAACATCGAGACAGCCGACGACATAGACAGCTGTCTGCACGACATGGAGATGGAAGGTCTGTTCGACGAGAGCGTCATCACGCCTAACAAACTGAAGAACATGCTGCACAAGCGCTTCTCTAACCCGAAGGTGAAGGAGTGGTTCGGGGGCGGCTGGACGCTCTTCAACGAGTGTTCCATCCTAAGCTACGACCCCCACACCGACAAGCTGACGGAGCACCGCCCCGACCGCGTGATGAAGCGCGGCGACGAGGTGCAGATCGTCGACTTCAAGTTCGGCAAGCCGCAACCCGAGCACACCGACCAGGTGCGGCGCTACATATCGCTCACACACAACATGGGCTACACCGACGTGAAGGGCTACCTCTGGTACGTCTATTCGGACAACATCGTTGAAGTTTAACAAAAAAAGGAAAACAGCATGAACAAGACATTCTTAGAATATGTCGCAGAAGATATAATCGGCAAGTACGGCACCGACCTCTCGCGCATCGCCGTGGTGTTCCCGAACAAGCGCGCCGCTCTGTTCCTCAACGAGCATCTTGCACGTATTGCGGGTCAGCCCGTATGGAGCCCTGCCTACATCACTATCAGCGACCTCTTCCGCCAGCATACCGACCTCAAGCCAGCCGACCCTATAAAGCTGATATGCGACATACACAAGTCGTTCACGAAGTGTACGGGCATCGACGAGACGCTCGACCACTTCTACGGCTGGGGACAGCTGTTGCTTGCCGACTTCGACGACATCGACAAGAACATGGCAGACGCCGACAGCATATTCTGCAACCTTAAGGACATTCACGAGCTCGACGACATATCTTATCTCGACGACGAGCAGAAGGAGATGCTGAAGCGCTTCTTCGCCAACTTCAGCGACGACATCGAGTCGGAACTGAAGAAGCGCTTCCTCAGTCTGTGGTCGCACTTCGGCGACATCTACCACGACTATAACCGCCGCCTCACCGAGCAGGGCATAGGCTACGAGGGCGCCATATATAGAAAGGTGGCAAGCGAGGAGACGCTCCACCTAAAGTACGACAAGTATCTGTTCGTAGGCTTCAACCTCATACAGAAGGTGGAGCGTGTGCTGTTCAGCCGACTGATGAAGGAGGGCAAGGCGAAGTTCTACTGGGACTTCGACGAATACTACATGCCGAAAGCCAGAGCGCAGCAGTCTGCTTCGGTTCCGAACAACACGGCGTCGTTCGCCGCTTACCTAACCGACTTCCCCAACGAGCTCGACAACACCGACCGCGACATCTACGCCAACATGCGCCGACCGAAATGCATACGCTTCATATCCTCGCCCACGGAGAATGCGCAGGCGCGCTTCGCGAGCAACTGGCTTCTTGAGAACGACCGCTACAAGGCTGGCCGTAAGACAGCCGTCGTGATGTGCGACGAGAGCATACTGCTGCCCATAATGCACAGTCTGCCGCCCGAAGCCGACAAGGTGAACATAACGAGCGGTTTTCCGCTCGCCATGACGCCCGTAGCGTCGCTCGTGATGCTGCTCTTCGACCTCTACACGCTCGGCTTGCGCAAGAAGGGCACCGCCTTCAACCCCCACTACCTTAAGAAGCTCATGGCGCATCCCTACGCACGCCACCTCCAGGAGGTGCAATTAAAGGAGATGAATGATGTGCACTTAAAGGGGGTGCACTTGTCTCAAGTGCACCAACCAAATTCAACATCGGCGCAGCCGACAACTCAACATTCAACATTCAACACTCAACATTCCATTCTACAACACATTGCCACACTCGTGAAGCAGGTGGGCATAGCCACAAAGCAGGAGGGCGATGCGCTCACGCAGGAGTCGGTGTTCCGCATGTTCACCATACTCAACCGCCTCGCGGCATTAGCAGACAGCGGTGACCTCCTCGTCGACAACACCACGCTGCGCCGACTGGTGTCGCAGCTCGTAGGCGCAGCGTCGATACCGTTCCACGGCGAGCCCGTTGTGGGCGTGCAGATAATGGGTGTGCTCGAGACGCGCAACATCGACTTCGACAACGTGCTGCTGCTATCGTGCAACGAAGGCAACATGCCTAAGGGCGTAAACGACTCGTCGTTCATACCCTACTCCATACGCAAGGCGCACGGACTCACCACCATCGACAACAAGGTGGCTATCTACTCCTACTACTTCCACCGCCTGCTGCAGCGCGCCGGCGACATCACCATCGCCTACAACAACTCTACCGACAACGGACACACCGGCGAGATGAGCCGCTTCATGCTGCAGCTGCTCGTGGAGAGCGGACAGAAGATAGACCACTACAGTCTGACGGCGAAGAACCAGCCCTCGCCACTCATGCCGAAAGCCATAGAGAAGGACGAGGCCGCCATCGGCAAACTCGAGGAAATGAGCAAGCTCTCGCCCTCGGCTATCAACACGTACATACGCTGCAAACTGGCGTTCTACTACCAGTACATAGCGCACATAAAGGAGCCTGACAGCGACCCCGAGACTATTGATAACCGCATGTTCGGCAATATCTTCCACCGCGCAGCTTACCTTATATATAAAGACATCACCGACCATAGTCCGGTTATTGAGAAGGCTCACATACAGGCTTATCTCAGCAACCGCAAACTGCTGGCAAGTGTCGTAGACCGCGCCTTCGAGGAGGAGGAATGCAAGACCAACAACGGACTACAGATTATCAACCGCGAGGTGATAATCGAGTATATCACCAAGCTGCTGAAGATAGACCAGCAGCTCTGCCCGTTCTCAATCCTCGCTATGGAGGAAGAAGCGAAGGTGTACACGCAGCTGTCGTTCACCATCCCCTCAGGGGGTGCACTTAAAGGGGGTGCACTTGTCTCAAGTGCTCCAACCAAGCAGTACAACCTCACCATCGGCGGCATCATAGACCGACTCGACGCCGTCACCGACAAGCAGACCGGCAAGCGCCGCATACGCGTGGTCGACTACAAGACGGGCAACAAGCCGTCGAGCGCAATAAAGAGCATCGAGGAAGTGTTCGACCCGAAGAACATCGCCAGCAAACACTCCAACTACTTCCTGCAGGCGATACTCTACTCGCTCATCGTGAGCCGTTCTAAGGAGTGGAACGCCGCTAACGACGCCGTCAGCCCCGCGCTGCTCTTCATAAAGCAAGCCCCCGCCAACGACTACGACCCCACGCTCCTCATCGACAAACACCCGATAAGCGACGTAACGGTCTACGAGGAGGAGTTCCTCACAAAACTGAAGGAAACCGTAGCCGACATGTATTCCCCCGACGCCGCCTTCACGCCCACTGACGACAGAAAGAAGTGCGAGCTTTGCCCGTACAGAATGCTGTGCGGACTATAGCAACTCTTTTGCAAAAGTCATCGTCACCCGTACGCAATCCGATCGGGCGGCGAACGCAATCTGATCGGACGGCGAACGCAATCTGATCGGACGGCGGACGCGAACGGTGACGTTTCGACAGCAACAATAATACTAAATCTGCACTATTGGGAATGGAATGATAAGGCATTTAATCCTAAATATATAATTCCAACAGCGAAGATTAAGGTTGGCGAGAACAAGATGGTTGACTAAAAAACCGACCAACCAATAGCTATTATGATGAACAACAGAAAGCAAGTTAATTTACAATATTACGACTCGCCATGCGGCAGACTCGTCTTGGCTTCTATTGGCGACGAGTTGTGCCTTTGCGACTGGAACGATATGCAGAGCGCAGAGCGCAGAGCGCAACATGCGTCGGCTTGCAAGATATGCGAATGCCTCTTTCAAGACAGAATCATCCTCTGTCTTGGAAGAGACAAAGAGGCAACTCGACGAATACTTTGCCGGCAAGCGCAAGTCTTTCGACATACGGCTACGCCTGGTGGGTACCGATTTCCAGCATGAAGTGTGGAACGCTTTGCTAACCATTCCGTACGGAACGACAAAGAGCTACAAGGATATAGCTCAAAGCATCGGCAAGCCCCAAGCCGTAAGAGCCGTTGCCGGAGCCATCGGAACTAACGGCATCAGCATCCTCATCCCTTGTCATCGCGTCATAGGCAGCAATAATTCCTTGACGGGCTATGCAGGAGGATTGGAGGCAAAGAAAGTTTTGCTTGGGATAGAGACACAAAAATAAATAATGTCATTAATGGCATCAGCGGCAAGTATGGCAACAATTCAAACGATCAGCGCGTACAGAAGCTAAAGCGTGCCTTCGCCTTCTCCAACATCAACCAGGTAATCTACAAGTACATGGACGATAAAGGCAACATCAAACTGCCAGAAAATAGACCATAAAGTTTTTATTCTCACATATTTTTAGTAACTTTGTGGCGCATTCGCAATAAGTGCGTTTGCAAACATACATAAGGCGTCGTCAACGCTTTGCTCATTGATCATTCTGAACGTAGGAAATTCAAAGTGGTTATCAATGACATTGCAGAGAAGGTGTCACGGGTAGGTTGTATTATCAACCCTCGTAGTGTGCCAAGGAGGATTAACCTCATCGGCACACTTTTTTGGGGGTACGTATAACTTTCAACGTGAGATTCTATCTGTTCGTCATTAACCATAGGTTTCCTACGACCTTGAATGAGTGGCGAGCAAGTGTAGAGTCTCACGTTTGAACCAGTATGTATTTTGTAAGTATCTGTAAATCAAAAGGAACTTTATAATATCAAGATGAATTGATACCATAAAGTTCCCATTGTATGCAAGAAATCAGTCTTGCGTAGTTTTTGGTAAAACATGAATAGTTTAATACAAATCCATGGTTAAGCTTTGTTAACTATTTCTATGCAACTATAGCAGGTATCTATAAGTATTCTATGGCTATCACAATTTTATAACCCCAAATTGGTCATTAGAGATTTTTTCGTACAAAAAGTTAGATTATAGTAGACTGTGCCATCTCCCATATTGGAGATGATAATTGCAATAAAACAAAAGACTCAAGTAACAAAGCAGGTCGGTAAATCAATAGAAAAGGTTATTTTATTTTCCAAATATTGACTTTAATATCATTTTTCCTATTTTCCTTTCTATTCCAGATTTAGTAGTAGGAATTCCTGTTTGGCGAGCTATTTTTTGGTTTTGCCTGAGTTATACCTAAAGCTCTTATCCAACAAACAAAAGAACTCACTACCTTGCAAGAGAAAGCAGTGAGTTTAACCATTGACTATCGGGAGAGATATGGAATGTGCGGTGGAATTATATTCCTCCAAGCATTTTTTGCAGCAGATTGCCAGATGTTCGTGCTATTTGAAAATCCACCGTTTGGTTTTCTACTGTTTTTATGTCGGCTGACTTGAAACGGCAAAGGGCTTCCTGACGCTCCAATGTGTCACGGATGGCGGAAAGGCTTTGTATTTTTCCCGTAAACGTACCACTGACAGCTTGCAGATTAAGTTCTTGTCCATTTACATTATATGGATGTTTGTTCTCAAACTTAAGCAAGATGGTTATATTTGTGCTGTCCGCCGGTATTACTGTTGTTGCTCTGTGTACGGTAGCTGTTCCCGAATACACTTGTTTATAAGGCAGGAAATAGGCTACGGCTAACAGACAAAGCAAGACAGCTCCAATGACGGTAATACCGTATCGGACAAGTGAAGAGGGTATCTGCCCCACGATGCTGCAGACTTTCTCGCTGCGGAGTTCAAAACTCCGTTCCTGTTTATTTTCCTGTTTTTCCATATCAGTTTCCCAATTCTAATTGATTCTTCACTAAGGCAAAGTATTTTCCACGTTTGACTGTCAGTTCTTCGTGTGTACCCACTTCTACAATCTTTCCTTCCTCCAACACAACTATTTGGTCGGCATTACGAACGGTGGAAAGACGGTGTGCCACCACGACAACGGTTTTTCCCTTGTAGAACTCCGAAAGGTTTTCAGTAATGACTCGTTCATTGTTGGCATCGAGGGCATTGGTGGCTTCGTCCAAGAATACGAACATCGGATTCTTATAGACTACTCTCGCAATAAGTATGCGTTGCCGTTGCCCCTGACTGATGCTCTGTCCGTCCTGTCCTATCATCGTATTGTAAGCCAAAGGCAGGGCTTCGATGTAGTTCGCGATATTTGCCACACGGGCAGCATGGCGGATACGTTCGATGTCGGGTTCATCATCCGATATGGCAATATTCCTCGCAATGGTATCGGAGAAGAGATACCCCTCCTGCATTACCGCACCGCATTGGCTTCGCCACCAGCCGAGATTATATTCATTCAGATTGGCACTGCCGACTTGAACGCTTCCTTTCAGAGGTTCATAGAACCCCAACAAGAGTTTAACGAATGTGGTCTTTCCGCTTCCACTCGCCCCCACGATTGCGGTTACTTTGCCGTTAGGTATGAAGAGATTGATGTCTGAGAGAATATCTTTCGGGCTGTAGATGTCGTATTTGAAAGAGAGGTCTTTTATCTTGAGGGAATGTCCCTCAAGTGTTTCATCAATGTAGGCATTCCGTATTCTTTTCGCATTCTCCTCGTTAGTCTCTGTATGAATTTCGTTCATACGGTCAAGGCTAATGCTCACGTCCTGCCAAGAATAGATAAACTGAATGAGCTGTTCCACGGGGCTGTTGAGCTGTCCAATGATGTACTGCACTGCTAGCATCATACCAAGCGTCATATTGCCTTGTATGACAGAAGTTGCAGCAAAAACGGTAATCAATATATTTTTTATCTCGTTGATGGTGATGCTTCCTGCCTGTTGTATTTGCTGAAGATTAAGACTTTGCAGATTGACCTTGAAAAGGTCGGCTTGCACGTCCTCCCATTCCCAACGCTTGCGCTGCTCACATCCCTGCAACTTGATTTCCTGCATACCACCTATGAGTTGGTAGGTAACGTTGCGGTTTCGCCCTGCCTGCTCGAAATATTTGTAGTCCAACAGCCTGCGCTTTTTGAGAAAAAGAATAATCCATCCAGCATAAAGCGATGTCCCCGAGAGGAATACAAGGAAGATGCCAAGATTATAGACTGCAAGGACGACACCGAAGACAAGGAAGGTGAAGAACGAGAATAGCAGGCTCAGACTGCTTGAGGTGAGGAACTGCTCCACACGTTGGTGGTCTTCAATACGTTGCAAGAGGTCGCCCATCAGTTTGGTGTCGAAGAACTTCATCGGTAGTTTCATCAATTTGATGAAGAAATCCGAGATGAGCGAGATATTGATACGTGTGGAGATGTGCAGGAGTATTTTGGAGCGAATAAAGTCGATGGCGGTACGGCTGAAAAGTAGCATCATTTCTGCCAAGAGCACTAACCATACAAAGCCTATATCCTTTCCTCCTATACCTGTATCAACGATGGCTTGAGTGAGGAAGGGGAAAATGAGTTGCAGGAGCGAGCCGAGCAACAGACCGAGAATGAGTTGCGTAAAGAATCTCTTGTACTTTTTGAGATAGTTCCAAAGGAACTTCGCGCGGCTTTGAGTCGGTGCTGTTTCTGTATCGTTTTGAGCATAGAACTGTTCTGTAGGTTCAAGAAGAAGGGCGACACCTTTCTCCTCACCGTTGGTCTTAGTACTTACCCAATGCTCGCAGAACTCCTCTTGGGTATAGGAAACAAGTCCTTTGCCAGGGTCGGCAACATATACGGTATATTTTCCTTTTTTGTGCTTTTTTATTTTATAGACAACAACAAAATGATTCTGATTCCAATGAACAATGCAGGGCAAAGGAACTTCAAATGCAAGTGTATCAAAACTTAATCGACCTCCAACAGTCTTGAAACCGATAGTTTCTGCAGCCTTACTGATACCAAGCAAAGAAACTCCCTCTCGATTTAATGAACAAACTGTTCTAATTGAATCAATATTAAAATCGCGACCATAATGCTTAATTATCATTGCTAAGCAAGAAGGTCCACAATCTTTTGCGTCACGTTGTCTAACTAAGGTGTACATTTATTATATATAAAACTAAACTAAAAATACTATACTAAAGTAAATATTAAATTTGCAAAAATATTATCACTGCAAATTCAATCGTTTCTGATTGCTTTCATTGGTATTCAATCTTCTAAATGTATCCTTAAATCCATTGAATGTATATTTAATGGTCAGTAAAAGAAAGCGACTATCGAAATCAGGAGTTGTTTGTACTTTGATATTATCTATGAATACATTTGTTTTTGATATAGATTTGTGTAATAAATCGTTACCTCTCAAGATAATTTGTAAACGATTATCTTTGAAGAAATTTTGCCGTATCCAAAAAGATAAACCATACTTAGGTGATTCCAATACTCCCAAGAAACCATTTTTTGAAGAGTAAGACAAATCTATAGACGCTATCATTTGCTTAGTAATGTCAAATTGATTGACCAAGGTAAATGCAATATTTGGATTTCTATGTGCATAAGTATCTAAGAATTTGATTTTTGTTGGAATATAACGAAATGAAGCATTATAAGCAAATCTATATATACCGAATTTATCTGAATAACTTGCATTAAACAACCATGTATTGTAATCTACATTGACGGGAGAATTCAATAGAGCTCCATTTAATTCAGAATTTTCGGTGAACTTCCACAAAACAGCATTAGCGTCATGTATGTATCTTCCCTGTAAGACAAATTTATTCTTCCATACCATAGATAAGGAATAAATGTATCTATCATTAGATTTAAGAGATGAATTACCTTTTTCATATAAATAAGGATTTATATAATGCAAAAGAGGGGATATATCCCTAAACATTGGTCGTGAATTCTGAGTAATAATACTTCCAATGAATAGCAAATCGGGATTTATCTGCCATTGGGCTGTTATACGAGGAAAGAGTTTAAAGTATGTATCAGTAATACTATTTGTTTTATTTTGCTCATATTCAGAATGAAAAATGCTTCCTCTACCCCCTGCGGTGATAAAGAGTTTATTCCATTTTTGATTTATAGTTGCAAATAAACTGAGTTCATCATCTTGAAGATTACTCGTTATATTATAGAATGGAGTCGTAGTATTCTCAAAAATGTAATTTGAATAGCCTTTGTTCAGAATAGAATTTCCTTGAAAGCCCACATTTAGAGAGAAACCCTTTTTCGAGTTGTAGTCGTACTCTATCTTTGTATTAAATGCGTTATAGTCATTTTTACCATTTATCCGAGAACGGTTTTTACTGTTTGATACTAAATCTATCTCTGATTTTGCTTTAGCGTAGAAATAACCGCCAGAAACAGATAGTTGTTGCTTATCTGTCATTGTATAATTTACCAACAAATCGGCATTGGCAGAAATATTACGACTTCTTTCATCTTGATGGGTGTTGGAATATAGTGTATTCAGACCATATTCATGGTTATACTCATCTCCTTGGGTATTCGCTTTCTTATTGGAGATATTTATATCACCCTGAAATGTTATATTAAATTTTTGATTGGGTCTGTAACTGAAACTTTCGACAATATGGTGAGCAGGCTTGGAAAGAATTTCATTATTGTAAGAGATGGAAGACCGTTCCGTTTTCCCTTTAGGGCTTAATACATCGTATTGATTGGTACCTGTGTTATCTTCATTGAGGTATGAAAAATTATAAGACAATAAATTATCCCATTTCTTTTTTGATAAAGAAATTCTCAATACATCCTCCTCTGTGTACCGCCGTCCGAACAAAGAATTATGTTCCACCTGAGCAGAAAAGTAATCTGTTAATTGTTGGTTTGTTGTAATAGAAATAATACAACCATATTGAGCCGAATATTTAGCTGGTGGATAGTAATTAACATTTACCGTTTTTATTTGTTCAGGACGGAGCGTACCGATTCTATCGTATGATTTTTGTTCTACTCCATTCAATATATACAAAGGTGTGCCTCCTGATATAGGTACAACTCTTCCACCGGTCGCCAACATTCCTGGAAGAAAAGCAAGAACATCTGCAACTTCGGGTAATTTTTTTAACTCTGATTTTGAGACGTCTATTTCAAATGTTCCTTCTGAAACTTTATAGACTGCTCTTTTTTCTTTAACTATAACCTCTTGCAACGTGTTGGAATTCGGTTCTAACTGGATAACAGTTGGAAGAGGAATAGAGACTCGTGCTTGTTTATACCCCATAAATCTGACAGCAATAAATTTACCATCAGTTCCTTCTTTGCTTATATTGAACACCCCTTTTGAATCAGTTGTTGTACTTTTTAAAATTTCTCCTTCTTCTGTAATTAATAGTACGGTGGCATAGGGTAAAGGTTCTTGTACCTCATCAACTACGGTAGCTGATAACATCAATGTATCTTGAGGTATTATTGCTGCTTGAGATTGAAAACAGAAAACAGAAATTAAAATTAAAATTAAAACACGAAACATTACACAAGAAATTATAGATATAACCTGTTGGCTGAATTAATTTAGTGCATACTTAATTCTGCCAAGGGGCTTATGTTAATGAAGTTTACGTATTGCAGAATGGTAAGTGCACTAATTTTGCCAATGATTCTGGCTAACAAACCATTCGTTATTTTCGCGTAGTTCCTTATGACCAAGAACTGGTCTGTAAGTTGTGAGAATATTGTCTCAATCCTCTTTCTTGCCTTTGCAAACGGAATGAATGT
>ENA-UEOY01000615-UEOY01000615.1-human-gut-metagenome-genome-assembly--contig:-NODE-615-length-15183-cov-455.533761_pt1 | contig 15183 bp, 8 predicted proteins | sample MGYA00242892_ERZ507900 | MGnify/ENA primary metagenome ERZ507900 (study PRJEB26167, sample SAMN06115427) | human gut metagenome | host: Homo sapiens | place: China:Henan | collected 2015-04-15...
ATCGAGAGCCAGGGCTGGTGTACGATGGCTGGTATCGGTCTGGAAGAAGGACTCTGCGATAAAGCACTGGATAGCAGCAAGAAACGACTGGAATGCGAGCACGGACTGGTACTGAACAACCCTGCTTACACCACCTATCATGTAGAAATGGGTGAGATTTCTTCTTATCCTGAAGGCTACAAGGAGAACGCCGGTATCTTCTGCCACAACAATCCTTGGGTCATCATCGGAGAGACGGTAGCCGGTCGAGGCAACGATGCCTGGAGCCATTATACCAAGATTCTGCCTAGCTATGTAGAGGAAAAATATCAGACACTTCACAAGGTAGAACCTTACGTAAACTGCCAGATGGTAGCCGGTAAGGATGCAGCCAAACCGGGCGAAGGAAAGAACTCCTGGCTCACCGGTACAGCGGCATGGATGTGGTATACAGTATCAGAATTCATCCTCGGCATCAAGCCAGATTATGAAGGTTTGCTCATCGATCCTTGTCTCCCAAGCACCGCTAAGGAGTATGAGGTAACCCGCAAGTTCCGTGGTGGCGAATACCATATCACAGTAAAGAATCCTAGCGGAAACCAGAAGGGCGTGAAGCAGATTACAGTGGATGGCACTCCTATCTCAGGCACCATCATTCCTTGCGCTGAAGGCAAGCATGAAGTAGTGGTTGAGATGTAAAATCAGCCAAATCTCATCAAGTTACGATTTGAAAGTTCAATGTAACGAAACTCCTTTTCATACCCATACGTCGTGTTTCACAACGTATGGGTATCACAATCAACACTTGACCCCTTATTTCAGGGGGTCAAGTGTTTTATTTATCTGATAATCTGATACTTAACTTTTAACATAAGCACATATTCAACAGTATCAAGAGTAAGATTCTAAGTCTCTATCATTGACTCAGTTCCTCAATAACTCAGTTCCTCAGTTTTTTTTCTAGGGGGTATATAGCCCTTATAGTTCAAAGTTGTTTTAAATTGTTATATATTATATATTATTATATATATATAATTATATATATATAATAAACTTCTAAATAAAGACAAAAGTGAAGGGTCAGAGAAAAACTGAGGAACTGAGTTATTGAGGAACTGAGTCATTGCAGTAAAAACATCATAACCCTCGTAAACACCTGATTTACTGCTTAACTATATACTTTAAGAGAGCAAAGCTATGAGTTGCGACCCATAAAACTATGAGTTGTCACCCGCAAAACTATGAGTAAGGAAGTTTAACTACTTTCAATCTGAAAGCACATTTCAAACATTTCCTTATCACACCCCCAAATTTGGCAGTATCAGAGAAAAGTTGTATCTTTGCACGGAATTCCATCCATTCCTTCCATTCCATCCATATCTACCATACCTTCTAACACCTTCCATACCGCTCCTTCCATGCCATCCCCATAACTTCTTCCATACTATCCCCACAACTCCTTCCGCCCAGCTTCCGCACACGTCTCTCCATCCGAAGTATTAAAAGGAAAAAGATAAAAAAGGTATGGCTTTTCGAGTTATTTTTTGTACTTTTGCAGCCGATAACGCATTTTGCGAACAAAACAGGATTCTTTAAAAGAAAAGAAAGGAAATAACAATGAAGAAAATATTATACTTTGTGGCAGTCCTGGCTGCTGCATCCTTTATCACTACGACGGGTACCAGCTGCAAGTTTGCACCCGACCAGCATGACGGCGACACGGTAGCTGCCAGCGAGTTTTACCCGATAGATACCTCTGCGGCTCATGCCAAGAAGATGGCGAAGATTGCTGCCATCAAGAACGGAAAAGACAGTGTAGGCATCTATTATGTGGGCAGCAATTCTACCAAAGACCTCATCGAGCTCGTATCCTATCCTTCACGCCGCGACACGATGATGTACAGCAAGACCCGACACATCAAGGTAAAGGGCAATGCCGATATCAACCACGTGGTTCGTGTAGACTTCTATCTCCTCAATGGCAAGGATTCACTGGTGAAATATGTGGAGGAAGTGGAGCTCAAAACAAATCATTGAGCACCACTTCATTCTGGGCTATGCCCGAATACATATTCCGCTGAAGACCATAACTGCTGATAAACGTCAGTTGTATCGACTTTCGGGTCTTTGTTTCCTCCATAAAGCGGACGATTTTGTTTCTCAGAATCTTCTCGTAATCCTTATTGATGGCAAACTCACTCTCCGAAAACTTCATTTCACAAAGATTGATGGTATTGTCACCACGCTCTATCACCATGTCTATCTGGGCTGCCCGCTCCGCCGCTCCGGCATCACTCTTGCTTCGCCAGGAATACAACTGGGTAGCCACACCAGAAATTCCCAACCGCTGCTTCACCTGGTCGATATGATTCATCGCCAATATCTCGAAAGAGACTCCAGCCCAGGCATAAAAACGGGGCGTGCGCTGCAATTTGCTCCAATACAGAAGATTACGAAAAGAGCTATCGCGCAGAAAACGGAAATAGAACAAGGTGAAGAAATCGACCAACTGATAGAGAGACTTTCGGGTAGAACAGCCATAGTTGACATACTTTCTGATGAAGCCGCAAGATTCCAGATTGTCGAGAATCGTGGTCAACGATTTGCCCGACTTCATTCCTGTGGCATCGGCTATTTCCGAGCGCATCATACCATAACCACGCTCGTTCAGGCATTCTACCACTTTGACGTATGCCTCAGAATCCTTAAACAGAGAGCGATAGAGAATCGTAAACTCATTGTACAACTGCCCATTGGGATTGAACAGCAGACGGTCTATATTCTGAGCCAAACTTAACCGCTCGTCCAAAAGATTCAGGTAATATGGGATTCCTCCCAATATCATATAAAGTTCAGCCAGTTCATATCTGGACAACATCATCCCCTTAGTATTCAGAAATGCTTCCGACTCCCCAAGAGAAAAAGGCTGCAGGAAAAGACGATGAGTAAGACGACCATAAAGTCCGCCATGGTTATTGATAAGTTTATCCATCATCCAGGAAGTGGCAGAGCCGCAGACAATGAGAACGATGTCGCGACGTGCAGAGGCCCATCCATTCCAGAAATGCTCCAGGGCAGAGATAAAATTAGAGCCTGCAGTATCCATCCAAGGCAGTTCATCAAGAAAAATCACCTTACGTTCTATCCCGTTTAAAGAATCAAGATAAGTGATAAGCATCTCGAAAGCATCGAGCCAGTCGTGGGGAACAGAGGTTACATTCCTATCATAACGTCGAAGCGTATAAAAGAAGTTTTTCAACTGCTCCTGTGTGTTTCCGCCCGCCAATCCTGATGTCTGAAACACCATTTCCTGCTCAAAATATTCGCGCACAAGAAACGTTTTCCCCACTCTGCGGCGTCCGCATACTGCCACAAATTCCGACTGCCTTGACTCGTATATACGTGCCAAGGTATCCTGTTCACTCTTTCTGCCGATAATATTATTCTTCATTTCTTATTCTCCTGCTTTAATTTCTAACCATTTGCAAAAATAGCAAGAAAAAAGTAATTATTGGCTATTTCTTATATAATTTTCAGCCAATAACACCTATTTTTAAGCATTATTGGCTAAAATGAGCAGTATATTTAGCCAGTAACCATAAAATCAGCACAAAAAAAGCTAGCGCTTATCAGAAACGCTAGCCTTTTTCGTATTTTATCTAACCTGAATTTCAAATCGCTTAATAGCCTATAACTATAAATTATAAACTATAAGCTATCAACTAATCATAGAATCCCGGCTGCTTATACTCAATGCCCAGTTCATCATCTACTGTCGCGATGACACCCTGAATCTGACCCATGGCAAACATACGGCCGAGAAGAGTGTAACCGGCATTGTGACCATGATTGCTCTCATCGAATACGCCACCTGGCTCATCAGTGAAGGTCATACCATGATCTACTCGCATTGGCAATCGACGGCCGGAATTGCACTTGCCTTCCTGCTCAGCCTTCTCGAAGATGCGGCAAAGTTCAATGAGATGGCCACGACCACCCAAGTGAGAAGCCTCTGTAAAGTTGCCGTTAGGGAAGATGTAGCAAGAGCGCAGATGAACAAAGTGAGTGCGGTCGGCAAACTGCTTAGCCATTGCCACACAGTCGTTGTGCTCGCCGGCAGAGAATGAACCTGCACAGAAAGTCAAACCATTGTGCTTGTTTGGCACAGCATCGAGCATCCACTGGATATCCTCGGCACGACCGATGATTCTTGGCAAACCGAATACAGGATAAGGAGGATCATCCGGGTGAACACACATATTGATATCGTACTCATCGCAGATAGGCATGATAGCCTCCAGCCAGTACTTCATGTTCTCCTGCAACTTCTTCTTGTCGATGCCATCATAAAGTTTCAACAGGTCGCGGAACTTCTGGACAGGAGCAGAATCGCCCTCGCTGAAGTTACCCGATACGAAGCCCTGGGTCTTGATGATGATATTCTCTACCAAGGCATGATCCTGCTCAGGTGTAGAAGTCTTCTTGATTTCATCAGCCTCAGCCACCAGGTCTCTGCCCCACTTGTGCTCCTTGGAGAACTCTGCCCAATCCTCACGAGCGCCTTCACGCTGCAGGATATAGATATCAAAGTAGGCAAACTCGCCCCAATTCATATAGAGGTTGTTGGCTCCGTTAGGATTCTCGTGCGACAAATCGGTACGTGCCCAGTCTAATACAGGCATAAAGTTGTAGCAGATGCACTTGATACCTTCCTCGCCCAGGTTGCGGAGACTCTGCTTATAGACCTCAATCTGATGATCACGGTCAGGACCGCCATATTTCAGGGTTTCAACCACTGGTAAGGACTCTACCACGCTCCATTTCATACCATAAGACTCGATGTACTCCTTGAGTTCATGAATCTTCTCGCGTGTCCAAACCTCACCCAGAGGAACATCGTGCAATGCGGTAACGATGCCCTCAACACCAATCTGCTTCAACTGTGCAAGAGTGATTTTATCTTTCTTGCCAAACCAGCGCCATGTTCTTTCCATATATTATATAATGTATAAGTCGTTAATCAATTATCTTGCAGAAACATACTTGTGCAATGTCTTTCTTACAGCACCCTCGCCAGCGAAGAGTTCCTTCACCATGCCCTCAATCTGCTCGCCGAAGCCAGCCTCATAGAGATCGAGACCAAATACATCCTTGCGAGAATAGAGGTTCTTAAGACAAGAGTAGTCCTGATCAGCCTTGCCTACCTCCAGAGGAGCTACGATGGCCTGCAGTTCTGCCAACAATGGGTCAGAAGATGGCTCGAATGGCTTCAGGTTATCATCCAATGCCTTGAGATAACGGGCATAACCTGCCAATACCAGAGGAATCAACACGAGATTGCTCTTGTCGAGACCGCGGTCGATGTACTTCTTGATAGTCTCACCGAAACGGATAGAGAGTTTCTGGCTGGTATCGGTAGCGATACGCTGAGGAGCATCTGGCATGAATGGGTTAGGCAGACGCTTGTTGATAACGGTGCCGATAAACTCGTATGGGTTCAATACACCTGGATCTGTTACTACTGGCATCGCCTCGATATAACCAATCTTCTGGATGAAGGCACGAAGGTCCTCATCAGCCATCTCGGCAGAAATCAGGGTGTAGTCGAGCATGCAACCATAGATTGACATCGCTGTATGGAGAGGGTTCAGACAGGTGGTTACCTTCATGGTCTCAACCTCATCTACAGTCTTGCGGGTGGTATAGAGCGCACCGCCCAACTCCAATGGCGGACGACCGTTGGTATAAGTATCCTCGCAAACGAGATACTGCACTTCCTCTGCATTCACGAAAGGAGCCGTAAATGTATGCTTCTCGGTGATGATGGTATCGTTGTCCTCGAAACCATCCTCGTCAAGCATCGCCTGTACCTTCTCGTGAGGACGAGGAGTAATCTTATCAATCATAGACCAAGGATAGGTAATCTTGCTGCTGTCATTGATATAATCTACGAAACCAGCCTCTACGATACCATCCTGTGCCCAGCGCTCAGCATAAGCCTTTACGCCAGCCTTAACATGGTCGCCGTTGTGAGAACAGTTGTCGGTAGACTGAAGAGTAAGTGGCAACTTGCCAGCCTTATAACGCTCATAGAGAAGAGCAGTAAGCTTACCCATAGCAAATACTGCATCAAGACCACGTGCCAAATCGGCATCATTATAAGAATATCCCTTCTCTGTGATGGTGAAAGTTACCATCTGCAAAGTTGGAGCCTGGAAAATCTGAACCAGACGCGCCCAGTCGTCAGCAAACTGCTTATCCGCCTTGAGGCTTTCTGTGATAGAAGCGATGACCTTCTTCTCGATGGTTCCGTTGCTCTGGAGGCTTACGAGAAGCGAGAGGTTATGATAAGGGCGATAAGCCTTATCGATGATTTCGTAGTCGAAGCTTTCTGCCACGATTACACCACGATCATACTTGCCTGTATTGAGCGCATCGTTGAGGATGGCTGCCGGGAAAGCACGGAAGATGTTACCTGCGCCGAAGTGAACCCAAGTAGGCTCGTCGTGAGTCTTCTTAGCTACGGCTGCGATGTCATACTTAGGAAGCTCATAACCCTTAGCTTCCCATTCTGCAGCATTAAAGCTGTCTGAAAGAATTTCGTTCAGTTTCATGATTATACGGTATTTTTTGATTGTTCCATGTACTCGCCTATCTTTCCGAATAGGCGTGGCAAAAATACAAAGAAAAATCGAAACCCGCTCATTTCAAAGGCTATAATTTCATAAAATGAACGATTTGCAAATACATTTGAGCGAAACGGCAAACGTCACGGATCAGATGAACCCGTTTTTAACGATTATGTTACATCAAATAAAAAAAGGGTTACATCAGAAAAACAGAAAAGAGGACGTAAGTTCTCGCCCCCACATCCTCTTCTTTTTATCTTTAGCTTTCATTTTCCTATTCTTCCAGCGATTTAATCAGCTTTTCTATTCTTCCAGCGATTTGATTTGCTTCTTCGGCGTAACGCCAAGTCCCTTCAGGCTCTCTACCCTTCTCATCACATTGCCGGTGCCGTCATAGAGTTGCTTCTTTGCCTTATCGAAGGTTCCCGAAAGGCGGGTTATCAAATCGCCGATGCCCAGGAAAGTATCTTCGAAGCCAGCCACCTTATCATACAGGTCAGCAGCCGTCTTCACGATTTTCTCCACATTCTTGTTCTGCCGGTCATACTGCCAGAGATTATAGGCAAGCTGGAGTGCCATGAGCAGATTGCTTGGTGAGATGATGATAATCTTCTTCTGATAAGCATAGCGGCTGAGATCCGGCTGCTGCTTCATCGCTGCGATATAGCTGGTCTCGTTAGGGATGAACATCAGTACGAAGCCGATGGCATCATCCACCAGCTTGGAATAGTCTTTGGCTGCCAGTTCATCGATGTGCTTTCGTACGCTCAGCGCATGTGCCTTCATCAGGCGTTCCTGTTCAGCCTCATCTTCAGCTGCCAGAGCATCGGAATAAGCGGTAAGCGAAACCTTGGAATCGATGACCACACTTCTGCCTTCCGGGAATCTGACGATGACATCCGGACGGTAGTTCTTTCCCTCTTCATCTTTCGTATTCTCCTGAATGAAGAATTCCTCATCTTTACGAAGTCCGCTGTTCTCCAGGATAGTTTCCAGCACCATCTCGCCCCAGTCGCCCTGCATCTTGCTGTCGCCCTTCAATGCCTTGGTCAGGTTGGCAGCATCGGAGCCAATCTTCTCGGTCTGCTCCTTCAGGTTCAGTACAGCCTGCTGCTGTTCCTGCTGGAAGAGTTTCATCGTTGCCTCGAAGGTATTCTGCAGTTCCTTCTTGTTCACCTCGTTCTGGGTTTTGCTCTCCTCTACCGATTTCTTGAAATCAGCAAACTGTTCCTTGATAGGTTTCAGGAGTTCATCCATCTGCAGACGGTTGTTTTCCTGCAGAGCCGACTGCTTGGCAGCCAGCTGCTCAGCCGCCACCTTCTGCTGTTCTATCGTCATTCGCTGCATTTCCTGCTTCAGGCTCTCGAGTTTCTGTGCCCACTGCTGGTCGCTTTCCGCTCTGAGCTTCGCCGCATACAGCCGCTCGCTCTCCATTTGAGATTTCATTGATTGAACCTCAGAAGCATGATGCAGTTTTATCTGTTCGATGTTAGCCGCCAGCACCTGAGCCTTCGCTATTAGCTGCGTTTTCTCCTCTCCCGCACTTTTTGCTTCCATCAGTTTCCCCACGAAGAATCCGATGGCAAGCCCTATGATGATTCCAACTACTATTTCCATTTATCCTTGTTTTGAATGATTCTGTAAATCTGCAAAAATTATTATTTGCAAAAGTAATCATTTCAAGACATAACACCAAACATCATGGGGGATTCTTGTAGATATTTAACTCTTCAGCATTTAACTATGCAAACAAAAAGAGCGCACCACTATTGGCACGCTCTTTTCTTTAAATCATCTTAAATATACATTATCTGTTGGCAGTAGGCCACTGATAAGTATCAGTGCAATGGATATCAGCACTCTGGTCGGCAATCATCAACTTGAAGTCGCCTTCCTCCAATCTCCATTTGCCATTCCAACCTACGAAGGCCAAATCGTCTGCCTTTAATTCAAATGTCATGGTCTTGGTCTCACCAGGCTGAAGTTCCACCTTGTCGAAGGCACGGAGACGTCGGCCATCAGGCACCATACTGGCGATGAGATCGCTACTGAACAGGAGAACACTCTCCTTGCCTGCCACCTTTCCCGTATTCTTCACATCCACGCTCACCTTGATGATGTCGCCGTGGCGGAAATCAGACTGAGAAACCTTCAGGTTGCTATATTTGTAAGTGGTATAACTCAAACCATATCCGAAACCCCACTGCTGGGTAATCTTCGCATTGTAGTCGTAAGCACCTTCCATCGTACCCACCTCCTCACTCTTCTTGAAGTCATAGTTGGCGAGCGAATTGATTTCCTTAGGATAGGTGTAAGGCATCTTGCCACTGAAGTTTGACTTGCCCGATACCAAGCCAACCAAGGCATCGCCGCCCATATTGCCAGGAATAAGGATGTCGATGATACCCTGTGCCAATGGTTCGATGTCAGCGATGAGACGAGGACGACCTTCATTCAATACCAGAACGACAGGCTTACCGGTCTTGGCGAGTTCCTTCACGAGATTACGCTGGTTCTCTGAGAGCCAAAGGTCGGTCAGGTTGCCTGGAGTCTCTGTATAGGAGTTCTCGCCAATGCAAGCCACGATGATGTCAGCATCCTTTGCTGCATCAACTGCGCCCTGAATCTGAGGTTCGTTCTCCTCCCAGTACTTGCCCTTTTCATTATAGGTAACACCCTGGTTCAAGATAACATTCTCCTTGCCATACTCATTACAGAATGCCTCATAGATGGTATTGTACTTGCCGGCAAACTCATCAGCACGATGACCCTGCCAGGTATAGCTCCATCCACCGTCCAGGCAGCGCATCTGATTGGCATTAGGACCCGTAAGGAGAATCTTCTTGCCATGCTGCAAAGGAAGGATATTACCCTCGTTCTTCAGGAGCACCATACTCTCGGTAGCTCCCTCCAAGGCGAGCTTGGCAAACTCCTCACCACCAAACTTAGGATAATTCTTCAGTTTCTGGGTTGGGTTCTTGAAGAGGTCGAGACGGTACTTCATGCGAAGTACACGGCGACAGGCATCGTCGATGCGACTCATCGGAATCTTACCTTCCTTCACCAGTTCAACAAGATAGCCACAAGCATCGCAAGAATAAGGTTCCATAATCATGTCGATACCGGCATTGATGGCAATGCGGAGCGCATCCTTCTTGTCCTTTGCCACCATCTCACGAGTATAGAGATTGTTGATGTCTGCCCAGTCGGTGATGAGCACACCATCCCATCCTGTCTCTTCCTTCAGCCATCCTGTCAGGATGTCCTTGTTGGCGTGCATCGGCATACCATTGACGGAAGCGGAATTCACCATCACGGTCAAGGCTCCAGCCTGCAGACCCGCCAGGAAAGGAGCGAAGTGCTTCTCTCGCAAGTCGGCAGGAGAGATATAGGCTGGCGTACGGTCTTTACCGGTCCAAGGCACACCATAGCCCATGAAGTGCTTCATTGAAGTGGCAATGTGATACTGGTCGATGTTGTTTGGGTCCTCGCCCTGGAAACCATAGACCATCGCCTTGCCCATCTCTGAACTGAGGTAGCAATCCTCGCCAAAGTTCTCCCAGATGCGAGGCCAACGGGCATCACGACCGAGATCAACGGTAGGACTGTAAGTCCAAGGCACGCTCACCGCACGAGTCTCATAAGCGGTAGCCTCAGCCGAACGGCGAGCTATCTCACGATTGAAGGAGGCAGCCACATTGATGTTCTGCGGAAAGAGGGTTCCGCCCTGTGTATAAGTAGAACCGTGGTTCTGGTCGAGACCGAAGACACAAGGGATGCCGATGCGCTTCATCGAGATCTTCTGGATTTGCGCGATGTACTTCTCCCACTGCTTGGCTGTAGGAGCGCAGGTATTTGGAGCGTTGAGGATAGAGCCAATCTTATAGCGGGAAAGGATAGAATCGGTCTTGTGCTCGTCGATATAGAACACACCGTTCTTGTCGTTGGCACCAAAGAGGTCGGTCACCAATTCCATCATCTGACCTATCTTTTCCTCCAAGGTGAGTTTCTTCAGGGTTTGTTCTACCTGAGCCTCTATCTTAGGGTCGCTCTTGATAACTGGAACATTGGCACTGGCTGTATAAGCCAATGCCAACATTGAAATAGATAATAATATTTTCTTCATAAATTCAAAGGTTTGACGTTTTATGATAAAACGGAAAACTTTCCAATATATTATTCAATAGTTACTTTTTTTACGGTGTAACCGTCACCCACGAGGAGGAGACCATTCTGCTCTGTCAAGAGCTGGATAGACAAGTCGGTCAGTTCAAACTCCCATTTAGCAGGTCCATTCACCATGATGTCGCCACGCTCAGGGTCGCCCTTACCAGTAAGGATGTTGTTCCACCAAGAGGTAGCAGCAGTACCCTGACCATTTCCATCTACATAGACACGGAGGATGGTGCCAGCCTTCACCTTTGAGAGGAAGGTATCCTTCAAGGCATCGAATGGTGTACTCCATGTCACGGCAAACTCACCTTCCCAGAGGGTGTTCTCCATAGATGGACGTGGCTCTGTAGTTACCTTGATGGTACCGCTAGGGAACTGGTTGCCCTCACCATCTACCAAAGTGATATCATAGTCACCATTCTCCAAACCTGTAGGAGCTGTGAGCTTCAAGGCTGTGCCCTCTTCGAGAACCTCGAAGGCTACTTCCTTGCCACCTACCATTACTTTAGCAACTGTACCGAGATTCTTGCACTTATGGATAGTGGTCTCAGCACCTGGAGCTACCCAAAGCTCGACGGCATTGGTACCCAAGGCTGGGTCATCGGCAGCAGGAGTTACGGTAACGTTCAAGGTGCGGGATGTGCTCTTGCCCTTGGTGGTGGTTGCCACAATCTTCAAAGTATGATTGCCCACTGGCAAAGTTTGGTCGATAGTATTACCTTCGGCAATCTGAGTGCCGTCGAGCAACCATGTCACAGTGGTGTAGTGAACTGGAGTCACCTTGATTTCCAACTTATAATTAGTCTTGCGGTCTATCTTGGAATCAGCCAAGTCGGTGTTCAAGATACGTGGATTGTCATCTTCGCTGACAGTGAAGTATGGTTCATCGTCAGAAGAGCAAGAAGACAAGGTAGATGTACCAGCCAGTGCGAAACCCACGGCTAAGAGCATCATCATAGCCTTCAAGACTTTTCCCTTATATTGTTTCATTGTCTTATTCATCATTAATTATTCTATTTATTGTCCTATAAAACTCAACATTTAACATTAAGCATTAAACACTACTCACTGTATCCCTTTCCGAATGGAGGATTGAAGTCTGGCTGAAGGTTTACATCAGCCTTGTCCCACCAGAGGCGCTTGTGCCAGTTGTCGGTACCCCCCATGCGGTCGATGGCAGCCTTGTAGTTGGCATTGTTGTACTGAGCTTCCAACTCAGGATACTGCAAGCGGACAGGCATTGACCAATCGGAATCCGTATAAGTGAAACCATCCTTGGTCAAGCGGTCACGATTCAAGATGGCAGGATAGTCAGAGCGGCGCATGTTAGCCCAACCCTCAGAAGGGTTCATCATGTGGAGAATCCAAGCCTGGGTGTTGATGGTCTCCTTAGGATTGTCACCCAACTTGTTGTTGGCAATGAACTCATTGATCTCATCCTCAGAAATCTTGTTGGACGTGAGATAATAGTTGTTGAGCAACTCCATGCTGGCACGAACACCAGCCTCGTAGTGACTTTCTGCATCACCACCACCTACATTCCAACCCTTGGTTGCAGCCTCAGCCTTGAGGAACTCTACCTCAGCATAGCTCATCAAGTCGCCAGGGCAAGAAGGCATCTCGAAGTCGATGTTCAGGCAAGGACGACTAGCTCGGGCTATATAATCAGAGTTGGCATAAGTGTTCTCGTCTATCTCTGCATACTTCTTCAAAGTAGGAAGGTCATCCAACGTAGGTGGATTCATCCAGTCTGTGTACCAAGCTGCACCAGGGTTGCAAGGCTCCTCACCGAGGTTCTTGCTCTGGAAGTAAGCCAGGAAATCATCGGTCAAGTCGATGTTCTGCTCCTTGTCTGGCTTCACCTGACTACGCTTGATGTTGTAATAGTGGCGACAGATGCGATAGAGACGAGGGTCGTTGGTATTCTGCAACTGATAGAACAAGGTAGAGCATACCATGGTAGGCGATGTGGCATCCTGACCATAGAGTATCTCTCCCAAGGCATTGGCACGGAAATCGTAATCGTTGGCTCCATCATAATAGGTAAATGGAGCATCAGCATACTTGATATAAGCATCATCTGCTGCACTGGCGATAGCACCGGCAGCCACAGCCTTCTCAAACTCCTCCTTTGCCTTCTGTGGATTAACATCGGAAATGCGCATGGCATAGCGCATACGGAGTGCATTGGCATACTTCTTCCACTGAGCTACATCACCACCCATGCTGGTGACATCACCAGAAATGTGGTCGGTACCTGTGCCAAGCTGCTTCTCGCAAGCGTCAAGTTCATCGAAGAACCAGCTGTAGAGTTCCTCTACGGTATCATACTTAGGGGTGGAGATACCTGAGATATAACCCAGACCTGCCTCCGAACAAGGCACGTCACCGTAGGTATCTGCCAAAACTGCCGTGAGATAGACACGGTGGATACGAAGTGCCGCATTCAAGTTTGCCTTGTCAGCAGAATTGTGGATGGCATCCACAAGGTTCTTGATACTGATTTCATAATAGCGGTCCCAAACTCGACGGGACATATCATCTTCTCTGAAATTAGAACCAGCGTAATTGGTTACATTCCAACCACCAGCGAAATACTGTGGAAAACCAGATATATAGTTACGGTAGGTATCCATCAGACTGAAATCACCGTAAGTCTGCAACAAAGCTGTTGTCAACTGTGCGTTAGGGTCGAGCTCGTTCACCTTGGTCTTGTCGGTATTGATGTTGCTCAAGGTATCATCAGAGCAAGAAGTCATCGCAGTGCCGGTTGCCATCAGGGCGAAAGCCATCATCAGGCTGCTCTTACCTATATATTTCTTGATTATATTGTTCATTTTCTTACCTTATTATATATTAGAACTCTTCTAAAGAAATTGATTCATTTTTTCGAGACTAGAACTTCACGTTCACATTCAAACCATAACTCTTGCGAGATGGCAGGGAACCATATTCCAGACCGAGACCTGAGGTGTTGTAGCTGGAGTCTGGGTCGATGTTAGGAATGTTCTTCCAAACAATGAATGGGTTACGAGCCACGAAGGATACGGTCAAGCCTTTGACATACTTGCCCAGGATGCTCTCTGGGAAGGTATAGCCGAAAGTAATCTCACGACACTTCACGTAAGAATTGTCGTAAACGAAGGCACTCTGCACGCCATTTGCCACATGCTTCCAGTAATCTTCAGGGTTCACGGCGATGTCGTTCTTGCGATAAGTACCGTCGCCATTGTCGATAACACCCTCTACGACAAGTCCTTTGCAGTTACCAGTCTCACGCCATGCGGCAAGATCCATCCCCGAAGCCTTGCGAGCCTCCTCGGAAGTGTACCACTCCTCACGGCCTGCCAATGTTCCCTTTGCCTTACCTGTCTGGTATGCTGAACGCATGGACATAGAGTAGATGTCGGCACCTACCTTCACATCGAAGGATGCAGAGAGGCGGAAGTTCTTGTAGCTGAAGGTTGAGTAGAAACCACCTGTCCAGTCCCAAGTAGAATTGCCGATGGTCTTGACCTTCTGGTCAATCTTTGGAAGACCAGTAGCTGCATCGACAACCACCTGTCCCTTGTCGTTGTAGAGGAAGTCGTGTCCACGGATAGCTCCATAGTTCTCGCCAACCTGAGCACCTACTGATACACCACACCATGTGGCCTTGGCAAGCTCAAAATAGTCCATGCCATCTACGAGCGACTTCACCTTGTTGGTATTCTTCGAGAAGTTGACACCCAAGTCCCAAGCGAAGTCCTTGATCTGCAAGGCACGGGCATTGAGGGCAATCTCGACACCCTGGTTCTGAATCTCACCGGCATTGATGAGGCGGTAAGCATAGCCAGAGGTGGTGGTTGAAGCCAAACTCAAAATCTGGTTCTTGGAGTTCTGGTTGTAATAGGTGGCATCCAAGCCCAAGCGTCCGTTAAGGAACTTCATCTCCAAACCTACCTCGTAAGAACCTGTCATTGTAGGCTTCAAATCCTTGTTCGGCTGTGTTGAGTTGGCTATCATACCGATGGTATAACCCGAGTAGCTGTACTTGCCCGTGGTATAGTTGAGTGCCAACAGGTATGGATCGGTATCGCTACCTACCTTTGCCCAAGATGCGCGAATCTTACCATAATTGATGAACTTCTTGTTCTTGATAAACTCAGAGAAAACCAAACTACCCGATACAGATGGATATACGTATGTATTATTATTTGTAGGGAGCGTAGACGACTTATCGCCACGGAGGGTTCCCTCCAAATAGTAAGTATGCTTGTAGCCAAGGCTTGCGCTGGCATAAAGAGAGCTGATCTGCTTCTTATACATGCTCTCACGAGTGTTCTGTTCCTGATAGTTCATGATATTCTGGATGCCATTCATCTGCTGGTTAAGACCGACGTTGGTAGTGGTCTTGTTGTTC
>ENA-UEOY01000624-UEOY01000624.1-human-gut-metagenome-genome-assembly--contig:-NODE-624-length-15062-cov-248.155355_pt1 | contig 15062 bp, 14 predicted proteins | sample MGYA00242892_ERZ507900 | MGnify/ENA primary metagenome ERZ507900 (study PRJEB26167, sample SAMN06115427) | human gut metagenome | host: Homo sapiens | place: China:Henan | collected 2015-04-15...
CCGCAAAATATGGCGAAGACCGCTTTGGTCCGCCAACCTTAGAGCGTAGCGGTTCCGAGCGACGAGGAGGAGCGGTTACATCCCCTGTCCCCTGAGGTTTCTGTCCCCCGGAAACGGGGGAACCGAAGGGGGTGTAAAGACCATTGGAAAGGGGCTTGGGGAAAGCGGTGGAGCCTCCCTTAAGGGTAAGGGAGGACGGGTGGGCTTTCGAAAAATTTTGATAGACTTTATATAAGTCACAAAGAACATAGTAATAATCCACCAGTTGCCTTAACCCAATCCCCTCATTCATCAGATGCGAGTAGATATGAGTCAATTGGAAGATAATATTAAACTCCACTGTTGGGATCACAAGATAACCTCATATTGTCTTTTGATTGTTTTCCAACTGCTTCATTCTCTTCAATAGCAGAGAGTTAAGTAAGGACTTTATTTTTCTTGCCAACCTATCGTTATCTATTTTGACGATAGCAGCAAAATACAGTTAACTATAAACTACAATTTCTCCTACCCTCTATAGTATCATCATAGCGTTTTATATACTTATCAACGATTTGGATAGATAAGTCATCAAGATGAGAGCATCTATTATAAATATCTCTCAATTGCATATTCCGAAGATTTTCCAAATCTTCAATAGAGTCAACTATAGTTTGAGACGGATTATCTATAACCTCATTGTTGACTTCAGATGTTTGAGTAGCCGTCAGTTTCTTTGGTTTTATCTGCTTTAATAACTGCCTGCAAGACATATAAGGCTGGTTTTGAGCTAACCAATTATAAACTGCAATAAGGCACGTCATCTGCTGTTTTTCTCTCTCATCAAGTTGCTTGATCTCAACGACATCAACATAACCATCAAAAACCTGATGAAATAAGCTTTGCAATTTTTTCAACTTATCCTGTGCATCCAGCAATATCATCGTCATTCTTTGAACATCATTTATGAAGCCACCTGAAGGCTGGTAACACTGTCTGAAGAAGATTGTCAAATCAGTAGAATAATGAGAATACAAGGAGTTTAATTTCTTCAAATTATCTTTTGCACTTTGGTCTTCATTCTCCTCTTTGTTAATTTCATAACCTAATCCGAATCTATTTATTTCAGTTGCAGGCAACTCTATGTGAGTATTTAAAATCTTATCACACACATCATAAGAAACTTGATCCATTTTGGCATTGTACGCCTTTCCTACTTGATGAATGTCATCAACACCTTGCCAATATTCTTTTATTACATCAACAAATAGCTTACGCAAAGTTATCAATTGATCACAATAAGCTTTTCTGGAAGGAAGGACATAGCTTTTCTCATACAAATGCACCATCATTGTGCGCGGCTCTTGCATATCGTCAAGCGGTAACATTTCTCTACTTATATGCTTTTCAAAAGTCAAATCTAAATCTTCAAAAATCTCATCTTTTATGATCTCTGAATGATATACATCTGCATTTGGAAATGCTTTTCTCAGCAAATCAATATGATGCAGATTAATGCGATGCATTATATCTCCATCTCCATTTTCAAATTGTTTCCCTGCAGTAAAATAGTCTAAGAAAGTAAGACATTTAACCTCATTTTCACAAATATCAAACTCCAAGATATTATTTTGGATGCGAAATTGTTTAACGAAGTTTTCTTCCAGCTGATTAAATGTGGCAGAATCATAACCAGCCAGTTTCAGACCAAGAAGAACATCTGCCATCTCTTCTAAATTATTAGGAACCTTAGCATCCATCTTAAAATCAGCAAATTCTGGCTTATAAGAAAGCTGCAAATTACATATCGTTAAGAATTTTGCCAACCAAAAATAGTCACGCCACTCTTTAGGCTTTTCCAAAGAGATAGAACTATCAAGCCATTTACATAAATAGAAATAGACCTCAGTCTGCAAAGAAAATCTTTTTCTTACATCATCCATAGTAATACCTATATGGCTTCCAAACAATTTATCAACAGATTCCTCAAGTTCGATTTCCGTAAAGTTAACAGGCACTAAGTATTGCCAACAAAGAGGCGCAGTTTGCCTTAACCAATCAAACGCGGCTTGATTATTATCAATATAATGTTTAACTCCACACCACACCAATGTTCTTGCCACAATATACGCTTGCATAGAGTTTATCTTCTTACCCTCCAATTCACGTAAAAGAGAATCAGGCGTATATTTTCCTTCATCTATAAGGGCCATAAGAAACAAAGGACTTGTGTTTTCATTAATATGCTCGAATAATTCCATACCAATTTCTTCTAAACCATTTCTATAATTCCTAAATATCTCTTCAACTATGATATGAGTTCTAATGGGGTGAACATCAGAAAATCCTTCACCATTATACTCAAAGAATTCACCTTTCATTTGGTCTATACATCGAGACAGGTCCATTGGAGAAAGATGACACAAGTTCCGAATGGCATTCACAGAGATATTTCCCTGCAAGACATTCGAGACAGATATATACTGAAGAAAGGAGGCATTTACATGATCAAGTCTTCCTATCTGTTCAGAGATTCTTGCCCTTAGAGGAACACCTTGTGTCAAGAAATACACATATTCAAGCAATGTTTGAGGATGTCCAGAATTATTCCAAGCCTCTTCAAAGATATCAATATGGCACAATCCTCTATCGCATAGATGATCAAAGATATCCTTTGCCTCAGATTCGGTTAAATCTAAGGCAAGAGTAGAATAATGAAATTTCTCATTAACCTTGTTTTTACACCTATTCCAATCATCCTGCCGGATTGTTACTAAGCATTTAACAAAAGGAGTATCCTCTATTTCATTTACCACTTGAATCCATGAAGTATCGTATGGCAGCACATCTAAATATACAAAAGCTTCACTCTTCAAGCCTTTCGAAATATCTTTGATGGTGGCAATAATCTGCGATATGTTATTTCGATTTACATATTTAATCTCGTATCGTAAAGGAGTACCACAAATCTTCAAATAACGATATGCTAAACTACTTTTGCCAGAACCTGAGACACCCGTTATGAAAACAAGATTATTGTCTTTCAGCTTCTCATAGAGTTGTTGCAACTTTTCTTCTCTGACAACATCATAATTTTTGGCAATATGTATTTCCTTAGCAGATATACCTTGATAATAAGATATTTCAGAATTAACGTCTTCCTGACTAACGGACTGAAAAAGTGGAATTACTGTTAGTCCAAATTGAGTAAAGAATTCCTTTTGACGCACAGAAAACGCTATAATCTGTCCCACCTGACAACATAAATCATCATAAGTAGCAGACTTTTCATTTATCACAAGATAACAAATCCACTGTACCAAGTAATCCTTTACTATTAAAGGATCAATAGATGGAAATCGATTCTTTAAAACAGATTCTACATAATTTTCCAACTCTCCTTGCGATTTAGACTGCCATAATATTTTTGCAGCAAGCTCCTTGGAAGAAGCATAATCCAAATGAAGAGTTTCCTCTTTTTTGAGCGACTTTACAAGAGAGGACACCTTCGTCAATCTATCAGAAATCACTCCTTTATCATTGCCATGTCCAACCGCCACGAATGATATTTTTACATTTGAATTTTCAGCTAAACTATCTTTACCACGAGAAAACAAAGAAGTAGATTTACCCTTGGAAAACAGATCAGAATACACGATTGTCCCAGAATAACACTTCACCTGTATGGTTTCGATAATTTGGTCATTCAAATATATGTCTAAATCTTCTCTTCCTTCGGGCACGAATACTTCTTTAGAATCAGCAGACTCTATCATTCTATACAACGTATAGAGATATTGAACATGATAACCAAAAACTGTTGATGAAACGGACATAACTATAACCTTTGTCTCAAATCTGATACTTAAAAATCAAGATCACAGCACCGAGTAGGGCGGTTTCCTCCCTCTTCCCTGAGGGTGAGAGGGTCGGGGTGAGAGGTGGAGCCCTCTTTAAGGGGAAAAAGCGATGCCAATGAGTGCAATGAAAGCTCGCTTTCAAATTGCCGAGTGCAGCTCGCTTTATCAAAAAAGAGGGACGGGGTGATTTTAGAAGAATTTTGATAGACTTTATAAAAGTCGCAAACAACGTGGTAGTAGTCAATGATTTGCCTCATCCCATCCTCTCTCAGCATAGCGAAGAGCTTACCTGCCACTGCATTCACCTTCATGTTCTGCCTGCGAATCTGTTGCGCTTTACCCATCCAAGTCATCAGCAGTTCCCTCCCTATCGGGTTCTGCTTCAACTCCTCAGGATACTCCTTCCCCAGTCTCTCAATACCCTCAAAGCAAAGCTCCAGCAGAGCCTGTTTAGAAGCAAAGGAATACAGCTCATGCCAGTTCATACCAGCAATCACTCTACTCATATTCCTCTTATTTCCAAGACAATACTTCAGGAAAGCGAAAAAAGCAGTTATATCATTCATTCAACTATTAATCTATAATTAAACTATCAATACGACTCCACCTTTTCACATCATAATGATGAATATTTGAAACCTTCTCATTTTCCGAGAAGAAAAGTTCAAACTTATCATTTCTGTTCATAAATATTCATATTTTAGAAAAATCTTTAATAAAAAGAATTTAGTTACATGAACTAGTTATACGTTCAATTTCTTCAACTAGCTTCAAATATATTCTTTCCTGAGCCGATTTTTCAAGCTCAGAAAGTGTAGTTTTTGGATCATTAATAGCCTGAAAATCTCCCAATTCCGTCTTTTCAAAAAGACTAGGTTCCACAAGCAGACACAAAATTGTTGTATCTTCTTCTGCAGTATTCTTCCATTTTCTCTAGTATTTTTTGCACGATGAAGAGTTCTTTCACACTCTTTCTGCCAGTCTCGCCATTCAGCGAACCCAGGAAGAGTAAAGGTGACAGCAGGAGTACCACAGTGTAGGATTTTAATCTATTTTGTAATTTCATGATAAGGGTCGAAGAAGAGAGGATAAATTACACCATACAACCCTTGCATAAAGTATATTCTAGGCGAACGAACACCTCTTTCTCTTGAAGCCATTTGCTTCTTATCCGTATATAGTCCAAAATGAAAGATGATTGGCTGTCCTTCAGTTATACCAAGTTCCAATTTATCCAAAGCCGACTTCAAAGGCTTGTGTAAAGCAGAATGCCTACGTAAGCGAAAGCCATCATTCATCAAAAGTTCATCAATGGTTCGACCAGAAATATATTTCATGCAGTCAAAGTACTCAAAGGTATCTTTTTCAGAGGAATTCTGGTTAAAACCATATTCTGTATCTCCCATATCAACAAATTCAAATCTCTATACTCATGCCGTTACCATACCTTTTCTGCGTTCTACATTCTTGGCATGACGCTCAGCATAATAGCTATACATCGTGTCCAATGACAGAGGATTTACCGAGCGTTCATAAGGTTTCAGCCCCTCGCGTTTCTCACACCAAGGCAATTCAGAGTGAGTCAAGAATATGAGGTAATTCTGTGATTTGCTACCATATTTCAGTACTATTTGTTCCAACAATTGGATTTCATCATCGCCAAGCCCTAATTGCTTAGTCACCTCGCCGAGAGCTTCATCTATAACATCCTCAGTTGTTTCAAAATCTGCTGGTGTAAGATGCTCACACATATTTCTATTCTTCCACATATTATATATAGTAGGGTAAACCGGACCATTTACCCATGCTTGCGGAACATCTGCAAACAGTTGTCTTTGGCGACCAAAGAACACCATACTCCAAGCTTGCGCATAATAAAGCAACTTTTGGAGTTTCAAAGGGCTAACCGTCATCTGTTTCGTCAACAAAGACAAAGCGATATAGCGTGCAACCTTTTTTATATCGAATATTCTTTCATTCATTATAACCTTCTCCTTTTAAACGTTTAACTCTGCCGCAAAAGTACGCTTTTTTCTCGAAACCACCAAGCAATTAACAAGAAATCTGCAAGTTATCAGCAAATAACCACGAAATCAATTGTAAACTATTAACTGTAAACTATAAACAGCTATTCCCAGGCGGTCCCATTCCGCACAACATGGCGAGGGCTTTGATGCCCCGCCAACCTTAGAGCGTAGCGGTTCTGAGCACCGGTGGGCGGTTACATCCCTAATCCCTATGGTAGGGATTTAGGGCTTGGGTATAGGGTAAGGACCCTCCCGCGGGGAGGGACAGGTTAGCACTAAGGGCGGTTTCCCTCTTCTTCCCTAAGAGAAGAAGACCGAGATGAAAGGTGGAGCCTTCTTTAACGGTAAGGAACCTTATATCCAAGGCAATATCTCAGGAAAGCGAAACAAGCAGTTATATCATTCATTCAACTATTAAACTTTATTAAATTATTAATGTTATCTCAATATTTTACGTCATAATGATGTATATTTGCAATCAGAATGATTATCAATTAAACATTATAGGCTTATGGCACAGACAGCAATGACAGTCCGTATGGACAAACAGCAGAAAGCACAGTTTGATAAACTCTGCGAACAATTCGGTATGAGTGCGAATACCGCTATCAACATCTTTGTTAAGGCCGTAATTCGCAGTAAAAGCATTCCATTCTCCATTCAAGCAAAGAATGAAGAAGAAGATGAAGTGACTGCAAAAGCAAAGGCTGCGTTTCAATACATGTGTGACACAGCAAGAGAGAATAACATTGATATGTCACTTGATGAGATCAATGAAGAAATCAGAGAAGTCAGACGATTAAGAAAAGAACGCAATGGTATATGCAGTCATTGATACGAACATTATCGTGTCCTCGTTTATAACCAAGAACCCTTCTTCTGCAACAAGAAGGGTCATTAATAGTATGCTCAGTGGTAAAATTAAGCCATTGTATAATGACGAAATCTTGGATGAGTACTTTGATGTACTAAATAGGTCAAAATTTCATCTAAGTGAAATCAGAATCCATGAGTTATTGAACTTTTTTAAGCAAAACGGAATTGATTCTTCCCGTTTCCCTTATGATGGAGAAATGCCAGATGAGGACGACCGAGTCTTCTATGAAGTCTGCCTGAGCAAGGAAGACTCCTTCTTAGTAACAGGTAATCTCAAACACTTCCCAAAAGAACCGCAAGTGATTACAGCTGCAGAAATGATGGAAATCTTAGACAACGAACTATAAGCGCATTTGAAATTTAAGCGTTATGATACAGAATAAATTATTCCGTGATTGCCTCGCTGCGATACCTGCCGAGCAAAAGGCAGAGTTCGATTTGTCTTTCGGTATTGCCGAGCGCATTAGTGAGATTCTGAAAGCCAAGGGTCTCACCCAAAAAGATTTCGCCCGCTTGCTCAACAAGCGAGACTCAGAAATCTCCAAATGGCTAACAGGCAGACATAACTTTACGACTCAAACCATTGCTCGTATAGAAACTGCTTTGGGTAGTAAACTCATCAGCATAGCCCATTAATTGGGCTATGTCATATAACTATAATCTCACCTTTTTCACGTTGGTACTACAGCACCATTTCAAAATTAAGCCACCTATTTTGTCCCACTCATGTTTTAAAGCGATAGGGTTTAAATCTTCATTATTTATATTTCCTAACTCTTCTGATTTATTGGTTAAAATATAAGAAAACAATTTTGAACCAAAACCAGAGATAATTACTTCTTTTCCAACGACTTCCTTATACTCTTGTGCAGAACTACTTAGACCGATTAATTCTTGTGCTAATATTATTCTCTTTTGTACCTCCTCGTAATTTTTGAATACAGATTTCCAATAATTTCGTTCTGATTCCTCCCATAAACGTTTATAATACAAACCTTCTTTCAAATCAAAAAAAGACATATCAAAATCCATATTGTTCTCCACAATCTCATGCCTTTTATAATTTGAATCATTCATATACAGAAAAGATGGCAACAGATTTTCAACTTCACGAACCAACGTTGTACCATATAGAGAGCAATTAAAAGGCTTACGGCAATCTTCTTTTAAAGTCTTCTTATAAGTATCTCCATACTTACCATCTTTATATTTTTTATCTCCATCTAATATTGACAGACAAAGCATTGCTGACTTCTTAGCATATTCGCAATATTTAACGGCAGTAGTATCACCACCACCCATATCAACATTATAACATAAACTGATACTGTGAATCTTGGATTTTCGAATGAAATAGTCACCAATATATTTAAAGAAATGACCATCATCCATATTCTCCGCCAAGACATTTGTTTGGCTGACAAAGTTAAAGTTTTGCATCTCTTTCGGGTTTATCACTATATGGTCATTATAACGATTACTTTTTTCTTGCACACTTACTAAAGCATAGAAACCTATAGAAGTGTATGTTGAAGCAGAAGTCGCATAACTTTTTAGAATTGAATAATAAATCGCTCTATCGTTTTGGCTCAATTCGGTTATTTTTATTATCTGCTTCAAATTGCGCCTTGATGACCAAATTATATGATACCCCATAGCTTGTGATGTCGCTAAGTTTTGCAATACTTGTAATGCCAGAGAATCTTTTTCTACAGCAGCATCCACAATACTATCATCAATCATCATCAACATCTTCCATAAAATTTTTTGGCCATTCTTTCAAAAAACCTTCTTTTGTATATTCTGTTGGTTTTATTTGACTGCAACCATTATTATCTTGTTCTATCATCAACACACTGACATCTTCAGGATATAATAAGCGACTTTCTACAAAATCTCCCAATTTGTTCAATATTGTTTCACTATGAGTTTCTATTATAAAACGAACATTTAATTTCTTCTCATGCCCTAACCTCGTTATTATAGATAACATTTCTGCAAATTTACCTTGAAATTTAGGATGCAAATGCAGTTCAGGTTGCTCTATAACAACTATATGATCCTCTGAAGATGCTTCTGTCTGGACTGATTCTGCTTCCAAAAAGATAGCTTTCCAAATTACAGCCAATATTGGCAACAATTGAGTATATCCAAAACCCAAGTCAACTGTATTTCTAGGTGTCTTTCCTGTTTCAGAAACCAATAGTTCGATATGCCCATCAGAAGATTTGATAAAAACTTCAAAATGAAAATGCATACTAAGCCAGTTATTAAAAGCGTCCAAAGCTTTTCGTTCTAAATTATACAAAAACATTGGTAAATTTGCTCCATCTGCATCAATATCATCCATATCCAAATTCTGGAAACGATAATATCTTTCTATAGTTGCTCTAACAGGTTTAATATACACAACATTGGAAGCGACTCTTAAAAGATTTATATTCAGAGAGTCAATAAGCGAATTTATATTATACATTATACACATATCATATAAATGCTGAGCTATTAAGTTAGAAACAACTTTATCGCTCATTCCATCTAACCCTTTTTTAAAATTATCAAATGAAATAGGATATGTATCAAATAAAAGAAATCTATGCCCTTCACTAAATCTTCCCCCAAGTTTTCGCACTTCTGATACTATTTTCTCACGTAAAATGGAAGGGGATGTCATCCATCCATGATTTTGATCTCCTTTATACTGAAACAATAAACGTGGAAATATTGCTTCATTATTTTGAGTTATAATTTGTAATCCTTTAGTATTTTGAGTTGACAAACCATTTACAAATAACGAAACATTATCATTCTCTATTTTTATATCTATAGATGTTGCTGCATATTCTATATGTATATTCTCTATCATGTCAAAATGCTCATGAAGAGGAACTATTGAGAAAGAAACATATACATTTGGTATACTTTTTCGATTATTCAATATTTTATTATTAAACAAACGACTATATATGAAAAAATTATCTACTTTATAATCTATCCAAATGGTATCTTTGCCTTCCTGAACAGTATTTTTGAAGTCCTTGAAATCCACGTCATTTCCTAACCATCTAAACACACCGTTTAACCTAATATTCAAACTCTGTTTAAGTAAAGGGAAAAATTTCAAAAACGAACTTTTCCCACTGCTATTTGCGCCAACTAAAAGATTGATTCTTTTTAATTCTATCAACCCTGTATCTTCAAAACAACGATAATTTCTTAATCTTATTGCATTCATAATCTGTTTATAAAATTGGTAAAAATCAGTCTACTACCCTCAATCCCCTAAAACGAACTCATTAAAGAGCAGAGGAGCTGTTTTCCAAAATTCATCACTCATTTCAACCCTCTCCCGACACCAGTCGAAGAGTTTTCTTTTATTGCTACATACCATCCAATCAATCTATAACATACCAATGATATGAGAAAAACTATCATTTGTGTTGGGGGGTGTTTTGCTCCATGTTGTTCAAAATGTTATTATCAATAAACCATCGCTAATCTTTTTATCCCTAATTCTTTTATAGGACTAATAACCGTTCCCAACTCATTGATGATATTTCCATATTCTACAACCAACTTTACAGCATCAGATAAATGTAATCCTTTCAAAATGTCAAGTTGTTTACAAACATCGTTATCACGATGAGCAGCAACGTTGTTTCTCACATGTTTTAATTCGCCAGCATTGTCTTCCCTGAATTTCGCAAGACATTTCTTAACCTCTTTCAAGGCAGAGCAATCATAGCTTGGAAAATTGGAGTTGACAAACTTCATTATCTTTCCTGTATTTTTTATCACCTTCTCTGATGTTTCATAAATAGCAATATATGCAGTCTTTATGGCATCTTGTAGCTCCCACGAATCATTATCTACAGATAGCCGTTTAGTACATTGCTTCATCTCGATGCTTGCCATTTGTATATGTCCTAACGTATTCCAAATAGTCAAGTTATCCGTGAATGCTTCTTTTTTGGCTGTCCATACAGGTATTACGGAAAGACTCGCTTTATCTAATATCTTATTACACTGCGTAATATTTGTTTTGCAATGTTCGATGCCTTTAACAATTTCTTCAAGACACGCTTGCTCCACTTGCAAGCTTGAATCCAAGCTGTGTCTTAACTTTGCTCTATTCTCTTCTATGCGTTCATGAAGAAAAATATCTAATCTGCTCTTTTTATTATTCATATCTCTAACTATTTATCATGTCTTTTCTGGGGATAGTATTTAACTAACTTTATCCATTTTTTGCTACTCTCATTATCACAGAACAAAACAATGTTGGCTTTTTTAGTTTTGCAACTTTGATAAATAAGTCCATCTATATTTTTTCCGCTCTTATCTTTAAACATCCATCTTAGATATTCCGTGAATATTTGCGATGGTACATATTCGATTTCTTCTTTTCCATCTGCATGAAGTGGTTGTGTGATGTCTTTATGAAATGCTTTCAGAAAAGAATAGCCTTGCCAGTTGTCCATCCAAATAGACATATTATGAGGCAACTTCATTAAATCCACGACATTCAATTCCTTTATCGTAGAAAACTCACCGACTACCAAACATATCTCATCCTTACTTTTGATACTTTCTTCAATGGCGGTTTCTTTATCGAAAGCGCCATAGAACATAGATACACCAGCAGGACTCATTCTGCATTGTCCGGCAGACGCAGCAGGCGCAGAAGTAATGTCCTTAAACCCAAACTTGTCATCCAAATTATAATTTAGACACCTTGTATGGTAAATCAAAGTTCCAACTGGCAAAGATGCGAATATCTCCTTGCAATTACAAATGCAGTCATTCAAGTCTGTCAAGATATCTTCTTTATAGCCTGCATCATCATGTAAGGCAGTCCAAAAGGTATATCGACGTAAGTGCTTTACATTTTCAGAAAACTCATTCCATTGCCTTTCTTTTTCCTCATTCCACCATAGTTCAAAAGGAACTTTCTTTACCCACATGTTGTCTTCAAAAAGATGATCCATATCTTCATTCAATTCCTCGCAATCTGTATGAAGTCCCAAGTCTTCCATCATTTCCGATGTATCTTCATACACTTCTGTTTTTTCAGGAACAGCAAAGCATCCAACTCGCTTAATACCTGGTATTTCCTCTTTGTCGTCATCGTAATATGAACTAGCCAATGGTAGACCTTCAGAATCGACATCATTGAAAAATATTGATATTCTCATTCCTATATGGTCGGCTAATGCGCTCATATCTATGACACGTTCTTTTTTATGGCAATATGAACATATACCATCCTCACTATTCTCTTGAATATATTGATTCAAGTATTTATCATCAAAATGATGTGTGCATACACATTTTTCACCTTTATAGAAACCTGTATAATCATGTTCCTCCATTTCCATCATTAATTGCTTTACTCTTCCCATAACATTATTATCTCTATGGCATTTTTTAGGTAACAAAGTACCTACTCTGTGTCAAACATGAGTTTGAGCACTTGTTTAACATATCGCTTACTCATAACAAATCACCAGGCTCTTTGTCTCTTAAGCAATCCATCAATTTAGGCAAGTTGTTCGTATTGTGATATATGTAATGACATGCTTTCTTGAAAAATTGTTTTAGTCCCCAATCTACACATCCCATATCGGCAATGCTTGATGCTTTGACATTTATCTTTGCTCCATTGCAATACTTGTTTCCACAATATTCATACTCATAAAACATCTCTTTGAAGATAATTGTGAAATCGTATGATTCCCCATCTTTCTCTATTCGGAACAAATACTCTTTCTCATACACATCTTTGGCTTTCACAACTATCCTTCTGCTAATTCTTGAAAGGTTCTCTATTTCTTGAATTGTAAAATCTAACTCATTACGGTAGAATGGCGTATTAATATCATCATGAGAAAAAGGGTTGAGTAATAGTTTGCGTTCGTCTTGAAGATGTGGAATAACATCAGGCAAGCCTATATTCTTTGCGAATCGACAATAGCGTTCTATCAAGCCATTCAAATCACATTGGAATGTTTGAGACTTTTCGTTAAATATCAAATTGGTGGGCAACAATCTTTTCAATTCTTGCTCTGCTGCTCGTCTTGCAGCGTTTACACTTGCAGGAATTTCAAGATTATGTAAAAGCATCTCCGCCTTTTCCAATGGCGTTTTAGGTTCAATCAAAAAGGGTTCTGGTATACCATGGTTTGACTGTATGTACAGTTCATACTTTTTCCAATCATTTAAACACCCATTGATCTTAATTTCGCTTGCTACAAGATGATAAAATGCCCTATCATGGGTAAAGATAAATGTTTGAAACTTATTTGTATAGGTCAACAATATCTCAATTATCTTCCTTCTGAAAGGCATGTCCAAACTTATCAACAGGTCATCTACAAATAAGACAGAAGGTGCTTCTAGTGATGACGGATGGCTCTCCAATATTGCCAATCGTAAAGCCAATGCCATGCAAGTAATTTTAGCCTCATTAAAGAAGGAGCGTGGATGCTCTATGATAGACTTGTCTTCAAGTAGATTAGACTCCATAGTAGCCTTTAAATATATCTTGGGTCTATGAATTTTTCCATCAAATCTTCTTGATGCTAGTCTGTTATTAAATGTGGCATACTCATATTGGAGTATAATCTTTGATTCAAGATGAAAAACATCCTTGATGATAATATTTGCTTTTGCAACTAACAAAGATAGTTTAGATTGTAACAACTCATTGAATTGTTGCAACAAATCTTTGTAATTTTTGTAGAGTGGAGTTCGTTGGTCAAAGGCATTAGTCCTGTTGCTTCTTGGTATCGCGTTCATACGAAATACGCGAATGATATATCCCCACCACTCACCTGCGTTATATGTATTTGTGCCTTCACCATTAATCCGCCATAATTGTTGGTCCAAATCTATATATGGCAAAACTTCTTTTTCGAACAATAAGAATACTTCATTGTCTTGACTGTTTCTGAAGTCAAAAAGTGAAGACAAGAACTTGTAGTTCATAAAGTCACTGGACATGGCTGTAAATTTCATAAAGCGTAAAACCTCAGCATCTGCCGCATAATAACAAGTATTCGAATCTTCAACGGTCTTGGTCATGCCATTTCCGTTGTCAAAATATATTTTAATGCTGGAGTCATCTGTGGTTGCCGCATATCTGTTGCGCAGATTCTGAGCATGTCCTGCTATGAAATATTTCTGAGCTTCAGGGCGACTTTTTGCATACGCTTGGAAATGAGTATAAACGCTCCAATAAATGGAACTTTTACCAGCACCATTCTCACCATAAAGCAAGATGTTTTTCCTATCAACATTTATAGGAAAAATATTCTTAAAGAATTTAAAATTCTCTATTTCTATTTTGTTTATTTTCCAGCTCATTTCTCTTCAGACATTTTCTTGGTTGCAAAATCCATAAAGTCCTTCATATATAAACGCAAACGATTCATATTCTCCATCAGTTCATTTCCTGATGTCATCAAATCATTAAATAATGTACTCAATATATCTAATCCTTCTTTTACTTTCGTTTTACTGCTGTCTAAGTTCTTTGCAGCCAATCGGATCATTTCTTCTTCCCATGGCTTCAATATAGAAATATCTGCCTTTTCAAATAATTTTGGCAATACCATTTCCAGTACCATAGAATCTCTTAAAGAAGCAAAATAATTTAATATCGTAAAAAACACATCGTTATCAATAGAGTCTACACATCTGCTGTATGACAATAGAAAATCAATCAAAGATTGCAATACTATACATCCAGAAGAATACTCCTCGACATAATATATAGGTAATCTTTTGAGTTGTGATATTTTAGTTCTGCCTCTAAACTTATTGTTTTTAATATCTGGTAGCAAAAACTGCTTGCCAATAGCTGAATTAATATAAAAGGCATAATATTTTGCCATTTCTATTTTCGAGCATACGATAACATAATCAAAATCCTGCTTGTTATAAAGTGATGCTATTTGAGTTCTTTCGTCTATGTCTTTCTTTAGATAAACTATAGTCTCTTCATCCTCTATCGTTTTTTTAATAAAGGTATCATTGTATTCTTTTGCAGTGAGCACCTTTTCTATTTTTCCCAATCGTCCCAAGACGTTAGACCTATTCACGAACTCCATTATGTGATAATGTATCTTTAAATCATATCGCAATAAAGGGATTTTATTTTGTATTTCGTGAACATATCTTGCTCCAATGTAATGAATCTCATCATAATATGATTCATGATGTTCATTATATGATTTCTTTAGCAATAGTTCGTTAATAATTCAATAATGTGCTAAGCAGCTATACGCTGTAAGCACGAAAGATCTTTGAAAATCTTGCT
>ENA-UEOY01000633-UEOY01000633.1-human-gut-metagenome-genome-assembly--contig:-NODE-633-length-14983-cov-408.211660_pt1 | contig 14983 bp, 9 predicted proteins | sample MGYA00242892_ERZ507900 | MGnify/ENA primary metagenome ERZ507900 (study PRJEB26167, sample SAMN06115427) | human gut metagenome | host: Homo sapiens | place: China:Henan | collected 2015-04-15...
TCAGCTGTTATGCAAGCGCACAACAGCTGTTGTGCGACCGAAGATACTGACTGTCTCAACAACATATCCTATCTCTTTCAACAACTTATTCTATCTCTTTCAACAACATACCCTATCTCTTTCAGCAACATATCCTATCTCTTCCAGCAACATAACCCATATTTACCAACGACAAGAAGAGGGTGAATCATAAACTTATGACACATCCTCTTCTTCGCAATATAAATCCTTAATGTTTTGATTTTCAGAATATTACTATAATCACAAAGCCACAGAAGCATCCTTTAAGTCTACTGCCTGTGCCTTGAGGGTTCCCTTTCCTTTTATCACAACGACACATTTTCCGAAGAATGCCTTGCGATGTGAATCGGTGAAACGCTCCAAAGAAGTCTGACATCCATTATCTGTTCCCAGAATCTTTGGCTTTTTCAGGAAACCATGCCCACTTGCCTCCTGTTCTCCTGAAACAGAGAAGAAAATCTGGTTATCTGCGTTCGGACAGAGATTGCCGTCTTTGTCTACCACATTCACCTCGACAAAGGTAGTCGGATCTGAAGTGCCATAGGCCTGACAGCCCTGATAAGTCTTCTTCAACACAAGATGATGAGGAGCTCCTGCAGTCTTTATGACCTGCTCTCTAAGAACTTTACCATTCTTTCTGGCTACAACCTTTACTTCTCCCGGTTCAAAGTTTACTCGCCACATCACATGATATTCAGTACTCTTTCTGAAAGCATCGCCTTCGTTCTTTGCACCGTAGACTGTCTTCTTACGGATGCCCTGACTCTTGCCATTGATAAAGAGTTCTACCTCATCGGCATGATTATAATAACACCACATGTCGATGGTCTGTCCCGGCAGCCAGTTCCAATGAGGGAAGAGATGCAGCACATCTTTCTGAGTCCACTCACTCTGATACATATAATAGCTGTCTTTTGGAAGACCCGCCAAATCGATAATGCCAAAATAACTGCTACGGGCAGGATAAGCATAAGGAGTAGGTTCGCCGATATAATCGAAACCGGTCCAGATAAACTGTCCGCCCACAAAGTCGTTGTGCTTCACCACATCCCAGGTTTCTTCGTGGGTACTACTCCATGATGCGTGGAAATTATCATAAGCCGAACACATAAACGAAGGATCGGTATAAGGTAACCACCATTCCTTTGGCGCAGTATAAATGCTGTCGCTAGGCATCATATAGTAGCCACGAGTCTGCAAGGCAGAAACACTCTCCGACAGAATGAAAGGCTTGCCAGGGAAATTCTTTGGCACATCCTTCACCCACTGATGGTGATAATTGAAACCTATAACATCAATAGCCCCACTCTTAAAGAGGTGATTCTTCGGATCAGGCTCATTGCAGCCAGCAGTAACAGGGCGATAGCCCCAAGGATCATACTCCTTCACGATTTTTGCCAGATGCTGGGTAAGAAGCGAATTGACACTCAGTTCATCACTATGTGACAAAGTTGAAGCATCATGACCGGCATTCAGAATCAGGTTAGCCTGCTCCAGACTGAGCGTATCAGCAGCCGCATCCGACCATTGTTCGAGAACTTCATTACCGATACTCCACATAATGATACTTGGATGGTTACGGTCGCGCTTGATGAGATCAGACAGGTCTTTCTTATGCCATTCATCGAAGAAACGGGCATAATCGCCATTCGATTTCTTGCGGCGCCACATGTCGAAACTCTCGTCCATCACGAGAAAACCCATCGAATCGCACATGTTCAGGAGTTCTGGTGCCGGAGGATTATGACTGCTTCGGATAGCATTCACGCCCATATCGCGAAGGATGGTAAGTTTGCGATGCATCGCATCCTCATTAACGGCAGCACCCAGGCAACCGAAATCATGATGCTCACAGACACCATTTATCTTGAGATTCTTGCCATTAAGGAAGAAACCCTTCCTTGCATCAAACTTCACATCACGAAAACCGGCAGTTGTCGTAGCAACATCCATTACCTTCCCATTTACTAACAGCTCACTCTTGACAGTATAGAGATATCCCTTTCCGATGTCCCAGAGATGCGGATTCTTCACCTTGAGTTTCTGTTCCCGAACACCCTGACTCTTGGCTACGATCTTTCCGGCAGCATCATAGATAGTATTACGGACAGAGAGTTTCATCTTTTTACCGGAAGCAGCGAAATCCACCTTCACCCTGACATCACCCTGTGGAGAAGTTGCTACATACTGTCCCCATTGGGGAATATAAGCAGTTTTCATGGTTTTGGTGAGCCAGACATGGCGGTAAATACCGCAACCAGAATACCAGCGGCTGTTAGGCTGGTCGCTGTTGTCTACCTTCACAGCAATGACATTATCACCCTTCTTATTAATATAAGGTGTAAGATCATACTCGAATGTACTGTATCCATAAGGGCGGGTTCCGAGTTTATGACCATTGATATACACGGTAGAATTCATATATACTCCATCAAAGGTGATGGTAAAGCGGTCATACTTTTCCTTTGGATTCACCGAAAAGTGCTTACGGTACCATCCTATGCCGCCCGGCAATGCACCACCACTGGCTCCCGAAGGATTCGAAGGAGAGAAATCGCCCTCTATCGCCCAATCGTGAGGAAGATTCAAACTTCGCCAATGTCGGTCTGAATAATCAGACTTTGACATTCCGGCACTATCTGCTAAAGTGAAAAGCCAGCCTTTATCAAAAGACTGGCGTTCACGGGCGCTCAACGACTGAGCGCCCAATAGAAAGATTGCTAAAGCAAATATTTTCTTCATATTACTTCAGTTTTACAGTAACTGCCTTACCAGCATACTTCACCATCTTGCCCTTAGGCGCCTTGGCGAGGCTGATGCCCTGCTGGTTGTTATCACTAACAAGTACGATATTGAAGCGACGCTTCTGTAGCATACCGTCGAAAGAACCCTTACGGGCAGCAATAGTAACGGTCTTCTGAGCATCATTATACTTGAAGTCTATCATAGCATACTTACCCTTCTCGTAGTTGTAGTTGGTTCCCTCATCCTCATAGAGTGTATAAGAACCGTCCTTGCCTGCATAGACATAGAGATCGATGAGCTCAGCCTTCTTCTGATCGCTCCACTCCATCTCTGGACCCACAGGAAGAATAGAACCCTCTGGAACAAAGACAGGAATCTTATCGAAAGGCGCATCGGCAACGATTGTCTGTCCACCGGCATAGTGCTTACCGGTATAGAAATCATACCAGCCCTTCTGCTTAGGAAGATAAACATTGCGGCTGTACTTCTGATACTCGCCTACAGGACAAGCCATGAGAGCAGGACCGAACATCCACTGGTCTTTGATGTCGTAAACATTGTCATCGCCGTTGAAGTCCATTACCAATCCACGCATCATCGTATAGTCCTTGAAGTGAACCATACCCGCCATACTGTAGAGGTAAGGCATCAGACGGTAACGGAGTTTATCGTATGCAACGATGGTCTTGTAAGCCGGATGATCTGCCGGAGCAATGTTCCAGACCTCACGGGTAGGCCACTGACCATGAGTACGATAAAGAGGTACGAAGCAACCGAACTGGTTCCAACGCGCCTGCAACTCGCGCCATTCCTTCAAGTCAGCATTCTCCTTACCTGTCTTATCGAACTCCTGCTGGGCAGCCACATAACGGTTCTCTACACAGAAACCGCCCTGGTCCATTCCCCAGAAAGGCAGACCTGCCATAGAATAGTTCAAACCGGCTGTCATCTGAGCACGCATGTCTTCCCAACGGGTAGCAATGTCACCAGACCAGGTAGCCGTACTGTAGCGCTGTTCACCTGCAAAACCGGAACGGGTCAGGAGGAAAACACGCTGGTTAGGGTTCACGCTGCGCTGTCCGTTATAGATAGCATCAGCATTCACGATGCTGTAAGCATTGAAATATTCGGTAGATGTACCGAGGGCTGTAGGACCGGAAAGAGCCTTGCGGTACCACATCGGGGTACAGTCACGAACGTTTGGTTCTGATGCATCCATCCACCATGCATCGATTCCGAACTTATACTTGGTATAAAGATTCTCGTCCATCTGGCGCCAGAACATCTTGCGGGCGCCATCAGAATATGCATCATAGAATGAACCGCGGAAGCCGAGCCAGTCGTGAATATCATCCTTGATAGCCTGATGATACATCCAGCCCTTGCTATCGAGTTCCTTATAGTTCTTGACTGTATCGTAGAACTTAGGCCATACGGAAATCATGAATCTTCCGTTCATCGCATGTACGCTGTCGAGCATCGCCTGTGGGTTTGGATAGCGAGCAGCCTCAAACTCATGACTTCCCCATGAATCCAGCTTCCAATAGTTCCAGTCCTGAACGATATTGTCTACAGGAATATGCAGGTCGCGGAACTTCTTCAGGTTGTCCTCAATGTCCTTGCTGCTCTGATAGCGCTCACGGCTCTGCCAGAAACCGAGGGTCCACTTAGGATAAAGCGAAGCCTTGCCGGTAAGCGTACGGTAACCGGAAATCACCTCATCGAGATTCTGACCGGTAATGAAATAATAGTCCATATCCGGCGACATCTCACTCCAGATGCTCAACTGGTTCTTCTCTGCCTCAGAACGAGGAGCTGCTACGCGAAGTCCGCAGTAGGAAACATCACCATCTGGCTGCCACTCGATGCGGATAGGAGTCTTTACGCCTTTCTTGATAGGAGTTTCAAACTTATAAGAGTTCGGATTCCATGCTGTACGCCAGCGCTCAGGAACTACCAGTTTGCCGTCGATATAAATCTTCATATAGCCGGCATAGTAGAGGATAAACTGATAGAAGCTGTTGGTAGGAGCCTCTACATAACCCTCGTACACCACCTTGGAACCATTCAGCGCGAAGCCCTTTGGCAGGTTCTGAATGCCGCCCTTGTCGGTCTGGTTGCAAACCTCAGAAGTCTCAGGCATTGCATACTCAAAGTAAATGCTATCTTCGCCTCGAACAATCTTCTTACCGTTCTTGTCTACATAAGTACCTGTCAGCTGACCTTCCTTACCATCTTTATCATAGAGTTTGAAGGCACGGTTGAGCTGGAGATAATCTTCCGGATTACCCCAACGGCAATAAGAATAAGAATCCCAGAGGATGCCGTAGTTTTTATTAGAGATAACGAAAGGAACACTCACCTTGGTATTATACTGGAAGAGGTCTTCGTTCTTGCCCTTCATGTTGAGTTCCTCACTCTGATGCTGACCGAGACCATAGAACGCCTCGTTATCAGGAGAGTTGAAGAGCGCACGCCATGACCATCCGTGCTTCTGTGCTTCAGAAACCTTGACAATGTCTACACCGATTTCACGGTCAGGCACAGTGAACGGCTTGAAAGTTTTTCCGCCCTGAGCAACCTCATTGAGAAGGACATTGTCTTTCAGGTCATAGAAGGTAATCTGACCCGTAGCCTCGTTCATGACAGCACGCATAGCTGCAGTGGTAATGATGAGATTGTCTCCCTGCTCTTCCACCTTATAATTTGCCTTGCTGTTTTGAGGCACTATTATCAGACTCTGTTTGTTACGGAAACTCTGTTCGGCTGTAGCCTGAACACGGATAATCTTATCGCTCACCACCTGGAGGCGAATCTGACTAGGACCAAAATTCTGGTGTTGCTTCAACTGAACAGTAAGATAATTACCCTTCTGGTTGAAACCGGCTGCCTGCATGCCTGTAGCACTCATCAGCAGCACTGCTGAAATCAATAATGTTTTAGTTAGTCTCATTTTATACGTTTAAAGGAAAGTTTAAAAATTTGCGGCAAAGATACGAGAAATTTCCCGTATCTTTGTGCGCAAATGTTATCTGTATGTGTATAAAATGTTAACTAGAAGCGTAAACTACTCTGATTCTGACAGATTCTTACGATATTGAGACGGCGTAACGCCATACGCGTCTTGGAAGTATTTAGTGAAATAACGTGGATTATTGAATCCCACCTTATAGGCTATTTCACTGATGTTCAAGTCGCCCGAGCGCAGCAGATGCTCTGCAAATTTGATACGCTTGGTTCTGAGATACTCAGAAGGTGTAATACCCGTCAGCGAAATCATGCGTTTATATAATTGTACGCGTGAAATGCTAAGATGAGTACTGAGCGATTCTACCGATGTTTCAGGATTGCTCATATTGTCGCGGATATAAGCATTCACCTCATCAATAAATTTGCGGTCGGCCTCTGTTATTACATATTCTGTGCTCACATTCTTGCGTTTCTTCAAGAGATTCAGAATACAGAGATTCAACATATCTATATCGAATGGTTTGGCAATATACTCGTCAGCACCACACTTCAGACTTTCCTTGCGTTGCTCATCTCCCATACGGGCCGAGAGCATGATGAAAGGTATGGCTGTTGTTTCGTCATTGTCCTTACACATCCGGCAGAGTTCGTTACCATCCATCACAGGCATCATCACATCGCTCAGGATGATGTCTGGACGACGGTCGATGATCTTGTTCCAGGCATCCTGACCATTGACAGCCTCAACAACCGTATAGTCTGTCAATACTTCGTTCATAAACTCACGGAAGTCCTCACTGTCGTCAACGAGGAGCACTACCGGTTTCCTGATCATCGATTCTCCAGGCTGGTGCGCATGTTTACTCATTCCGTAGAGAACGTTCTTACCTGCATCCGGATCCTCATCAGTAGCCTGATGTACCGTGGTTATGATAGGTGCTGCTCGCAAGGAACCGAGATGTGCCGTAGAATTAGAGGTGGTACTGCTCTCTATCGGAAGGTCTACCATAAAGATGGTTCCTCCGCTTGAATTATCAGTAACACCTACTTTACCGCCATGCAGTTCGGCAAACTTCTTTACCAGGTTCAGGCCTATTCCGCTACCACCCTGCGGCTGCATTTCAGTACCATTAACCTGATAGAAACGCTCAAACACATGTTCCTTCTCCTTATCGCTGATGCCCTTGCCAGTATCAGATACAGAGATGCGGAGCATATCCGAATCCTTGTCTCCTACACGCTGGCGGAGTGCAACACTCAGAGAAACGGTGATAAATCCTCCATCTGGCGTAAACTTGTAAGCATTACTCAAGAGGTTATTCACGATTTTTCCTACCTTATCAGCATCAAACGACATCTGCAGACTAGGCATCGTAGAATCGAAGGCAAGCGTTACTTTGCTGTTTGCCAAAGTACGGAACGAAGTACAGATATTGTCAACGAAGCTCACAATGTCGATATGCGACAGGTTAAGTTTTTCCTTATTCTGGTCAATCTTGCGGAAGTCGAGAATCTGGTTTACCAGATTGAGCAAACGGGTAGCATTGCGATGAATCATCTCCAGCTTTCTGCGTTTAGACTCATCTCTTTCTTCTCTGATCATACTAACCAGCGGCGAGATAATCAGGGTGAGCGGAGTACGGAGTTCATGACTCACATTGGTGAAGAAGTTGAGTTTGAGTTCGTTCAACTCCTTGGTCTTCTTGATACTGTCTTCCTTGCTCTGGAGTTCGAATTTTACACGCTGCTTTTCGAGCATGCGTTTACGGTAGAGATAGAAAGCTACACCTATTAATATAATATATACGATGAACGCCCATATAGAGAGATAGAAAGGCGGGTGAATATGAATCTTCAGCGTGCTCACCTCTTCGCTCACACTACCATCAGCATTCACCACCTTTGCCTCCAGAACATAGCTGCCTGAAGAGAGATTGGTAAAGGTAGCCTCCGGACGTCCCTCCGGTGTCAGCATCCATTTGTCATCAAGTCCCTTCATACGATATAGGAAACGGCAGCGGGCAGGAATACTTACCTGGTCGGAAGCCAGTTGTATGGTAAACGCCTTGTCCTTATAGCTGAGATCCAGTACTGGGTTTGTATCAAGCGATTTAGCCAGAGGCACTCTTCCTTCAAACTCCTCACCTGCCTTCAGCGGATGATCGAAGAGTACTAAACCGCTAAACAAGACTTTTGCATGTTTCTGGGCAGGAAGGATCTTGGCAGGATTGATGATATTAATACCATCCTGACCGCCGATGGCGATGGCTCCATTTCTCATCAGACAGGCAGAACGCTGGTTAAACTGGCGGCTCTGCAAGCCATCGAGCGAAGTGAAACTAATCATCGTAATGTCCCATTTGCCCTGATTGTTCTTGGTCAGCGTAACACGGGTAACGATAAATTCAGAAACCAGCCAGATGTTATGCTGCTTATCTTCGAGCACCATACAACCTACCGTACCCTGCGTACCATTGAGGTCATTGATTGACTCCAACTGTCCTGAAGCCTCATCATACATGGTGACGCCCGCAGGCGAAGCCATCCACAAGATGCCTCGGCTATCCTTCATCATGTAATTCAGGGAAGGACTAGGAAAAGGCTGTCCGTCCTTGGTTGTATTCACATTGGTTACCTTTCGGGTTCCGAAATTAAAGATAGAATAGTTCTGCGAATGACCTATCAGAATTTCATCTTTATTCGGCAGGAAGAGCGAGTTGATAAAATCGCTGGATATGCCTGAGTTCTGAATATTGTAGGTTGTAAACTTACCACTTTCAGGATTATAAATCTGGAAGCCTGAGCCCAAGGTTCCGATAATCAGGCGATGATACGGATCTTCAGCAAGACACCAGACGCTGTTATTGGCAAGTCCGCCTGGAGCTGCCTGAAAACTCTTCCATCTGCCGTTTTTATATTGGGCAAGTCCACCATTGAAGGTTCCGAAATACATCGTACCATCACTCATGGTTACGCTGCTGACGATAATATCCGAAGTCAGACCGGTTTCAGTCTGTGAGAATCGCCAGCTCTGTCCGGTAAGCGGACTGTAGCATACAATACCGCTATCATTGGTTCCACACCAGAGATTACCATTCAGATCCTGCGTGATAGTACACACATCACCAAGCGGAATCGTTGTGAATTTCTGAGCGTCAGGCGAATAATAAGCCACGCCGTTCTTGTAACTACCTACCCAGATAGCTCCCTCATCATCCACATAAACCTTCTGCAGGGAATTGTCAACGATACTTCCCTTTGCTTCGGAATGAACATATTGACGGCAGATTTTGCGTTTGAAATCAACGAAGAAGAGACCGTTATGGTCGGAAGCCACCCAGAGATTGCCTGCCTTATCGCGGGCAATATCACGCATCAGAATACGGGTTGGGCAAGGAATATCAATGCCCATGTTCTCAATATAAGAACGGGCATCGGTCCACTTTCCGGTTTTAGACTGATACACATAATTGGCATTACTTACTGAAACCCAGAAACCACCTATTCCATCATAGAAAGTATAGGCACCATTATCACCGGCAGCTTTATGGTTAGCAAGGAAGGAATTGGACCAGAGAACCTTCTGTTTCTGTCCGTTGACACGGCAGATTGTACCATCACCATAGGTAATGAGCGCATCGCCGTCAACCTCGGTTATTTTACTGATATTTCCCTCTTTCAGACAGCCCGGCTGAGCCTTTTTGGTAAATTTAAAAAGGTAGGTATTCCTGGTTTTGGCATTATGATAGTAGAGTCCCTGTCCGTAGACAGCTATCCACATGTTCTTATCCTTATCTATCAGGAGTTTATAAGGAGGTCCCTGCACGTGGATGTTTTTGAGCCATTCTTCCGGTTTGCGGTCAAACTGCTCTTCATCATATTTGTAGATGCTGTAACCCACAGAGGTATGCACCCAGATATTTCCATCATAGTCTTGCTGAAGTTCATCTACCGAATTGTTAGGCAGCGACTTATCATCAGTAATGCTATAATAGAAAGTTTTCATACGGAAGCCGTCAAAGCGACACAGTCCCGACTGGGTACCGAACCAGATGTAGCCTCTGGTGTCCTTGAGGATGGCACCCACCTGACTGTTCGTAAGTCCATCATGATTGGTGAGGCTGCTGAATTCTACGTTCTCATAGGCAGCCCATGCCCTACCCGGCTGCATGAGCAGCAAGAGCAGAAACAGCACGATGGCATGTTTCAAGTAGTTTTGTTTTTTAATCATCATAATCGTAGGTTTAATTTACAGTTCTATGAAAATAGGATTTATTTCTATAAATAGGAATTATTTCACGTCGTTTTTTTCAGAACTTTCGCGTATTTTCAGAATCATCGGTACCACTTTCTTATAGATTTTTTCATCACCATTGATACTTCTCATGAGAAGATCGCAGGCTGTGGTTCCCTGTTCGTGCGCCTTGTCCATGATAGCCGAGAGTTTCGGCGTAACGAAGGCAGCAGTATCACCATCGGTAAAACCGATGATAGCAACATCCTCTGGTATGCGGAGCCCTTTTTCCTTGATAGCATCGAAGGCGGCATAAGTGATAATATCGTTAAAGGCGAGGATGGCATCAGGTCTGTCCTCCTTTTCGAGGAGACGGAGGGTAGCGTTTCGTGCCACATCGAAATCGATTTTGTCGCAAACCACGAGGTCACGGTCGATAGGGATGCGGTTCTCTCTCAGAGCCTCCAGATAACCGTGTTTTCTGCGGCGCACCATATCAAGATGGTTTGGACCGCCGATGAAGGCGATGCGGTGCGAACCGGTATCTATCATATGCTGGGTAGCCTCCTGGGCGGCAACATCACCATTGCCTACTACCTGGGAGAACTTATCTTCTAAGCAACAACGGGCAAAGAACACCAGTGGAACTCCCATCTTATGCAACTGCTCGAAATGAGAATAGTCTACCGTATCCTGTGCCAGACAGGCGATGATGCCTTCCACATGCATATTCAGGAAGTTTTCTACCGCTCTCTTCTCGTGTTCTGTATTCTCGTGGCTATTGGCGCTGATCACCGAATAACCATTCCTTACGGCATAATCTTCTATACCATCCAGCACGGCAGCATAATAATGAGTCACCAGGTTTGGCACAATTACACCAATCACCCTAGGTGCTTCTTTTCTGAGGCTCTGTGCAAAGGGGTTTGGTCGATAATTGAGTTCCTTGGCAAGGCTTTTCACCTTTTGAGTCATCTCCTCACCCACTTCATGGCTGTTTCGCAGGGCTCTAGATACAGTTGCTATGCTGACGCCAAGTCGGTCGGCGAGGTCTTTCAAAGATGTTCTTCGTTGTTTCATATTCAGTTTATGCTTATTATCGATATACATTTTGTATTCACATATTCTGCATATTTTGTCTTTCCGACAGCAAAGTTAGTGAATTCTCTGCAAAGATAACAATTTCTTTCGAAAACGCAAACGTTTACGTTATTATTTTTCTGAAAAAATATATTTTATAAGAAAAAACTCGTAATTTTGCAAAATGAAAAGTAATGAATAGTTGATAATAAGTTAGTTAGAAACAAGCGTGGGTTTGGAATGTCGGGAGACAATCCAAACTCTTTTTTTATGTCCCGATGTCAACAGATTACCTGCCAGGATACAAAAAAAGATGAGGGCACATACTGAATACTGCCCCCATCTGATATGGTTATTACTGCTTAAAAACAAATTTCTTCTGTCCGGGATAATTAACGAATATCGCTACCAGCAGAGACACAATACACTTCGGAATCATGTAATGCAGCTGAATATGTTCGTGCGCATTCAGAAATTCGGTCAGGGCGATAGTGCCGCCCGAATTGAGCATCCAGCTAATGCCCCAGATAATAAAATAGCGCCAGGCTACACTCTTTTTCTTGCTCTTGGAATCGCCGAACACATAACGGTAATTCAGTATGCAGTTGGTAATGCCGCCACTTATCACTCCCAGCGCATTGGCAAATCCGTAATAAATGCCAATGATATCTGAGAGGAAGAATGCCAGCCCGAAGTCTACCACAGAGGCGCAGGAGGCGGTCAGTTCCGCCTTGCCAAAGGTTACGAGTTCATCTTTAATCTTGCCCATATTCTCTTGGATTCCATTAGCAGTACGCCTACTATCGTAGTAAGAATACCCAACATGACATCGATGATATAATGATGACCGGAATAAACTGCCGTCCACCAGATGCCCAGACAGATGCAGGCGAAGAGCACCACCGTATACCAGCGTTTACGGCTCATCACAGCATAAATCGTAGTGAGGAACATATAGGCAGCATGCAGACTCGGCACGGCAGCAAAGACATTGGCATTCTTGCCATAGAGTCCGTGGAACACGTGCAGTCCGGTCATTTCGTCCCATCTGCCCAGACCAGCCACATTGCCCGGTGTATTGAGCACAGCCTCGAAGCCATAGTTCATCGCATACCAGGGCGGAGCAGCCGGATAGATGTAATAGCCGATGAAGCCGATGACATTCACCAGCAGGAAAGCCCAGGAGAAACGTCTGAACCATTTAAGCTGTTTCGTAAGATACAGATAAAGGGCAAAGGCGATAGGCACCGGAACCCAGCAGAGATAGAAGATGCCTGCCCAGAAATCGGCAAAGCCGCAATGGTGAACCTTAAAGTATTCGCCCGGAATCATCAGCTGGCTATGGTCGGCTACAGCCTGCAGTTCTGCGCTGGATGAAGCAGCAATGCCGAAGAGCGACTTTTCTGCATGATAGAGATTCGCCACATCAATATCGTTCACCATATAGTTAGGATAAAGGCGCATCGAATCGTAGATGATTCCAAAGAGGAACCAAGGCAGAAAATAGAAGGCAAAACGGCGTGTCTTCTTCCAGGCTGCGAGTACCGCCAGGAGGATAATCAGATAGATACTAAACACTTTTTCCTACTTTTTTATTGATAGAACTTGAGTTTATTATTTATGAGCGTTCATCACAACATAACAATGCCAGATGCGCCAGAAAGCGGTGATGTTTGCCAGAACGGCAATCAGAATCATTCCGCCAGCCAGCCACCAGATATTGCCTGTAAAGCCGGTAATCATCGCAGTAACAGCGGTAACCACAACGCGCTCAGGACGCTGCATGAAACCCACCTTACACTCAATATCCAAACCCTCGGCACGGGCGCGGACATAACTTACCATCACAGAACCGATCATCGCTGCAAAGGTTACTACGCCCATCCAGAACCAGGTCATATCGCCCTGCATACGTACGAAGATGAGGCAGATGCCAAAGAGACTTACCAGTTCGCTGTAGCGGTCGAGTGTAGAATCCCAGAGTGCACCGAAGAGACTGCTCTTGCCGCTCATACGTGCCAGACGGCCATCCATCATATCGAAGAGACCGGCTGCAAGGATGATGAATCCACCCCATCCTACAGTAACCATGCAAGATGCATAATCAGCCTGCTCTGTTCCGAGCATCCATGCAGCATCGAGGAAGAAACCGGCTGCCACAATATTGCCCAGGAATCCTACGAAGGTGACAATGTTAGGAGTAATACCTACTGCTATCATCCCCTTGATAAGTGGATTGATGATGGCATAGATAACTTTTTGTAAGAAATCTCTATAATTCATATTTTTATCTATTTTTTATTGTCTGTTTAAGAAATGTCTGTTTAAGAATTTGTTTCTTTAAGAAATGCCAGACTAGATGATTCCAGCCGAAACCAGTATGATTTTGATGATGATTAAAGAAACGGCTGCATAGAAGCCGCCCAGCAGATCATCAGCCATCACATAGAAGGCGCCCTGCCTGTTATCCAGTTTCTTGATGCCCAGCGGTTTCACCATATCAAAGAAGCGGAAGAGAACAAGTGCCACCAATGCCCACCACCAGGCATCTTTCACTTCGCCCTGAGCTGTAAGCGGAGTCAGCAACGACAGGGGAATCCACACGCCAGCCATCTCATCGATGACCACACGGCTGGGATCCTCACCCCAGTAAGGCTGCAACTGCGCTGTTGCCCAAGTGCCCAGAATAGTGGAAACAATGACGAGAAAGAAGGTGATACTCTGCAGACTCTCGCCCGTAATACCGAGTCCGTAAGCCAGGGCTGCCCAGATGAGGGTTGCCAATACAGAGCCAGCCGTTCCCGGTCCCCAAGGCCAGAAGCCACTGCCGAAACCGGTGCCTATGATGACGGGCAGCAAAGGAGGCCGCTCGTCGGTAAGATTTCCCTTGTTATTCATTCTCTTAATGTTTAATAAGCCCGCAGAAGGGCGTTTCTTCTTTAAATTTCAGTGTGCAAAATTACGCTAAAAAATTAAATTAACCAAATAGTTTTCTGTTATTTTTCTGAATTTCATCATATATTGACAGATAAACAGGTGAAATAGAGCAATATGAAGGGGATTTATACCACTCAGGCTCGCACGGCGAAGAGCAAGAACAGGCAGCAGAAGGAACTGCATGGAAGCCTTTTTCTGAAAATCTCATAAAAAACTGAAATAATGAATAGGTTTTTGCGTCTATTTACGAATAATGTTATAACTTTGCATCCTGAAAAGATTAAATCATGGGCGGAGAGCCCCTATATATAATAAGGTATAAAAAATGAAAGGTATTAAAAAGTTGTATTTTACAGTCATCCTTCTGATGATTTCTACACTTCAGATGATGGCTCAGCAGAAGATAACAGGCCGTGTCATCGATGACGACGGTTTTGCCGTACCGTATGCAAGCGTGCAATACAAAGGACATAAAATCGCAGTTTCAAGCAACGGAGAAGGTAAGTTTACCATTGACAAGAAGCCGGGACTCATGCTCACCGTAAGCGCACTGAGCTACAAGAGCACATCGGTGAAGGTTGACGAAAAGACCAACTTCCTGGAAATCAAACTGAAAGACGATACGCACAAACTTACCGAAGTGGTGGTGAAATCGAAAAAAGGCCGCTACAAACGTAAGGATAATCCTGCCGTAGAACTGATGCGGCGCGTGATTGCTGCCAAGAAAAAGAGCGATTTGAGCAATCACGACTATGTGCAATATGATAAGTATCAGAAGATTACACTCGCGCTCAACGACCTGAAGAAAGAACAGTTGGAGAGCAAGTTCTTCCAGCGCCGCCAGTATCTCCTCGACCAGGTAGAAACCTCTCCGTACAACGGAAAGCTCACCCTGCCTGTCAGCATCGACGAGACGGTTTCACAGCATATTTACCGCAAAGATCCGAAGACCGAAAAGGACATCATCAAGGGTCAGCAGAGCAATGGAATCGGACA
>ENA-UEOY01000646-UEOY01000646.1-human-gut-metagenome-genome-assembly--contig:-NODE-646-length-14860-cov-3.141920_pt1 | contig 14860 bp, 16 predicted proteins | sample MGYA00242892_ERZ507900 | MGnify/ENA primary metagenome ERZ507900 (study PRJEB26167, sample SAMN06115427) | human gut metagenome | host: Homo sapiens | place: China:Henan | collected 2015-04-15 | study...
GGCGGCAATGTGTTCGCTAAAATTGAAAATGATACACTAACCATTTCATTGGAAATCAAATAAACAGTATTGTTTCAACTGCCGGGCGACGGCAAAGAAAAAAAGCCGTCGTACAGCAGCCCTTTTGACACGCCCATAAAACCAGCGGCGGCTTTGAGAAATCAAGGCCGCCGCTTCTCTTTGCCCGGCGCAGGATCGGCGGCCCACGGAGGGAGCCGCCATGCTGATATATCCTGTTTTTCAAAAGCGTAACTTCTTAAAAAAAGCCTGTACCCAACAGGGGGCAGCTCCGGCCAACAGTATGAACTATACCATGTAAGGCAACTTCATAACGCTTTCGTATTCGCCCGGTGGGTCTACGACCTGCCGGGCGAATTTTGTCGATTCCTGCGGTTTTTCGGTGCGGGCCGGAGCTTCCGCAGCAACATAGACACAGGGGGCGACGCAACCGGCCCCGGCTTCTCACTCTCCCGCAGATCGGGGGTGAGAAGATGAAGTACACTCCTGATGGTTATGGAGAACGCTGCCGGTTTGACGCTTTCTGTAAAACTGTTCTCCGCAATGAGGCCAGAACCCACCTGCGGGATTTGGGACGCCAGCGGAACCGAGAAATCGAGTTCAGCGCCTTATCGCAGCAAGAAATGGACAAGCTCTGCACAGTGGACGAATACCCAAGCGACAGCATCCTATTCACAGCCTATGGCTATGCCTTACATATCCATGACGAGCTGGTGGCCGCTGCCTTTGCCAGTCTGCCGGAACAGGAGCAAGGCATTTTGATCCTGCATTGTGTGTTGGGGCTGGCAGACGGAGAGATCGGCAGTCTTGTGGGAATGTCCCGCAGCGCCGTCCAGCGGCACCGCACCAAGGCCCTGAACGAATTGCGGAAACGATTGGAGGAAGAAAGGAGGAAACCGAAATGAAGCAGCCGACTTTCTGTGGGCGGGAGTTGTTGTCCCTGTCTGTGATCGAGGCGGCCCGCGCTGGTGATCCACTGGCCGTGGAGCGCGTCTTGCGGTACTATGAGGGCTACATAAACAAGCTCTGTACCCGGACGCTCTACGATCTGGACGGTACGCCCCATGTGCGGGTGGACGAGTACATGAAGCGCCGATTGCAAAGCAGACTGATCCGGGCCATCCTGAACAGCCCAGAAGAAAGCGCCGGACGCGGCGGCCTGTTGGCCCTGCGCCCGGCGTTTTCCTATGGGGGATATTCTACGCATTTCAAAACCCGTTCCGGCGGGTATTGGAGCAATCCTATTGCCGCCCCGTCAATCGCTTGCCAGAAGCCCGCTATGGCGGCCTATTCAGCGGCTTAACTGCGTAGCTTGCAGGTATCTTTTCCGCTGCCTTTCGGCCTCTTGCTTCCGGCGCATCCGCACCGCGCAATCCGGGCAGTATTTGGCCCGGTTGGATTTCGGTGTAAATGCAGCACCGCATACGGCGCACCGCTTCACGCTGTCCCGGCTCTGGATGATCTCGGCATACAGCGCCCCATCCAGAGGGAGAACAGCGGCACGAAACCACCGGCACAGCAGCGAATAGGAAATGCTCTGGACACACACACATTCCTCGCCGTCGTCCAGCAAAAGGCAGTTCCCGTCACAGTAGTTGCAGCACTCATGCGTCAGCTTCCGGGCCTTGCGGTATTGCGGGTAATTCATTCTCGGTATGCTCATAGCTCTTGTGCCTGCTCCTTTCCCGGCGTCACCCGCAAAATGCTGTCCACATTCTGCTTGATAATGCCGTATTCTTTCAGCTCTCGCTTGACTTCGCCGTACTGTTCGTACAGCCGCGCTTTCTGCTTGTCCAGCTCCCGGTACTCGGCTTTCAGGGCAGCCAGATCGGGCAGCCTTGTGATCCCGGCGTCCTTGATGGCCTTTGCCGCAGCTTCGTACAAAATGAGCTGGCTTTCATGTTCGCGCCGGAACGCAGCCTTGTCTTTAGCCTTGCGGTATTCCAGCACCACGGGCCGGAACTGCTTGTAGGTGGTGAGGTTCTTTATCAGCACCGCCATGTCCCCAAGACGCCGTTCCACGTCTTTGAGGGCCGCAGCCGCCTCGTCGTTGACCGCGCTGATCTCCATAACCTTGCTTTCCAGCTCGGCATATTGCTCTATGCCATGCTCGGTAAGGAAGTTCATTGTCTTTGCGGCCTGCTTCAAATTTTGAAGTTTCGCCCAACGTGCATAGCCCGCACTCTGCTGGGCCTTGATGTTGTTCTCCAAGTCGATCCGCAGGGTGATACCCTTGCGCTGCCGGTTCGGGCCTCTGTCCACGGCCAGCCCCTTGATCCGGCTGGTGATGGCTTCCTCGGTATAGTTCTCACCCAGCGTCTTGCAGCGGGTGAAGCGTTCCTGTCCGGGGGCGCGGAACGAGATAAATTTGCCCTGCTTGATCTCATAGCCCTGCGCCGCCATGAGCCGGAGAAAATCGTCAAAGTCTTTGGCCTGCGGGATTACGGCGTCGATGGCAGCTTTCAGTTTGGCTTTCCAGCTCTTACCCTTGCGCCCGGCATCCCATTCCGCATAGCTCTTGCCTTTATCCCGGCTGGGCTGTACCACCGACAAACCGTGTTCCCGGCACAGCCGGTCACTGGTGCGCCGGATATAGGCGTAGCTCTGCCGGTTGGAATTGTACTTGCGGTGGTTCACCATATCCACAGCGCAGAAAATCAGGTGATTATGGACATGGCCCTTATCAATATGAGTAGTCAGCACATAGGGGTATTTTCCTTGCAGCACTTCATCGGCAAGCTGCCTCCCGATCTCATGAGCCTGTTCCGCTGTGGCCTCGCCGGGGGCAAAGGATTGGATCAGATGGTGGGCCAGATTATTGCCTTTCTGGATGGCCTGCGCCAGCAGCATTTCAAATTCTATATCCGCTGTTTCATAGGAGCAGCCGAAAGAGGACACCAGCATTTTGTCCTCGGTCTTGTCCGGGTTCTCGATATAGTCCAGCGCCTTTTTCAGCGTTGACTTGATAGGATGTATCTTTGTAACTGCCATATCTTCGCCAGCGTCCCTTTGATGTCCTCAATGTCCTGCGCGTACACAGTCCCGGTACTGTTGATACGCCGGGCAATCTGATTGACATTGACGCCGATCTTTTGCAGCTCGGCGGTCTGCGCCCGGATGTCGCTGGTGTCCATGTGGACGATATACCCGTCAATGAGCATTTTCCGGGCATAGGCGGAAAAGTTTTTCGTGTGGAGCTGGGCCATTTTCTGCTGGATCAAGGCCCGTTCTTCCGGCGTCACAGGGACGCGCAGCACAATGTTTCGTGTTCGGTTTGCCATTCATTCACCGTCCTTTCTGAACAGGGGTTTGGGGCTTTCCCCAACAAGCAACCGGCCACGGCCCGCAGGGACAGGGGCGGGCCGGTTTTCGGAAGTGTGGCTACACTTCCTATGCTTGCTACGTTACTCCGTCAGCTCCTTTTCTCCACGCGGTAGTTGACGTACTTCCCGCCGGTATCGGCCAAAAGCACCGTCCCGTCGTAGGTTTTGCCGGTTTTCATGGAGCGCAGGCCCTTTACCTTTGCATTTCCGTCTTTGAGCAGCGCGGCGGCGATCTTCGGGGTGAATGTCTTGCCCCGTTCCTCAAAAAATCGGTCATTCTTCCACATGACAAACTGGCAGGCCCGGTTTCCGCAGTAATAGTTTTTCTTGCCCTCGTAGACGGCTTCGCCGCAGCGGGGACACTTGCCGATAACCACACGCTCGGACTGAAACAACTTCTGCGCGTCCTCGCTGATCTGCGAATATCGGGAAATCAGGCTTCGGGTCATTTCCTCAATGCCTACCATGAAGCCCTCCGGGTCGGCCTCGCCCTTGGCAATGGCCGTCAGCTTGGTTTCCCATTCCGCCGTGAGCTGGGGAGAAGTCAGCACTTCCGGCAGGACACACACAAGGTTGTGGCCGTCCTTGGTGGGAAGTAGCTGTTTGCCTTTGCGTTCCACAAATCCCATCTGCACCAGCTTTTCCAGAATGGAAGCGCGGGTTGCTGGGGTTCCCAAACCTTGGCGCTCGGCGTCCTCCGGCATATCCTCGGCCCCGGCACGTTCCATAGCGGACAAAAGCGTATCTTCGGTGTAGGGCTTGGGCGGCGTGGTGAAATGCTCGGTGATACTGGCCTCCACCGGGTCAAAGGTCTGGCCCTCGGTGATCTCCGGCAGCTCCCTTGCCAGCTCCGGCGCGTCCTCGTCCGCGTCGGTCTTGAACGACGCCTTGAAGCGTCGCTCAATCTCTTTCCAGCCGGGGGTGAGAATGGTTTTGCCCTTGGCGGTGAACTCGTTCCCGGCGCAGGTGAATGTGGTGGTGACGGCCTCATACACATGGGGCGCAGCCACGGCACACAGCAGCTTACAGCACACAAGGGACAGCAGTTTCTTTTCTCCCTCGGTCAGCCCGTCAAAGCCTTTCTGCACAAACTCCATTGTGGGGATAATGGCGTGGTGGTCGGACACCTTTTTGCTGTTCAGTACCCGGCCAAACTGCGGGGCAATGTCCAGCCCCGCCGCAAAGGAAAGCAGCGGCCACAGGCCGGACACGATGCTTTCCGCCGTAGGCTGCATATCGTCGGTAAGATACTGGCTGTCGGTGCGGGGATAGGTCAGCAGCTTCTTTTCATAGAGCTGTTGGGCATAATCAAGGGTCTGCTTGGCGGTAAATCCAAGCAGGCGGTTGGCCTCCCGCTGCAAGGTGGTGAGGTCGTAAAGGCGGGGCGGCTGCTCCGCCTTTTTCTCACGCTTCACCGATACACAAACGGCCTGCGCTCCTGCACAGGCCGTCTTGGTGGCGTCGGCGTCGTCGGGGTTCATAAAGCGGTCACTGGCCGCCTCCATGCCGCCCGCCGCGATATGGACAATGTGGTATTTCTCTTTCTTGAAATTGCTGATCTTGGCCTCCCGGTCAACCAGCATATTGAGGGTAGGCGTCTGGACACGGCCCACGGTCAGGGTCTTGTGATAGAGGATGGAGAAAAGCCGGGTGGCGTTGATCCCCACCAGCCAATCGGCCTGCGCCCGGCACAGGGCCGATTGATACAGGTCGTCGTAGTCGGCCCCCGGTTTCAGGTGGGCAAAGCCCTCGCGGATCGCGGCGTCCTCCATGCTGGAAATCCAAAGGCGCTTGAACGGCTTTTTGCAGCCCGCCATCTGGTAGACGAAACGGAAAATCAATTCCCCCTCGCGTCCGGCGTCGGTGGCGCACACAAGGCCGGTGACATCGGGGCGCTCCATCAAAGAACGCAGGGTGTCAAACTGCTTTTTCTTATCGTCGGGAATGATGTACTGCCATTGCTGCGGCAGAATCGGCAGGTCGTCATAGCGCCATTTTTTGAAACGCTCGTCATAAGTCCCGGCGTCGGCAAGGGAAACAAGGTGGCCGATACACCAGCTCACCAGATAGCCGTTTCCCTCCATGTAGCCGTCCTTTTTCTGATCCGCACCGATCACGCCCGCAATGCTGCGGGCGACGCTCGGTTTCTCTGCAATTATAAGTTGCATAAACACACACTCCTTTCATTGTTTCTTTGCGATTTGTGTTGTATAATTGTACTTGTGAGGTGGTAGGTATGGTCTTTAAGATAATCACATCACTTGTCTTTATTGCTGTTTTTATCGCAAGAATTGTTAAGCCTGAATGGAATATTGATACTACTTCCATCATTCTTCTCATACTTGCCTTTGTTCCTTGGTTTATCCAATACATTAAAACTTTGGAAATCAGCGGACTTGGCAAAGTTGAGCTTGTTGATAAAGAGCAGAAAAAAGAAATTGATAAAAAGGCAAGTGAGGCAGGAATCCTAAAAAGTGAAACAGCGGACAACGAACAATACACTTTCTATGGATTGCGGTACAGCGATCCCAAATTGGCTTTAGCTGGTTTGCGGATTGAAATTGAAAGTGTATTGAGAAAAATATCCGAAGCGAACCAATTAGATACTTCTCGTACTGGTATCGGGCAAATGGCAAAAGTTCTTAGCCAACACCAGCTTATCAATGATAATGAACGAGCTATCATATTTGATCTTGTTGGTATTTTGAATAAAGCGGTACATAACCAACTCAAGGAATATGAAAGCGAATCGTTCGACTGGGTATTTGACCTTGGTCTTAATTTGCTTAAATCGCTTAACGCCAAACTATCGTAATAAAAGCGGCATTGCTATCTTGTTTGATAAGCAATGCCGCTTTTCCTTTACTCTTTATCCGTTTCCATGCTGTCGTCCACTTCGGGTGTCACTTCGTCCTCCGGGGTCGGTTCGTCCTCGTCGTCCTCGTCCTCGCCAAAATCGTACTCGTCCAGCTCGTCGCCGCCCTTGGTGTCGGCCTTGGGCTTCTTAAACTTGAAGAAGTAAAGGGCCGCACCGCCACCAATCAGGGCCACCACAAGGAACACTACAAGGCCGCCCATGCCGGTGCTTTTCGCTTCATCTTCCTGCGGCTGCTCGGTTTCCTCCGGCTCCTGCGGCTCCGGCTCCGGGCCGGTACACTCGGTCATATTGGTTTTACATACCGGGCAATTCGTGTTGACGGCTCCCGCCGCGCACTTGGTCGTACAGGTACAGGTTTCCGGGGCGGCTTTGCCGTCCTCGAACAGTGCTTGCAGGTCAGCGTCGTCCACTTGGTTGAGGAAGTGAACGGCGGTTTCCTTGTCCTCGTTGGCGCGGTCGATCAGGATATAAAAGTAGTTGCCCGCCTTGGTGGTAACGGTGATAAGCTGCTTATCCCCATAAAAATCATCCACCAGTGTTGCATTGCCCTCCGGGGTAACAGGTACGCCCTTCGGCTCCATGCCGCCGGTGGTGGGTTCTTCCTCCTGCGGTGCCTCGGTAGTTTCCGGCAAAGGCTCCGGGTTGGGATCAGTGCCACCGGCAAACGCGGTGGTGGAAAAGGCCGTCAGGCAAAGCACGGCGGCCAGCGTCACGGTAAACGTGCGAATGATCTTATTCTTCATTGGCATTGTCCTCCTGTTCAAAATCCGGCTGCGGGGCCGGGGCGCTCTGCAAAGCGCCGCCGCGCAGGAACGCCGCAAATTCCTCCGGCTTCATGTTCAGGCCGCGCACAAGCTGGATGATCTGCAAATTCTCCTGCTCGGTCTTTGCCGCTTCCAGCTCACGAAGCTGCTTTTGCAGCTCCGCGATCTTGGCCTTGGTTTTCTCAATGTCCTTTTCGATACGGTCAAGTTTGTTTGCCATAGTCAAAACTCCTTTCTGGCGTCAAGGCAGACGCCCGTAACAATAGAAATGCTGCTGCCAATAACTCGAATTGAGGTTGGTGTAGGAAATGGGGTCGCCACAGTGCAACATCACGGAATTGCCCACATAAATGCCGACGTGGGAAACGCCGGGGGTGTCGTAGGTGCCGACGAAAAATACAAGGTCGCCGGGCTTGGCCTGCTCCGGGGAAACAGGGGTACAGATATTGCAAAGGCCCTGTGCACCCAGCCGTCCCACGTCCCATCCGCTGTGATTGATTACCCAGCTCACAAAGCCGCTGCAATCAAAGCTGGTGCTGGGAGAGCTGCCGCCCCACACATACGGATAACCTACATACTTTTCCGCCTCGGCCATCATTGCGGCAAAGGTGGCGTCCTCCAAAGCCTCCGGGGGAATGTCGTAATAGGTCGGCTCCTTGACGGTGGAAGCGTTGGGATAGGTGCCGTTTGGGAACAGGTCAGGCCGGTTGCCCAGCGTGTGCATATACACCGCATACAGGCTCATTTGTTCCTCGCCCATGATGTAAACAGGCAGATGGGACATATCGAAGTTTTCCAGCTTCACGTTGCAGATGTAATAGGTGTAGGGAACTTGCACAGTATAGGTGTTGCCCTCGCTGTCCGTCCGGGTTTCGGTGCGGTATCGGGTTTCGGTTTCAATGGTCTGTGTCAGGGTATATTGCTTCTCAAAGAGCATGGCAAGGTCGCCTTGCACGTCGCCCAGCGTATAGACGCCCTCATGCAGCGCCGACAGGATGGAAGTCAGCACATAGGGGTCATGACCGATCTCGTCCAGATCGAAACGGTATTCGTCATAGCCGGGGTGCAGGCTTTCGTAGTTGTCAAGCTCATACTGCAAATCGGTCTCCATGTCCGCATAGGCGGCTTCCGCCCCCAGCATATCGCTGTCCTCGGACAGATAGGACGTGGCTGCCACGCCGGTTCCTGCGCTGCCGAACATGGCCGTACAGGATTGCAGGCCGCCCATAATCAGCATGAGCATAAGGCCCACACCGCCGATCAGCAGCACACCTTTCCAGTGCCGGGCCACAAAGGACGCGGCCTGTTTGCTTTTCTCGGCGGCTTTTTTGGCGGCTGCGGCGGTGGTCTTGGTGGCGCTGGCTGCGCCCTGTGCCGTCTGGCCCGCCGCCCGTGCTGCCTTGGCATAGTCCCGTTTGATTTTCTGTTTCTGCCAGAACCGGGCCACCGGGTTTTTCACCGCCTGCGCCATTTCCGGGTTGTCCCGCAAGGATTTCTGGTAGATGTACTCCGCATTGGCGGCAATGGCCTTTTTCTTGGCCTTGGCTGCGGCCCGGTAGGGTTTGAGCTTGTGGCGGTGGACGCCGCTGCGGATCATGCGGCCCGCCTGCCGTTCCGCCAGTTCCTCCCCCTTGTGGCCGCCCTCCACGCCCACATTTTCGTGTTCTACCTCATGGATTTTTCCGTGGAGGTAAAGCCCGGCTTCCTGTATGGGACGACTGGCCGGGTTTGGTTTGAGCTGGAGAGGGGCTTTCTCCACCTTGTCAAAATACAGCCTGCTTTTGGCCTTGCCCTTGGCCTCGTCATAGACGGTTTCCTTGGTGACGACGCGCTTTTTCGGCAGGGCTTCTTTGGCCGCTTCCAGCTTATCCGCCCGTTTTTCTGCCTTTTTGATATACGGGGCCAGCTCTGGGGAGGCCCGTTCCTCGGCGGTAAACTGCAACCGGGAAACGGGGCCGGTAGCCTGCGCCACGGTTTTTCCAGCGTCCTTGGCCGCTTTCTTTGCCTTGTGGCGGTCGTGCAGTTCGTCCGCCCGTTCCAGTATTTTTTCCGCCGCGCCCTCCGGCTGGGCGGTGTATTCCTGCTCGGTCTCCCGGCTGGACACATTGACGCTTTCGCCGGTGGTCTGGTTATCCAGCGTCAGGCCGTCGCGGGTCATGTGCTGCGTTACCTTGTCGCGGGGTTTTAAGGGTTCCATATCCGATCACCTCCTTGCTGTCTGTTCCGGCAGCGCCCGGTTTCGATCTCTGCAATATAGCGCAGGATGGGGTACACCTGCGGGGGAACAACTGCGTTTCCCAAAGTCTTTAACCGCTTTGCCACATTCGCCGGCGGGTCGCTGATTAAGTACGGGATTTGCGCCGGTTCTTTGGCCCACATGGAATGTCCGTCCATCTCCGGGGGAATCCCATCAGCCATTCCACCCAGTCGGGATTCAGTTTCACATCCCCCGGCGGGCTGCCCAGCAGTTTGTAAACCGCCCATGACAGCCGCGCCGTCCATACGGTTCCGCTGGGGTTGTATTTTCGGAAGCTCCCGGTCGGGGTCATCCGCACATCGACAGTCTTCCCCACATCCCCCGTGTCGCTGGCAAGGGGCGTGGGAAGCAGTATGGCCGATGATGAAAGTTCTTTTGCGCTCATGCCATGCGCCGACGGCGACAGCAGGAAGTACGAAAACCCTAACGGCGTAGCCTGCCTGCTCCAAGTCAAAAACCGTCTTGTCGAGCCCCAGATGGATGAAGCCAGCAACATTTTCTCCAAGCACCCAAGAGGGGTGCAGTTCCCGGATAACGCGGAGCATTTCGGGCCATAAATACCGTTCGTCCTCAAATCCCCGTTGTTTCCCGGCGCTGGAAAAGGGCTGGCAGGGGAATCCCCCGGAAATAAGTGTGGTGGTTTCTCGTCCTGTTTTTTCAAAAAATGCCTCCTTTGTCACTGTGGTAATGTCCCGGAATTTTGGTACCTGCGGCCAGTGCTTTTTTAAAACTTCCATCGGGAAATCCGCCCATTCGCACTGGCATACGGTGGTAAACCCTGCGGCTTCTGCCGCAAGGTCGATCCCGCCGATCCCGGAAAACAGGCTGAAATGTGTTAAGGCGCTCATACCGTCGCCCCCTCGCCTAACCGGGTCGTCATGATCTGGTAGAGCTGGGTGTTTTTCGGGATGGGGTTCTTAAAGGGCAGGATCACATTTTCGTAAATGAGAAGCCCCTCGCCGGGTTCGGAATTGTCCACATACCGTAATTGCTGGGGCGAAATGTTCAGCCGTTCCGCAAGGATTTTGCGGTCGCCGCTGGCCTGATTGAGCAGGCAGATAAAGTCGCTGTTTTCCAAAATGTTCTCAATTTCCGGGGAGGAAAGCAGGTCTTTTACATTCTGCGTCGCACCTGTGGGAATCCCGCCCCACTTACGAAAACGCTTCCAAATCTCGCAGGAAAAGGCCGCCGTCTGTTCCTCACGCAAAAGCAGGTGGAACTCATCACAGAAATACCATGTCGCCTTGCCCTTGCTGCGGTTTTGGGTGACGCGCCCCCAAATCTGGTCTTGGACAATGAGCATACCGATTTTCTTTAGCTGCTTGCCCAGCTCCTTGATGTCAAAGGCCACAATGCGGTTTTGAATGTCGATGTTGGTTCTGTGGTTGAACACATTTAAGCTGCCGGACACATACAGGTCAAGGGCCTGCGCCACCCGGTCGGCCTCCGGGATATGCTGGTCTAACAGGGCTTTGTGCAGGTCTGCAAGGATGGGCATATTTTCCGGCTTGGGGTCTGCCAGATAAGGCCGGTAGATCACCTGTACCGCCCGGTCGATCACCGTCTTTTCAATGGCTTCCAGCCCGTTCTTGCCACCCATGACAAGCTCACAGAACGACAGTACAAAGTCGGATTTTAAGGCCAGCGGGTTTTCATCCTCGGAGTAGTTCAGGTTGATGTCCAGCGGGTTCACATAGTTTTTGCTGGTAGGCGACAGCTTCACCACCTGCCCATGCAGCCGCTTCACAAGGGGGTAATACTCGGCCTCTGGATCACAGATATACACATCGTCCGGGGTGCAGAGGAACACGCTCAAAATTTCTGATTTACAGCTCATACTTTTGCCGCTTCCCGGTGTCCCCAGCTTTAGCCCGTTGGGACACCTCGCCCGTTTGCGGTCGAGCATAATCATGTTGCCGGTCTTGGCGTTGATCCCGTAATACATGGCGTCGCCGCCCTGAAAAAGCTCCTGCGTTACAAAAGGGACGAACACGGCCACGCTGGAAGTCGTCAGGGAGCGTTCAATCTGGATGTGGCTGGCCCCCAGCGGCAGGCTGCTCATAAGCCCCTGTTCCTGCTGGTAGTCCAGCCGTACAAGGGAACAGTTGTATTTCTGGGCGATCCCGGCAGCCCAGAACACATCGTTTTCCAGCTTTTGCCGGGTGTCTGCGGTGTTCAGCACCAAAAAGGTAAGCTGGAACATCCGTTCATTCCGGCTCTGCAAGGTCTTTAACAGCTCCTTGGCGTCCTGCCCGTAGGTGGCAAGGTCGCTGGGAAGTATATCCATGTCGTAGCCGCTGCGGACAGCCCGTTTCTGTTCCTGAATCTTCATGGCGTCAAGGTCGGTGATCTTGCGCTTGACCGTCTTAATGGCGTCGCTCTGGTCGATGGCCTGCACATGGAGGTTCACCACAATGCCGTTTTCCGTGTTGAGAAAGTCGGCCAGCATTTCATCCGACAGCTCCGGGGAGAGGATTTGCAGGAAGCTCACCGCCCCGTATTTGCCGCCCAGCCCGAACATCCGGGCATTGCCGAAGCGGAACGAGGACGGGGCGATAAAGTCCTTGGTAGAAAGCCCCGACGGGGCAAGCCACTTCCAGTCAAAGGAGAACGGTTCCCCGTCCGGGTGGAAAATGCTGTGCATGACTTCCAGCCGTTCCTTGGCGTCCAGTCCCCACGCGGAGGCCCCCATGCTCTTGAAATAGCCCAAAAGGTCGGTTTCGATCCGGCGCAGTCTGGCGCGGGCCATTTTCAGGCTGTCCGCCTCGATGGTATAGGTCATAAATTTCCGCTTCATCAGTCCGTTGTTCCCGTTCACAAGCTGGTCTTGCAAAATGTCGGAATACTCGCTGCGGATGTCGTCGAAGTCGTCCCCCTGCGCCCGGATTTCAAAGCTCTTGGCGTACTGCTTGGGGTCGATCTTGCGGTTGATAAAGGAAAACTGCACATGAATGGAGGCGTCCAGATAGTTGTAGAGGTCGCACAGGTTTTCAAAGATGGCGGTCTTGGTGTCCGCCTGCGCCAGTTGGTAGCTGATGTCCGTAAACTCAATGCACTTGGAAAAGGTGCGGGGCGTCACCCGGCATACGCCGTCCTGATACATGGCCTCATAGGGAATACTGACCTGCGCCGAATGGGGCTTGCCGTCGCCCTTATACTTTCGGATGACGGCCTGAATCTCTTTCTTTTCGGCGCGGGTGAGCTTGACCGGCGCTTTTGCGCTCGTTTCGTTCTTTTGCTTTTTGGACAATGGCGTTGACCTCCTTTTCCATTTGGGATTGCCGCACAAGGGCGGTATAAGCGTTGTTGGTCTGGTAGGGCCGTTCCTTGGGCTGGATGAAGCAGCACTCGACGATCTGGCGCGCCACCACTTCAAGGGGCTGGCCGTGTTTTTCGTAAAGCGCCAGCAGAAAGCCCGGCAGCATGGCGAACACCATAATGAGCGCCGCCGCGCTGGTCGGGACGCGGCCCCGGATCAAAAAGAAAAGCGGGACGCCAATAAGCAGCGCACCGCCAAAACAAATGAGCTGGCGTTTCGTCAGCCCGAATACTACCTTGGATTTGACCTTGGTTAAATCCTTGGGGACAGTTACATAAGCCATAAAAAGTCACCTCGTTTCTTTAGTGGGCGGTAAATACGGCCTTGCTGATACTTCCCGTCTTGAACAGACAGAAGCAAAGCAAAACGGTATAGCCCATACAGCCCCAGATCGCACCGGATATGTCGTCGGCGGTTCCGATCTGCTGGATCAGCACCGCATAAATCCCGACAACCACCATGATTAAAAAGGCTTGGAAGCCCAGCGCAAGCAAGGATTTCAAGTAGTTCTGGCCCATGCCGCGCCACTCTGCATTGCCCAGCGTGGCAAGGGGGATCGGCCCCAATGCGGTCACGGCGTAAATTTCAATCATTCTTCCATAGGTCACAAGGAAAATGCAGATGGAAAGAATGTTCATCGTCAGCCCCACAACAAGGGTCTGGAACCACAGGCCCAGCAGCGGCCCGATGTCCATTGCTTCAAGGCGGCTTTCCAGATCAGGGAGCAGCGTGTCAAAATCAATGCTGGTATCTCCGATAATCACCCCGGCGCTCTGGTTGACGACCTGCTGGGTGGCGTCAAACACGCCCATGACGATATTCCATGTGTTCGTCACAATGAGGATGGCAAAGGCGCTTTTGAAAATCCAGCGGAAGAACATGGAGCTGTCGAAGTCGTGCATATTGTTCTTTTCCACAATCATGTCGATCAGCTCATAGCACATCACAAGGGCGAGAATGGCCGCCGCAATGGGGACGATCACCGTTTCGGACAGGTTTTGCAGCATGGAGAAAATGCCGCCGTTCCAGTCCTGCGGGGTACTGCCCACATCCGACGCGATTTCCCCGACTTTGGTATTGACCGTGTTAAACAGGCCGGACAGGTTGCCCATGATACCGTCGATCAGGATTCCTTTGATCCATTCCCCGATTAAATCACCGATCATGTGGGGACACCTCCTTTCCCGCGCCCTCCCAGATCAGAGAGGACGCGGAGGGTTTTCTAACACACATGGGGTTATCCCAGCAGCCCGGACAGCAGAGGAACAAGTGTCATGCCGATCAGGGCAACACCACCTCCGGCGACAAGCTGCTTGATTCCCTGGCTCTTGCTCGCCGGGTTGTCCGCCCCGTATCCCTCCAAAAGATTGACGCCGCCCCATACGCAAAGCGCGCCGCCGGGGGCCACAACGATGATCTGCAAAGTATCAACTGCACTATTGAAAAATTCCATAAATATACCTCCATAAATTCAGATTGTGATGGTGTTTGGGTGCAAAAAAAGCCGCCGTTCACAGCGGCAGCCTCACAATCCGCAGACGGCCCGGAGTTACTGGCCGTCCCGCCATTCCAGCACAGCCAGCGAAAAAATTTCGCCCCATGCTTCACACAGTCTGCGGTCTATTTCCCTTGCAAGTTCTTCGGCTTCCCCGTCCGTGGGCGGGGTATCATGTTCTGCGATCCACTGGCACAGCACCGCAGCGGAAATGATTGCCCGGTAGATTTCTTTCTCATACTTGAAATAATCCGCAAATGTCCATTCGTCCGAGTGTCCCATCGGTCACGCTCCTTTCTCTATGGCCGCTTTATTCTGCGGAAAAATCTTCCTCCGACAGCTCAATGTCGTAGAGGTCAAAGGGTTCGTCCTCCGTTATCACGCGCCGCTTTTTCCGGCGCAGGGACGACAGGTAGCTGTCCACATCAAAATAGTTCTTCTTGTCGGCGTCGGAAAGGTATTTATAGCGGGGGTGACGGGTAATGTCGTATTTCTCACTGAAAAACGGCCTGACACCGCACACCTGCAAAATACACTTGCCTCCGTCCATCGTTGCGATTTCGTCCTGTGACATCAACTCCTTTCCTAACTTCTGATAATTCAATCCGTGAGAGGTCTGTGCGCCCCGGTTTTCGCTCTGGTTGTAGCTGTCGATGGTTTCTTTGCCCAGCACGTCAGAGATTTCCTTGGCGTTCTTGCCCCGCCCACTAAGAAAAAGCGTGCAGTCGCAGTTATCGGAAATGATTTCCGCAGCGTCCTTGTAGATGGCCTTTAACTGTGACTGGCTTTGCAAAATAATAGAAGCT
>ENA-UEOY01000655-UEOY01000655.1-human-gut-metagenome-genome-assembly--contig:-NODE-655-length-14752-cov-6.703850_pt1 | contig 14752 bp, 6 predicted proteins | sample MGYA00242892_ERZ507900 | MGnify/ENA primary metagenome ERZ507900 (study PRJEB26167, sample SAMN06115427) | human gut metagenome | host: Homo sapiens | place: China:Henan | collected 2015-04-15 | study...
GCCGATCCCCGAAAAGCTTTTTAAATTCCTTCCCCAGTTCACTGATAAAAGGCACATCGATTTGATGATTCAGAAAACTGTCCACCTTGAGCACATTCCCCGGACGGATCACTCCGTCGCTCAAAATTTTCTCCTGCAGTAAATTCAGCTCTGCCACCCTGATACTCCCTCCAAAGACAATACACACCTTATAATTTATTCATTATAACATAGCTTGTAGCTGACAGTTCACAGCTGATAGCTTTTATCTTCTTACCGCTTTCCCCACCACGAATACAGATCCTTCACGTTCGCTTCGGATGACGACTGACGTTTCCCTCATTATGACGCCTTACCGTCTCCGTCATTATGATGCTTTCCGTTCCCCATTGTTAGTGACGTGCTTTCCCAAAATCGTCATTCAGAACGGGGTAAGAATGCTTTGTGAAAAAGCAGGGAAACGGGACGGTGAAATGGAGTGAAGAATCTATTACCCGGATGACATCTTACCGCTTTCCTCACCACGATAATAGATCCTTCGCTGCCGCTCAGGATAACGCCTTAACGTCTTATACAAAGATCATGGAGCCGGCCGTCAGAAGGAGCTGCTGGCGCATGTAGTGCGATTGAGGATACTCGCTTGTCGTAATAATTTAAATCGTAAAAGAATAGTTAGCTTGCAGCTGACAGCTCACAGCTCACAGCTGATAGCTTTTATCTTCTTACGACTTTCCTCACCACGAATACAGATCCTTCACGTTCGCTTCGGATGACGCTTAACGCTTCCCTCATTATGACACCTTTTCTCCAATTGTCATTCTGAACGGGGGGCAAGCATTCTGTTTGAAAAAGGCAGGAAGCAAGATAGTGACACGGAGTGAAGAATCTATAATACTGATGACGCCTTATCGGTTACCTTACCACGAGTACAGATTTTTCGCACAATTCTGGCGGACACCCTGCCATGAGTTCCACTTTTACCGGAAAACGAAAAAGGAGCAGGCACCATCAGCAGTGCCTGCTCCTTTCTTTTTGGAAGTTCCTTACTTCTTGGCAGCGAGAGCTGCTACCTGGGCCTTCAATTCATCCAGCTCCGATCTCATCTCTTTATTTTCCGCCTGCATCTTGTCATTTTTCTCTTTCAAGTCCTTAATCTGGTTCGCCATTTCCACTTTGGAATAACGGGTATAAACGTCACCGCGTCCCAGCTTCACAGAAATTCCTGCATTGAGCATGTTCCTGTCATCTCCCATGGTCCAGCCGAGACTCATCATCGTTCTTTCGTTCGGCCGATAGAAGAGACCTACCGCCGCAGCGCTGGCGTTACGATAATTGCCGAAGCCTGCCGCGATGTCCCACTTGTCATGGGGATCGAAATCCAGCGGATGGAGGGCTGCCAGTGCTGCCGCACCCGCACCTACTTTGTTAATCCGGGTGCCCAGTTCTCCTACCTTTTTACCCATGTTGTATATGTTCTGCGTATTATTCTGCACATCATTCTTTACGGCCTGGAGCTGGCTTCCATTAACAGCATCAGTGGAAGTGGCGCTTATTTCACCGGCCGCCACATGGGTAATTTTTTTGCTGCCTGCGTCAATGCCGCCTTTGGTCACAGACGGGCCGCCCTGGATGGCCAGTCCTTTGTTGTCCATCTTCGTATCACCGGTCTTAATGCTGCCGTCGCTGCCGAGATCAATATTTTTTGCCAGTTTCAGATTCAGTTTGCCATTTTCGGAAACGACACCGATATTATTGGCTGCTGCCACTTCTGTCGCGCCGCCGGTAATCTGCAGTGTTTCGCCTGAATTTTTAGTAATGGCGCTGCCAGTGTCTCCCGCAAAGGTCAGGCTACCGGTTCCGCCGCTCCCTACGAGACCGCTCACATCGACTTCATAGTTCTTGGACGGATCATTCTGTGTAAATTTGATTTTCTTCGTGGCTGCATCGTAGGTACCGCCCGTCGTATAGGTATCCTTGGCGGAGACTTTGTATGTATTTGTCGTGGAATCATGAGTAACGGTCACATTATCACCGGCCGTCACATTAGTCTTAGCTGCTGCCGCCGTGGCTTCCACTTTCTTCAGCTGTGCCACATTGACGGCATCGGTATCTGCCGCGCCGGCCGCTACACCGGTGATCTGGCGAGTGATACCTTTGGATGCATCACCTACGGAAACAGCGCCTACAGTCGATTTCCAGGCAGCTGACGTATCCGTAGAAGCCGCTTTGGTGGAGGGGTCATAGCCGCTCACACCCGCTGCCGTATCCACCACACTCCACGAGCCGAGGGCCACGCCGCCGGAGACCTTAGCATGAGAATCATAACCAAAAGCCATAGCAGTTTCTTTCTCCGCTTTACTATTCTTGCCCATGGCAATGGCCCAGTCCGCGGTCGCGGAAGCATTTGTACCTACAGCTACCGCTTCTTCGCCCTTGACTGTCAGATAATTCCCCAGGGCAAGACCTCTCTGTCCGCCGCCGCTATTCGAGCCGATGACTTTATTCCCATGACCGAAAGAGACCCCCAGATTTTCCGCTTCGGAACTGGTGCCTACCACGACACTACCGCCGTTTGCCGTATTTGTCATACCGACAGCCACGTTCTGATCACTGCCGCTGGAATTCTTGGTGTAAATCCATTTTGTCGGATCGCTCGGATCTTTTTCTGCCGTATAGCCGACCAGGTTCCCCACACCGATGACCGTATTCTGTTCCCCGAAGACTTTTGTCAGCTTATGGTCATAATTGTTATAATCCGTGCCGAATACGGCATTATGGGCGCCTTCCACTTCCAGATTCTGGCCGGCGACGATACTGTTGTTTCTTCCGTTTTTCACTCCGGTCAGTTTGTTATTATTGCCAAGAACGGTGCTGTTCACCCCTTTCGAAGAAGAGGAAATACCGAGCACGATGCTGTCTTCCGCCTCGGCGCCGTCATTGTCATAGTTGCTGCCGGCTCCCGTTTTTGTAGACTTGGCGCTGTAATAATGCACTTTCGCCGCACCGACAGCTGCCTGTACCTTTTTCAGCTGTGCCACATTGACGGCATCGGTATCCTGCGTGCCGGCTGCCACGTTTGTAATCTGGCGGGTGACTGCCGCACTGGTCGGAGTTGCCGCTTTACCTACAGAAACAGCAGCGGCTGTCGCTTTCCACGTGCCTGTCGTATCATTGGAATGATCACCGGCAGCCGGGTCATAGCCTGCGACGCCCTTATCGACAGAGGCAATCGAATCCGCGCCGATCGCTACGCCGCCGTCTTTTTCCACATCCGTATTGTAGCCGAGCATCACCGCATTGCTTATATTCGCCGTATGCGATTTAATCGGTACATTTTCCGTCACCTTATATTTCTTTTCAAGAATAACATTGCCCGAAGCATCTTTCATCGTATACGTTTTCGTTACAGTCTTCTTTTCCGTAGCCATGGATCCAAGAATTACATTGTTTTTACCGCCGTCCATATGGTGATAATCCCCAATCACTACATCGGCCGTACTGCCGGACATATTATTCCCGGTCCCCATCATAGACATACGTTCCACATTCCTGCCTGTATTTCCATATCCGTTGATCGTATTATTGATGCTGGGTGTATTTGCTGTACCTGTAAGGATATTTCCGGAGCCGATGATCTGGGAATGGACGGCATAATCTGAGGTATTTCCATTCCCCATGGTGACCACGGAGCCGCCGCCGGTCGACATGGCCAGTCCCATCGCTTTCCTGAGCTCATCATGGCCCAGCGGTCCTTCTCCCATAGCATACTTCTGTCCTCCTCCAAGTATGGCATCGCTCCAATGCTCATTCATACTGTTTCCATCTTCATCGGTCGGTGCCGTCCCGAAAGAATGTGTAACGCTATTGCCCGCGCCGAAAACGAGTGCCCCATTGGCGCCTTCTGTTTTGTTCAGGGTACCGACGATGGTGTTTGCCATCCCATCATTCTGGTCCGCCTTATTTGACGCTACGGTATTAAGACCGCCATAGACAGAAGCCAGATAACCGTCATAGCCGGAGCCTGCCTCCACAATGGATTTGATCCCTGTCACGGTCTCCTGCCAGCCATAAGCTTTTGCGCCATGGCCAAGAGCCACATTCATTCCGCCGCCGTCTCTGGTCCCGCTCTGGGCATGATACCCGACAACGACACTGGCATGTTTCTGCCCGATATCGGGATCGGCCTTTTCTTCCGGTGTCATGGAACCGATAACAACAGATTCTTTAATCGCTGATAACTTCTGATTATCCCCGATCACGATAGACGAGCTGGGATTGACTGCTTTGTTATTATTCCCGATAACAGTCAGGCTCTCATACCCTTTCATATAGGTGTCGTTGCCGGAAATATCATTTCCCTTGCCGATGACAAGGTCGGACACATTCTTCGTCCTTTCTTCCTGTTTCCCGGAAACCGTACCGGCATTTCTATCGGTAATCTTATTGCTGTCCCCGATGACGGTCTGACTCTTGCTGTTTTCAACGGTATTCTCGGAGCCAATCACGGACACGTGTTCGGCCTTGGTTACGGTATTTCTATAACCGTTCAGTAAATTGTAAGCAGCCTTTTCCGCTGCGGTTCCTTCCAGAGTATTTCCCACCCCGATCAGCTGGGAGCGGTATGCGTAGTCTGCTTTATTTCCGCCGCCGACAGCAAGGACAGCGCCGCCGGAATCATTTCTCCGTATCCCCTCTCTGAGTTTTTCCGCCAATTCTTTGGGGCTATTAGTCAAAAGTGACATGGGATCCGCTATATTGTCCACTGAATTGGTTACTTCATTGCCCGCACCGAAAACCAAGGTACCGTTTGCGTTATGGGTCCGATTGGCAGTCCCTACGACCGCATTGGCGATTCCCGATACACTGCTGCCTGACGTTTTTGATTCAATGCTGTTAAAGGATCCGTTGATAACCGCCCCGAAATTCTGGGCAGCAAATCCCTGGTTCGTATTTCCGTCATACGCATTCGTCATGATGGAGTAGGCGCCGGTCGTCGTCGCAAACGCACCGGCAGAATAACTGTTCAGCCCGACGGTGGTCGCGCCTACCAAGACGGACAGTTTACGCTTTTCATTATCCGTATTGGAATTTACCGTGGTATCTCCCAAGACGCCGACATACTTATGGTCGCCGATCATCAGACTGCCGCTGCGGGCATAAGTATTCTGCCCAATGGCAATCCCTGCCGGCAGTAAATGGTCTGTACGGGAAGGATCCGTCGAATGCATCCCGAAACGGAATATTTTGTCCTGCGTTCCCCACATGTTTTCTACAAAAGCATTCTTGCCGATGGCAATACTGCCTTCCTGCATAACATAATCATCAATCTGGGCGTGATCGCCTATCGCAATGGCACCGTTTTTCGTACTGTTATTTCTTAAATCAATATCATTCCCGATTTTAATATTCTGATTCCCCGGTTCTACAAACGTATTGACCCCGTCAAGCGCCGCAGATACAGGGCTTACAGAAATCCCTGTCAATAAAAAAGCCGCTAAAACTGCTGCCAGCGCGTTTTTAGAGACTCTTACCCCCCCACTTTTTCTCGCTGTGCCCGCAATTTCTGAAACGACGACATAACTGTTCTTCACTCGACTCCAAATGACTTTGTAGATGTGATTCATGTTTTCCTCCCATAAAAAAACAATATAATTTAGAAACGCAATAAAAAGAAGCACCATCCCCATGCTGCCGATACTGCTTTTACATCACCTCTCCCCATAACACTTCATTTGCCTGAAAAGCAGGATACAGAATCCGTAAACAGGAAAATTCCTGCCGGATTTCCCCGCTTTCCTTTCAACACTTATTTTATTAAACAACCTCTGTTTTTATTATAGCAAAACATTTATCTTATTACCACATAATGCATACTATTCTACGAATACCTCTACTCATACCGCTTTCTCATCCACGGCAGCAGATCCTTTGCTGATGTTTCGTATGACACCTAATGGAAATCATATGCTTCGGCTTTCAACTCACAGCTAACGGTTAACAGCTCACAGCTAACGGCTAACAGCTCACAGCTGATAGCTTTTATCTTCTTACGGCTTTCCTCATCACGGATACAGATCCTTCACATTCGTTCAGGATGACGCTTTACCGTCCGTCATCACTCAGAACGGGGGCAGAAAAAGAATCTTCATTCTATTCTTTTGCATCATTCCCCCAAGCCAGTATCCCCTGTCCGGCTTCGCCGGCCACCTCCTTATAAACAAGGAGGCTTGCCCAATCCCTATTCTTCCCGTTAGAATCCCTTTCCTTAACACTGTAGCAAATCCTTTGTTGGCGCTTTGAATGACGCCTTACCGTCTCCGGTCATTCTGAACGGAGGCAAGAACGCCGTATGAGAAAAACAGGAAACGGGATGGTGACACAGAGTGAAGAATCTATTATGCTGATGACATCTTACCGCTTTTCCTCATTACGGTAATAGATCCTTCGCTGCCGCTCAGGATGACGTCTTACGGCTTTCCTCACTACGGCAGCAGATCCTTCACATTCGCTTCGGATGATGATTAACGTTCCCCTCACTACAACAGCAAATCCTTTGCTGTTGTTTGGTATGACACCTAACGGAAATCATATGCTTCGGCTTTTAACTCACAGCTCACAGCTCGCAGCTAACGGCTAACAGCTTACAGCTAACAGCTATTACCCTTTTTGCCGACCGCTCCTGTCATCTGATGTTTGATGTCTGATTTGTTTATAGGTGGTGATGGCTTTTTCAAATTCCGCTTTTACAGCGGCAGGCAGGTTTTGGGACACGGTTTCGCTTTTCACCATCTTTTCCAAATCCCTGTCGGCACAGATGCTTTCCGCCGGCAGGTCCGCTTCTTTGGCAAGCCGCGCTCTTACTTTTTTCAGATAGAGGAAAAACGCTCTTGTTTCTATGTCTATGGCCGCCGTCTGTCCGGCTCGAACCGTTTCTTTTCGCATCATCGTGATTTTCCCTTTCCGTCCGCGGACGGGTTTTGCCGTTTTGGGAATGACATGTTCTCTTTTTTCCGGCATTTTACTTTCTGTTTTTGGGGAAATACGGCTCCGTTCCGGATGGAGGGCCTGCAAAAAGACCTCTGCGTATTTGTCCGCTTTTTTCGGGCCGATGCCTTTCACACCGCGGAATTCTTCTTCGGTGGCCGGACGGGTTTCTGCGATCCGACGGAGGACTGTATCGGAAAGAATTTGTGATGTCGACAGATTTTCTTTTTTTGCCAAAGAGCGGCGGAGCCGTTCGAGTCTCTCATATATGTTTTTTTCTTCTCTCTCGTCTTTTCCCCTCATTTCTTCCGCTCCGCTGAATTCTCCAAGCGCCGCAAGGAAACGTTCTCCGTACTTCTTTAATTTGAAAGCGCCGATGCCGTGGACTTCCGCCATTTCTTCTTCTGTCCGCGGGAGGCGGGAGACCATATCTTCCAGGGTGGCATCGGAGAATACGACGAAAGGCGGGACGTGTTCTTTCCGGGCAATGGCAAGTCGGAGTCCGCGGAGTTTTTCAAAGATACCGCTCTCCGTTTCTGAAAGGATGACTTTCTTTTCTACCGCCACAGACGCCATAACATCTTCCGCACCGAAAGCAAAACCCAGTACCGGCGCTTTTCTTTCGAGAACAATTTCCGCTTTTTCCGTAAGATGCAGCAGGGGGGATTCGCCGCCGTCACGTTTGAGGTAACCGTCGGCGATGAGGAAATGGATGGCGGTTCTCAAATGTTTGATTTTCGCGAAGGACAGTCTGCCGTAGGTGGGAAGGCTGTCCAGGTTCCGTTCCCTGATCATTTTCGTGCGGCTTCCTTTAAGGATATCCGCCACCACACCGGCGCCGTACCGTTCCTTGAGAGATCTGACGGTTCGGAAAATGAGAACCGCCTCGTCGGTGATATCCACCTTTCCTCTTCCGCTTTCGCAGTTCCCACAGCGGCCGCAGGTCTCATCAGCAGTCTCGCCGAAGTAATTTAAGATGTAATTCCGCAGGCAGCCTGTGGTGCTGCAATAGCCGTCCATGGCATAAAGGCGGTCATAGTCCATCCGTTTCTGGTCGTCCGTCTGGTTTCCCGATTCGATGAGGTAGCGCTGTATGCCCGCGTCCTGCCCGCTGTAAAGGAGGATGCATTCCGCTTTCGCGCCGTCACGTCCTGCCCGTCCCGCTTCCTGATAGTAGGCTTCCATGCTTTTGGGCATCTGGTAGTGGAGGACGTAGCGCACGTTGCTCTTGTCGATACCCATGCCGAAAGCGTTTGTCGCCACCATGACATGGATGCGGTCGAAGGAAAAATCTTCCTGCCCTTTCCGCCGCGCGCCATCTTCCATGCCTGCGTGGTACCGCCCCGCTTTTATTTTCCGGCTTGCGAGCATTTCATAAATTTCGTCCACTGCTTTTCTGGTGGCGCAGTAAATGATGCCGCTTTCTTTCTCGTGGTTCTGCACATAGCGGAGAATGAAATCCCTGCGGTCCGCGCCGTGGATGACACGGAAAGACAGGTTCGGCCGATCCAGTCCCGTACGGAAAACGGCTGCTTTCCCCAGGCCGAGGCTCCGTTTCATATCTTCTTCCACCAAGGAGGTCGCCGTGGCGGTGAAAGCGGTGACTACGGGTTTTGCGGGAAGCGTATCGATAAAGGTTTTTATTTTCCGGTAACTCGGACGGAAATCATGGCCCCACTGGGAAACGCAGTGTGCTTCGTCAATGACGACCATGGACAGGGGTACTTTGGACAGGCAGTCGGTGAAATAGGTGGGTTCCAGTTTTTCCGGCGCCATGTAAAGCAGCTTCAGACGCCCCCGGAACAAATCGCGGAGCCGCTCGATAGATTCGTCAAAAGGCACGGTGGAGTTTACATAGGACGCGGAAATCCCCTGCTCTGCAAGCGCTTCCACCTGGTCTTTCATGAGAGAAATCAAAGGAGAAATAATAATCGTACCGTGGGGAAAGAGGAGGGCGGGAATCTGGAAGCAGACCGACTTTCCCGCGCCGGTGGGCATGACAGCCAGCACATCCCTGCCCGACAGAATGGTTTTGATGACATCTTCCTGCATAGGCCGGAATGTATCATAACCGAAATATTTTTTTAAAAGTTCCGCCGGTTCCATCGTTTCCTCCTTTCTTCAAATACTTTTCTATTATACCAGTTATTTCCCCAAAAGCGGCAAAATAAAAAGGACCGCAGCGGTCCCTTTGTTTCTTTATTTCAAAGCATATCTTTCTTCCACAGCACCAGCGCCGATACGAGGGTCAGCACGAGACCGAGAAGGGTGACTGCGGCAAATCCGATCTCGCTTGATTCCCACGGCACGGGCACATTAATTCCCCAAAGGCTGAATATCAAAGTGGGCACGGCAAGAAGGATCGTCACCGAGGTGAGGAATTTCATAATCTGCGACAGACGGTTGGAAATAATCGAGGAGAAGGAGTCCATCATGGACATCAGGATGTTCGTGTAGATTTCCACCATTTCCAAAGCCTGCTTATTTTCGATGATGACGTCTTCCAGAAGGTCCTCATCTTCTTCATACATTTTCAGGAGTGTATGGATGGGACTGTTGCGAAGACGCATGAGGCGCTCCATGACGTTTTCATTCGCATGAAGGGCGAAGTTGAAGTAGGTCAGAGATTTCTGCAGTTCCAGCATGCGGAAGAGTTCTTTGTTCTGCAAAGATTTCCGCACCTGCGTTTCGATGCCGTCCGTCTTTTTATAAATCTGCTGCAGGAAGTACAGGAAGGACGACGATGCGGTAGACAGTATCTGGAAAAGGAATCTTGTCTTTTTATAGGTTTGGAAAGAGGCGTAATTATTATTTATAAACTTCTGGATCACCGTATTATTTTCAAGACACACAGTAACGAATACCTTATCCGTGATAAAAATCCCCAGCGGCAGCGCATCGTAAGCATCTGTCTCCAGGACGACAGGCGTATTTACGACGACGAAAATAAAATCGTCTTCCAGTTCCACGTGGGAACGTTCTTCACGGTCAAGAGCGGTCTGGAGGGAATCGACGGGGATGCCGGTAAGGGCATTCAGCTTTTCCAGCTCCGCCGCATCGGGAGCCGCGCAATTGATCCACGACCCTTTTTCCATTTCCTCAAAAGCGACGGGACAAAGTCTGTGGTTTTCATCATGTTTATAAGCGGTAAGCATCGGGCTCCCTCCTTTCCATATAAAAGGAAATACCGTCTTCCCCTGTATTTCCATAATAATCCTACCCTCTAATATAGTGACAAAGGGGAAATATGTCAATCAGAAAGTAAGGAACTCTTTTCATCCATCATAAAAGCGCGCAGGTCCCGCCCGCACGCTTTTACCTTTTCTTTCAAATTTCTTTTAGGCCTGTTCTTTCTTTCCGGTCACCAGCATCTGGACGATACCAACAGCAAATCCCACCGCAAAGAAACAGATCCAGCCCATGCTGTATTCCGCCAGCGGAAGAGCCGCGAGCATCGGTTCCATGGCGCCCAGCTTCAGACCGAACCCGTGAAGCCCGTCACAAAGAGCGGGCACAGCGGTAAAAAGCGTCGTCCATACATATACGCAGCGGCGGCCGTTAAAGAAATTATGCAGGAACGCCAGCGCAATGAGGGAAATGGACATGGGATACAGGAAAAGCAGTACGGGAACAGCATTCTTGATGATCGTCGTCAGGCCGAAGAGCGCCACGAAGAAGCAGACAACGACCATGATGGTAACAAAGGTTTTTGAAGAGATTTTCGGCAGGAGCAGGTTAAAATAGGCTGCGCAGGAAGCCGCCAGACCGACACTGGTGGTCAGGCAGGCAAAAATAACGATCACTCCCAGAATGCCTCCGCCGGCGGCACCAAAGTAGTGAAGCGCCGTTTTTACGAGGACGGGAGCGCCGTTTTCCTGCACACCGATGAGGGATACGGAACTGGCGCCGATATAGCAGAGCGCCGCATAAATAACCGCCATGAAAAATGTGGAAATCAGACCGGACCGGAGCGTGTCTTTCGTAATCTGCGCTTCGGAGACCGCGCCGTACATCTTGACCGATTCCACCACGATAATGCCGAAAACGAGAGCGGCAAGGCCGTCCATCGTATTATATCCGTCAACGATTCCCTGCCCGAGAGCTTTCACACCGGTGTCATAAGCGGCTGCCGGTGCCTGCCAGCTTCCCATGGGCGAGGCAATGGCGCTGATAATCAAAAGGAAAAGGAATACCAGAAGGACGGGAGTCATGAACTTGCCGACCCGGGCCACCAGTTTGGACGGTGAAATCGCAAGCCACCAGGTAATGATAAAAAACACCGCGGCAAAAACATAAAGCCCCATGCTCCGCATTTCAGGAGGCAGGTACTGCGCCACGGCGATCTCATAAGCCACCGTCGCCGTACGGGGAGCCGCAAAAAACGGCCCGATGGTCAGGTACAGCGCCGTGCAGAAGAAAATGCTGTACGCCGGATGAATACGCCCCGCCAGTTCACGGAGATTCACACCGGAGTAGCAAATGGCAAGAACACCCAAAAGCGGAAGACCTACGCCCGTGATCAAAAAGCCGATTGTCGCGGGAATCGTATTTACCCCCGCGTTCTGCCCCATGAAGACCGGAAATATCAAATTTCCCGCCCCGAAAAATAATGCGAACAGCATGAGCCCGATCGCGATAAATGCGTTGTTCGTCTTTTCCCCCATAAAAATCTTCCTTTCTGCTATACTCCAAAACACCCGGGAATTGCAGCCGCTCCCTCAAGTAGATACGCACTTTGTGTGCTATGTACGCAACATTATATCACACTTTCCGCTAATTATTAACCACTTTTTCAATATTTCCCCGTCTGTCTTTCGGCGGCCGCCCTTCCGTAAGAGACATGCGTTTCCTTGACCGTCCTGTTTTTCAAGATTATGATAAACATATAATATATAAGGAATAATAAAGGAGAATCCCTATGAACATAAAAGAAGAAGCGGCAAAAATGAAACTGGCGTCGCCCCTGATGGCCTCCGCATCCGCGGAAAAAAGAAATTCCGCGCTCCTTCACATGATTGAAAATCTGGAAGCAGGAAAAGAAAAAATATTTGCCGCCAACAGGACCGATCTTGCCGCGGCAAAAGCATCCGGACTCGCTCCTGCCGTCATGAAACGGCTGGCATTCAATGAAGGAAAACTGGCGGACAGCATCAGCGGCATCCGGCAGCTCATTTCCCTTCCCGATCCCGTAGGAAAAGTCACTCTTGCCCGCCAGCTTGATGAAGGGCTCCGCCTTTACCGCGTCACCTGTCCCATCGGCGTCATCGCCATGATCTTTGAAGCGCGCCCCGACGCCATGATCCAAATTTCCTCCCTCGCGGTGAAAAGCGGAAACTGCGCTATCCTGAAGGGTGGGAAAGAAACGAAAGAAACGAACCGCGTCCTTTTTTCCCTCCTCCATGAAGCCGCCACTGACGCGGATCTTCCATCTGAAGCCTTGTTCCAGGCAGAACAGCACAGCGAAATAGATGAGCTCCTCGCCTGCCGCGAATCGGTAGACCTCATCATCCCGCGGGGCTCGAACGCTTTTGTCCAGCACATCATGAGCCGTACAAGCATCCCCGTCATGGGGCATGCCGACGGTATCTGCCACATCTATGTGGACAAAGATTATGACATGGCAAAAGCCATCCCCATCATCATTGACGCGAAGACCCAGTACACCGCCGCGTGCAATGCCGCAGAAACACTTCTCGTCCACCGGGATATCGCCAAAGACTTTCTGCCCGTATTGGAAAAAGCCGCCGGAGAAAAACACATCCGTCTCCGCGGCACAAAAGAAGCAGGAGAAATTATCCCCTTAGATATCATCGAAGACGATGACTTCCGCCATGAATACCTCGATCTCGTCCTTGCTGTGAAAATTGTCTCCGGCGTGGATGAAGCCGTCAATCACATCAACAGGTACGGCTCCCATCACACCGATGCCATCATCACGGAAAATATCAATACCGCCGCGCGGTTCATGCAGCTTGTCGACTCGGCTGGTGTTTACCAGAACGCGTCCACCCGCTTTGCCGACGGGTTCCGGTACGGCTTCGGCGCGGAAGTGGGCATTTCCACCGGCAAACTCCATGCCAGGGGTCCCGTCGGATTGGAAGGGCTCCTGTCATACAAGTACAAGCTTTTCGGCAAAGGCCACATCGTTGAAGACTATGCCTGCCATAAAAAAGATTTCCATTTCAAAGAATTGTAACTTTGGGCGAGGTCTTCATGATCGATTTTTTCCACCGTCACCAATCCGCTTTACGGCGGCTTTCCTTCCTGCTGCTTGCCGCCGTCCTGGGTCTTCTCCTCATCGCCCAGATCGCCGCTTTTGCGGCCGCCCGCATTTTCAGCTATGCCATGAACAGGCAGCATATGCTCCGGGGACATATTTCCGTTGAAAAAATCTCCGCCGACATCGCAGGCTATGTTTCTTTCGAAAACCTGCTCTGGACGGATGACCACGGCGTCCCCATCCTTTTTGTGCCCGAAGGGAAAATAAAAGTGCGTCCGGAAGATATCCTCCGGGGCAAACTGCGAGCCACCGCCATTTCCGAGATACGGCTCCGCAATGCTTCCGCAGCGCTCCAGTTTGACAAGAATATGGATGTCGACCTTATCAATAAAACGGCCGCTGAATCCGAACCGGCAGAGGAACGCACAAAAACTCTCCACGAGAAAATCGTCAACTTCAAACGGAACGGACAGAAAATGAAAATGAATATCCACCTGGAAAACTGCCAGCTGGAAGCTTTCTATGAAAACAGGCACTTCCTTCTTTCCCATGTGGACATGCACCTGAATATCGACACCGATGATGCCCTTTTTGTCGATCTGTCCTCCGGTAAATTCGGCGGTACCGCCATCGGCGACAGCGTGAAGCTTTACGGCGTCATCGATATGAAAAGCAACGAACATACCATTGCCATGAATGTATCTTTTTACGGCGTTGATCCGGCATCTCTGGGTCTGGGAAACAATATTCATGACAAGCTTACCCTCATTGCCGAAGCCAGCGGCCCCGTCGCTTCTCCGAAAGCGGAAGGAAAAATCACTATGGACCAGCTCCATATTCCCGCCCTCTCTTTTTCCCATCTGGACGGTCATGTTTTCTACCACCACGGGAAAATGAAATTCACCGATGTCACGGGACGTGTCTACGGCGGCACAGTCAAAGCATCGGGAAACTATGACATAGACACAAGGGCTTATAACATCCATCTGGCAGGCAAAAAACTGGATTCCCGCTATCCTGCGAAAGACGCTGCCATTTTCTGCTACGTCGATTTAGAAGGCGACATCCGCTGTAACGGAAATCCGAAAGAGGTTGTCTCTGAAGGCACCTTCACTTCCGGCAGCGGTTATTACAAACTGATTCCTTTTAAAAAAATAGAGGGCGCTTTCCACAACAGAGGAAAAGAGCTGGACTTCTATGATGTATCTATAGAAACCGCCCTCGGCACCTTTTCCACCGACGCTTTCCACATCAGAAACGGCAAACTCCAGCTGGACGACATCACTCTCACCAATGACAGGGGAGAGGAAACCGATGTGAAAGGCGCCATGGAACATGCGAAAAACACTTTCCGGCAAATAGGACGGGATATAAAAGAAATAAAAGAACAGATTGACGGATTGAAACCGTAAGGGTTATTTTCCTGTTCCCATTCTTTTTCGTTTTGCTCCCCGCCATAGATTCTTTATTTCTGTCCATAGAAAAACTCCTGCAAGAAAGATTTTCCTTCTTACAGGAGTTTTTATTCTTTTACGCTTCGCCTATGATCGGTTTCTTTTCCGCCACGCC
>ENA-UEOY01000662-UEOY01000662.1-human-gut-metagenome-genome-assembly--contig:-NODE-662-length-14626-cov-556.374665_pt1 | contig 14626 bp, 9 predicted proteins | sample MGYA00242892_ERZ507900 | MGnify/ENA primary metagenome ERZ507900 (study PRJEB26167, sample SAMN06115427) | human gut metagenome | host: Homo sapiens | place: China:Henan | collected 2015-04-15...
GAGCCGCGACAGTATTTCGCATCTGATGAATATCCGACCGGATGTAGCGAATGTTGAAAGAAACGGAAAAGTAGAGGCCGTTTCGCCGGAAGACGTCAAGATAGGAGAAACTATCGTAATCCGTCCGGGAGAGAAAGTTCCATTGGATGGTATTGTTGTTGAGGGAAGCTCAGCCTTGAATACCATTGCCCTGACAGGTGAGAGTATGCCACGGGATTTGAATGAAGGCGATACTATCATGTCCGGTTGCATCAACCTTTCAGGAGTAGTTCGTGTACGCACCACCAAGAGTTTTGGCGAAAGTACCGTATCCAAGATTATTGCGCTGGTAGAGAGTGCAGACAAGAACAAGTCGAAGAGCGAGGCTTTCATCACCCGTTTCGCCCGAGTCTATACTCCTATCGTTGTTTTCGCAGCCATTGCCCTGGCGGTTATTCCTCCATTCCTGGCAACTACGGGAATCGTTGGTGAAGGAACCTTTGGCGAGAACTTCCCGTTATGGCTCAACCGCGCCCTGATATTCCTGGTGGTTTCCTGCCCATGCGCCCTGGTCATCAGCGTGCCCCTCACCTTCTTTGGCGGCATCGGTGGAGCTTCCCGGAACGGTATTCTCATCAAGGGCAGCAACTATATGGATGCTTTAGCCAAGGTGGGAACCGTTGTGTTCGACAAAACCGGTACTCTGACCCACGGAGAGTTTGCCGTGGCAGCTGTTCATGCTGATGATTCCTGCCCAGACCATTCATCCCACGATGCAGATAATGTGCATATTGGCGAATATTCTGACAAAGAGAAAATCCTGCTTCATCTGGCAGCTCATGCTGAACATTTCACTACTCATCCTATCGGCGCAGCCCTGCGTACTGCCTTCCCGCAAGAAGCAACGGATGGCTGTGAGGTGACCGATGTAGAGGAAATTGCAGGACAGGGTATCCGTGCCAAAGTGAACGGCAAGGTGGTTTGCGTGGGCAACAAGAAGATGATGGAAAACATCGGCGCAAAATGGCACGACTGCAACCAGGTGGGAACCATCATCCACGTCGCCATTGATGGCAAGTACGCAGGACATATTGTGATCAACGACACCCTTAAGGAAGGAAGCGTCCATGCCATCAGAGAGCTGAAAGAACTGGGAGTAGAGAAAACGGTAATGCTGACGGGCGACCGCAGAGAAGTGGGAGAAGATGTAGCCCACAAACTGGGACTGGACGAGTGCCGCGCAGAACTGCTGCCAACCGACAAAGTTTCGCATGTAGAACAACTGCTAAAGACGAAACCAGCAGGCAAGACGCTCGCTTATGTAGGCGATGGCATCAACGATGCCCCTGTATTGAAGCGTGCCGATGTGGGTATTGCCATGGGTGGACTGGGTAGCGATGCAGCCATCGAAGCTGCCGATGTAGTACTGATGGATGATGACCCTAGAAAGATTGCTCTTGCCGTGAAGATAGCCAGAAGAACCATTCATATCGCTCACGAGAACGTGATATTTGCCATCGGAGTAAAGGTTGCCGTACTGATTCTCGCCACCATTGGTCTCGGCACCATGTGGATGGCTGTCTTTGCCGATGTAGGTGTTACGGTACTGGCTGTATTGAACGCCATGAGAAGTTTGGGTAAAAATCGTCTTTTTTATCGTTAAATACCAAAATAAGTTGTATCTTTGCAACCGAATTCTAATATACAATACAGAATGGTTATGTATAAAAAAGACATTTTGACTATGAATAAGATTATCAAACTCATCTTCGTGCTCTGCTGCTTCTGCGGCATTGCACAGGCTCAACCTCAACGCCCTAAACTCGTTGTAGGCATCGTTATCGACCAGATGCGATGGGATTACCTTTATCGCTACTACGCCCGCTACGGCGAAGGCGGATTCAAGAGAATGCTCGGAGAAGGATTCAGCGTAGAAAACTGCAAGATTCCTTATATCCCTTCGGTTACAGCCATCGGACACACTTCTATCTGGACCGGTTCCGTTCCTTCCATCCACGGAATTGCAGGAAATAACTTCGTGAAAGATGGAAAGGTAGTGTATTGTACTGCCGACGATACCGTCAACCCGGTAGGTTCTGACAGCAAGGCTGGCAAGATGTCGCCTCGCAATCTGTGGGTAACCACCATCGGCGATGAACTCCGTCTGGCTACCAACAACCGCTCTAAGGTGATTGGTGTAGCCTTGAAAGACAGAGCATCCATCCTCCCTGCGGGCCATCACGCCAATGGCGCTTTCTGGTTTGATGACAAGTCGGGCAAGTTCATCACCAGTACTTTCTATATGGATAAGTTGCCAGAGTGGGTGAACAAGTTCAACAAGCAGAAACTCCCAAACAAGTATCTTTCCAAGAAATGGGAGACGCTCTACCCTATCGATTCCTATAAGGAAAGCACCAGCGATGACAACAACTACGAGAATGGAATTGTTGAAGGCGAGAAGGCTGTATTGCCACTCGATCTGCCTACTTTATATAAAAAGCATGGTTACAAGATTCTCCGCAGTACCCCATTCGGCTGCAACCTGACTTTCGATATTGCCAAGGCTGCCATTGAGGGAGAAAATCTGGGTAGAAACACAGATACTGATTTGCTGACCATCAGCTGCTCAAGCACCGATTACATCGGTCATCAGGTGGGCGTAAACGCTATCGAAACAGAGGATTGCTATCTTAGATTAGATAAGGCTTTGGCAGATTTCTTCGCTTATCTCGACCAGACCGTGGGCAAGGGAAATTATCTCACCTTCCTCACCGCCGACCATGGAGGCGTGAACAACGCTACCTTCCTGCAGGATCAGCGAATCCCTGCCGGCATCTGGAACAAAAAGGGATTGGTAGAAGAGCTGAATCAGATTCTGAAAGCTAAGTTCAATACCGACAAAGATCTCGTGAAGACCATCATGAACTACCAGGTGTTCTTCAATACAGACATCATCGAGGAACTCGGTCTGGATTACGCAGCCATCAAGCAGGTGGTAGTAGACAGACTGAAGAAAGACAAGGACGTGCACTATGCCTTCGACATGGAGAAGACCTCTATCGAGAGCATCCCTGAAGAGCTGAAGTTCCGCGCCATTAACGGTTATAACCGCGAGCGCAGCGGAGGTGTTCAGATTGTACTGAAACCAGGTCACTACGATTATTACAGCAGCAAGGGAACTACCCACGGAGCATGGAATCCATACGATATCCATATTCCTTGCCTGTTTATGGGTTGGGGCATCCAGCACGGCGAGAGTGCCCAGCCTCACTATATGACAGATATTGCCGCTACCGTTTGTGCGATGCTGCATATTCAGGCACCTAACGGCTGCATCGGCACACCGATATTCTAATAAAAAGCAAAAAGCCAGATAATAACAAAGGCTAGGTTCACTATTCTGGAAACCTAGCCTTTATTTTTTATTCAAAAGAAGATGTTCTTCTATTCCGAGAAGAACATCTCTTATTCTTCGTTCATAATCTTCATATATTCCTCGTAAGAAATATATCTGCCACCCATCGATTTGAGATGAGGAGTCTCCAACTGACAATCTATCATCTTACCACCGTGCTCCTGCAAGTATCTGGCAAGGAAGATGAGGGCAATCTTAGAAGCTGACGGAACCCTGGAGAACATGCTTTCTCCGATAAAAACCTTGCCGATGGTGACACCATAAAGTCCACCCACCAGTTCATCGGTTTCATTATCCCATACCTCTACGCTCGCCGCAAAGCCCTGCTTATGGAGGGCAGTAAATGCTTGGATGATGTTCTCGCCCAGCCATGCGCCATCTTCCCAATACCGTCCGTTGGTCTTGCTGCATCCCCGTATCACGCCATCGAAATCTTCGTTGATTCCTATACTGTATCTGCCCTTTCTCATCAGGGTACGCATGGAATGACTGATGTGGATTTCATCAGGGAAGATGACGAAACGTTTCATCGGACAGAACCAGAGTATTTCAGGCTGGTCACGGAAACTATACCAGGGAAAGATGCCATTGCTATAAGCCAGCAACAGACGGTCGATACTCAAATCGCCACCAATCGCAAAGCATCCATCCTCATCGCCATAATGCGGATCGGGAAAGTAAATCTCGTCCGCAGTATCATCTATCTGTAATATCATACGCTTATCTTTTATCAAGAATATTCTTGACTAGACTTTCATTCTAATAATTAATCACCAGTTCCTTTCCGTCAAAGTCGACATGCGCCTTGCCACTCTTCTTGAGTTTGCCGAAGAGCAGCGCCTTCATCAGGATCGGTTTCAGGCGGTTACCGATGACACGGTCCATCTCGCGGGCACCATATTCCTTGGTAAAGCCCCATTTCAGCAACTGTTCACGCGCAGCATCGGTTAACGTTACGGTAACTCCCTTTGCTGCCAGTTTCGCATCGAGTTGACGAAGTTTCTTGGCAAGAATCAGCTCTGCCATGTGCTTATCCATATCGCTGAACACCACCATATCGGAAAGTCGGTTGATAAACTCAGGCTTGAAAGTCTTCTTCACCTGTGCCAGCATCGCTTCGCCACGGCTTACGTTTCCATTGAAACCTACGCTAGCCCGTGAAGCATATTGTGCTCCGGCATTTGAGGTCATGATGAGAATCACGTTACGGAAATCAGCCTTCTGACCCTTGTTATCAGTCAGACGGGCATAGTCCATTACCTGGAGCAGGATGTTGTAGATATCGCTATGCGCCTTCTCTATCTCATCGAGCAGGAGTACACAGTTTGGCGTCTTGCGGATGGCATCGGTCAGAAGTCCTCCATCCTCATAACCCACGTATCCGGCTGGCGAACCGATGAGTTTTGCCACGGTATGCTTCTCGGTATATTCACTCATATCGAAGCGTACCAGTTCGATGCCGAGTTCCTTGGCCAACTGTCGTGCCACCTCGGTTTTTCCTACTCCGGTAGGTCCCACGAAGAGGAGCGAAGCCAATGGTTTGTCATCATCTGTCAATCCCGCCTTTGCCATCATCACAGCCTCAACCACCTTGTCTACAGCCTTGTCCTGACCGTAAATCTTGTCGAGAATGCGCTGGCGGAGCGTAGCCAAAGCATCGTTATTCTCATCTTTCATCGCAGCCGCATCAATCTTGCAGACTTTAATCAGAATCTGCTGGATGATAGACTTGGTAACATAAGAGCGCTGGCGACATTCCACAGGATGCACTTCCAGATAAGCACCCGCCTCATCCATCAGGTCGATGGCCTTATCAGGCAGACAGCGGTTGCTGATATATTTGGCGCTGGCACGGACAGCATATTCCAGGGCGTCCTTGCGATAGGTTACATTGTGGAACTTATTGTATTTATACTGCAAGCCCTCCAATATCTTGATAGCCTCCTCCTCGGTAGGTTCCTTGATATCTATCTGCTGGAACCGGCGCACGATGCCCTTGCTCTGAGCCATGTAACGGTTATATTCCTCGTAGGTGGTAGAGCCGATGAAACGGATATCACCTGCCTCCAGATATTGCTTCAGCATATTGGATGCATCAGGTCCGCCATCTGAGCCACGACCGGCACCTATCATATTATGAATCTCATCGATGTAGATAATGGTATTGCCTTCCTTCACGGCTCCCTCCATCACCATCTTGATGCGTTTCTCGAAGTCGCCGCGATATTGGGCACCGGCAAGCATCTGTCCCATATCCATGCCGTAGATGCGAGCCCCCTTGAGGCGTTCAGGAACCTGGTTTTCGTTGATGAGTTTGGCGAGACCATAGACCAGAGCTGTCTTGCCGACTCCGGCTTCTCCGATGTGGAGCGGATTGTTCTTCTCGGCACGGCAGAGCACCTGGATGGTTCTGTCCAGTTCCTGTTCTCTTCCGATGAGCGGATTGTGCTCTTCTACCTTGTCAGAAATACAGGTAACCAGCTGATGCCAATCCTGTACAACCTGTCTTCTGCCTTCTTCCTCGTCGTCGTCATACTCGTTGGCGTAATCGTCATCATCAAAGTCTGCTCCCATGCCCATGCCAGCCTCTCCAGTATCTTCTCCAATAGGATAATAACTGTCAACGCTCGCCAGGAACTCGCCCTGCCGGTCGCCCACATTCTTGCACAGCAGGAAAGCGGCTTCTGAATTCTGCAAGCCAAACATCGCCTGCACAAAATGGGGTACATTCACCAGTTGTCTGTCGGCAGCAGCAGCCAGGGCGCACGCCGTTCCAAACATGGTTTTGAAGAGCGATGACGGCTCTGGCAGATACTTGATGGTTTCAGGCACACGCTCCTGCTTGGCGAGCCATCCCACCAAGTCTTCGTGCATCTTGAGGCTGTCTACGCCTTCTTCCTGCAGCGCCTGACAGAATGCATACTGCCTGAGCAATGCCAGCAGCATGTGCTCGGGCATCACGAACTCGTGGTCGAAGAACCGGGCTTGCTTCATGGCATCGTCCATCAGAACACTCATATATCGGGTTAATCCCATATTATCCATTCTATTCTTTCCTTTCTTTTTCTTAGCATATATTGGGGATATTTCCCCGAAATCAACGCCTATTCCGGCATATAAGTGAGTTTCAGCGGAAACTTCTGCGTACGGGCTTTCTCCATCGCTTTCTCTACTTTACTCTTGGCGATGTCATAGCTGTAGGTGCCCACCACGGCTTTCTCTTCGTGATGAACCTTGAGCATGATTGCTTCAGCCTCAGCCTGCGACTTGAAGAAGATGGATTCGAGGATTTCTACCACGAAGTCCATCGGCGTGAAGTCGTCGTTGAACATCATTACCACGTAACGCCCCGGCTCCTTGAACCTGGTTTTCTGGCGTTCACGAATTGCTGTTTGTTCTTGAGCCATATTTTAATTCTTATTTTTTATAAGCATTGGTAATCTCCACAACATAAACATCGTGGAATCCACCCTTGGCACCATACCACTGGAGCAGGTCCTTGTCGAGGAACTTCTCGGCGGTCATACTGTCCTTATAAAGTTTGCGGCATTCCAGGGTGAGTCGTGACTGCTCGAAGGCGATGCTGCCGTTATCAGTTTCTACAGGAATCAGTCCTGTTTCCTTCGCCTTATCCAAATCGCGTCCGCTCTTAGAGCCGCAGAAGTTATAAATCTTTCGAGCCTCCTCGCTGTTGCCGAGGAAAGAGAGAGTCATGAATTCATTCTCCTCGATGATGCCGTGGGTGTAACGTTCCGGACGGATAAAGACCACAGCCACCGGCTTGTTCCAAAGCCATCCCAAACAGCCCCAAGAGGCGGTCATCATATTGAAATGATCCTTGTTGCCGGCACATACCAGCATCCACTCCTTACCAATAGTCTCGAAGACGTTATCATTCAGTTCTTTTACGTTGATCTTTTCCATCTTATCTGTTCCTTTCTTTTTAATTTCTAATTACCATAAAACTGCGACAGCAGTATTCTGATTGCTGAATGCTGCCCATATCAACTGCAAAGATACAAGAATAATCTGAAAAAGCGAATGTTTCTTTAAGAAAATCGCATCACCCTATTGAGGATTATGCCTAATTAATACTTTTTTATGCCACGAGAAGGCTGAATTGAATACGATTTGTGAAGTAGGAAACCGACCTTGATTTACATTAACTTTGCATCGGCAGTTGAAAAAATAATTCACATTTTATTTTGTCAGTTGCCCAAAAGGCAGTACCTTTGCACCCCGAATGCCGAAAGCCGGGAAGGCGGAAGGCTTCGATTTATTATTCATTTATAAACATTTAATTTAATGTACAAAACAATTTTCAACAAGCGCAACAGCTTGAAGTTCAACCGATTCTCTAACAAGAACTACTCACTCTTCGCAGTTTTGGGAAGAGAGGTACTTGTTGGTGCACTCAGCGTTGCTACCCTGAGCCATGCTAAGGCAGCAGGCGTAAGCACAGAGGGAGCCAAGGTTGATTCTACCCTCTACAAGGGCGGAAAGGCTTACGAGCTGGATGCGGTGAGCGTTACCGGATCTCGTGCGCCGATGACTGTAGAGCAGTCACCTAAGATTGTGTCTGTCATTACCCGCGACGATATTCATCGTGCGGCTGCGCAGACTATCAACGATGTATTGAAATTAGCTACCGGCGTGGATGTCCGTCAGCGTGGTGGCTTTGGTGTTCAGACGGATATCTCCATCAATGGTGGAACCTTCGACCAGATTACCATTCTCTTGAATGGCGTCAACATTTCCAATCCTCAGACTGGTCACAATGCTTCTGATTTTCCTGTAGCTCTTGCCGACATCGACCACATCGAAGTGCTCGAGGGGGCAGCATCGCGCTTATTCGGAACTTCAGCCTTCAATGGTGCCATCAACATCGTAACCAAGAAGGCTAAGAGTGAGGGGGTATCTGCAAGTGTAGAAGGCGGAAGCTTTGGAAGCTTCGGAGCACAGGGACGCATTCAAACAGCTTTTGAAACGGGCAAGTGGACCCAGGCTTATTCCGTAAGCGGAGGCTACAAGTGCTCGGATGGCGGCACGGAGAACAGCGACTTCGAGAAGGGACAGGGCTACGGCAATCTCTCCTTCTCTTACGACCAGCGTTTCGACATCATCGCCCAGTTGGGTATTGCTACCCAGAGCTACGGTGCCAACACTTTCTACAGCGCCAAATACAACAATCAATATGAGAAGACAGACCACGATATGGCTTCTCTCAACCTGAGTCTGCACAACCAGGAGAAGACCTGGGAGATTGCTCCTCAATTCTATTATAACAAATTCAAGGACCATTATCAGCTGATTCGTGGTATGGCTGGAGCCAAAGCAGGCGAAAACTATCACGACCTCGATGTTTATGGTGGTGGACTGAATGCCAATGTGGCTTGGGCTTTGGGTAAGACTGCGGTAGGCTTCGACATCAGCAAGGAGTGCATCTACTCTACTGCATTGGGCGAGGAACTCACAGAGAAAGACTTCAAGGACATCTCGGGTTCTGACCGCCAATATACCCGAAAGGGTGAGCGCACCAATACCAACATCATGTTTGAGCACAACTTCATCTTCGGTGGTTTCACCTTGTCGGCTGGTGTCTTGGCTAACAAGAATACCGGTCTTGACAACGACTTCCGCTTCTATCCGGGTGTTGATATGAGTTATCGCCCTAACGACAACTGGAAGTTCTACGCTTCCTGGAACAAGGCATTGAGAATGCCTACCTACACCGACTTATATATAAGTAATGTGGTGCAGCAGGGCAACATCAACCTAAACCCGGAGAAGAACTCCACCTTCAAGGTAGGAACCCAGTATCGTCAGACCGGTTTTGCAGCAACCGTTAGTGGATTCTACGCACACGGCACCAACATGATTGACTGGGTTCAGACATCCGTGACCGAGCAGAATGACAGCAAGTATCACGTGATGAACATCGGAAAGCTCAACAACATGGGCTACAACGTAGATGCTACTATCTACATGAGAGAATTGGTACCAAACAGTTTCATCACCCGCATCAAGTTGGGTTATGCTTACATCTATCAGGATCATAAGACCGAGACAAACATTCTGAAATCACTCTATGCATTGGAATATCTCAAGCACAAGGCTGTATTCGGTCTGGATCATCAGATTTGGAGCAAGCTTTCAGCTTCCTGGAGCGTAAGATGGCAGCAGAGAATGAATGGCTATCATCCATATACCAAGGTGGATTGCAAGCTGATGTGGGACGAGAAGAAATACAATATCTTCGTGAAAGCCGACAACATCACTTGCCACCGCTACTACGACCTCACAGCTGTTAAGCAGCCAGGTTTGTGGATTATGGCAGGAGCCAGCGTAAATCTCGGCCGATAATATAATCAGATAATAATCATCCCAAAAGATGATAAATATCCGAAACACGATTCGGATATCAAATAAAAAAACGAGCCTTGATGGAGGTTTCTTCCTTCCGTCAAGGCTCGTTTCCTTTTATTCCGGCTATTTCCTTTTATTTCAGTTATTCCGGTTTCTGATATTTTCCATTCACTTTTATCGGCTCGAGATGGATTCCCACATGGGTATCTGCGCCGAAGTGCTGCTTCAATCTTCGTTCGATACGGGTAGCATGTTCATGCGCCTCATAGAGCGAGAGAGAACCCGGCATGCGGACGTGCATCTCTATCGCAATCTTGTTTCCGATGCGACGGGTACGCAGGTTATGAATCTCTCCTACTCCCTGCTCTTCGTTCGCAATCTTCAGGATTTCATCTTCCTCAGTTTCCGGAAGACTAGCATCCGTCAGTTCTTTCACAGATTGCATCACCAGTCCCCAGGCAGCCTTGATGATGAAGGCACTCACGATGATGGCTGCAAGCGGATCGAGCACCGCCCATTTTTCTCCCAGGATGATGGCGCCACCAATACCGAACATCGTTCCGATACTCGATAAAGCATCGCTGCGATGATGCCAGGCATTCGCCACTACAGCCTCGGAATGATATTTCTTTCCGGCTTTTACCGTAAACTGATAAGCCCACTCCTTCATCACGACACTTACGATGGCAGCAATCAAGGCTACAACGCCCGGCTGCTGCAATGTCTCGCCGCAGATGGCACGATAGGTCTTGGTAACACCAGAATAACAGATCATCACACCCACCACGAAGAGCGAAATGCCGATGATGGCTGTGGCAAGCGTCTCGTATTTGCCATGCCCATAATCATGGTCCTTATCCATCGGCTTATTGCCCAGTTTAACGAATACCAGTACCACCACATCGGTAGCGAAATCGGTGAGCGAGTGGATGGCATCCGCTATCATTGCTGCCGAATGTCCAAGAATACCTGCAGCAAACTTCAGTACGAGCAGCACCACATTGATGATGCTTCCCGCTATCGTCACCTTATATACTTCCTTTACTCTATCCGCATCAGCGGAATGATTCTTTTTCGTTTCAGCGGGCATCTCTTGCTCGTTATATATTCTCTCATTCTTGTCCATACTATAAAATATAACAGAAGTCCTTTGCTTCCTTAATAATGTTTTTGTATAACCAAATTCCTGTCTTTCATGAATTGAGCGGCAAAAATACATTTTTTTTCTGAAATCGGATAAAAAGAGAGATTAAAAAAGTATAACGAATCGGGAATAATGTGATGGCGAAGAGAGAAAAGCATGGAATTTTGTGATAAAACGCCTTAAAACAATAGGAATTTTGTGATTTTCAGTCCGAATTCCTTTGGAATTTTGTGATAAAGTTGTACTTTTGCACCCGATTATCAGGTATTATATTATTCTGTGACAAGAACATTATCACAATAAAAGCGGTTGAAAAAACCGCAAGATGAAACAATTATGGTTTTAAATTACATTTGGATAGCATTTTTCGTGATTGCGTTCATCTTCGCACTCATCGGATTGGCAATGGGAGATACGACTATCTTCCAGAAGATTGTAGATTCCACCTTCGACTCATCCAAGAATGCCTTCGAGATTTCTCTCGGACTTACGGGCGTGCTCGCCCTCTGGCTTGGCATCATGAAGATTGGAGAGAAGGCGGGAGTTGTGAATGTGTTGGCCAGAGCACTCAGCCCGGTTTTCACCCGTCTCTTCCCTGATATTCCGAAGAACCATCCGGTGATGGGAAGCATCTTCATGAATATCGCTTCGAATATGCTGGGACTCGATAATGCGGCGACACCTACAGGATTGAAGGCGATGCAGCAGATGCAGGAACTCAATACGAAGAAGGATACGGCAACGAACCCGATGATTATGTTCCTGGTTCTGAACACCTCAGGACTCACCATCATCCCTACCACCATCCTTGCCTTCCGTGCCTCCTATGGAGCAGCCCAGCCTACGGATGTCTTCATCCCTATCCTGATGGCTACGCTCGTGGCTACGCTTGCCGGAATCATCATCACTTCGCTCTGGCAGCGCATCAACATCCTGCAGCCGGTATTGCTCGCTACTCTGTTGGGAATGTGCGCCTTCGTAGGCATCATCATTTGGGGATTCGGACAGATGGACAAGGATACGATGAACACGGTTACCACCTTGGCTTCTAACATGATTCTCCTGGGCATCATCCTCTGCTTCATCCTGGCGGGTTTCTGGAAGAAAGTGAATGTTTATGATGCATTTATCGAGGGAGCGAAGGAAGGTTTTACTACTGCGGTAAAGATTATCCCTTATCTCGTAGCTATCCTTGTGGGCATCGGCGTGTTCCGTGCTTCGGGAGCGATGGATATGGTGATTCAAGGCATTTCGTGGTCTGTAGAACAATGCGGCTTGAATGCCGATTTCGTAGGTGCCCTACCTACCGCCATCATGAAACCGCTGTCGGGAAGTGGTGCACGAGGCATGATGCTGGAGGCGATGAAGAACTATGGTCCTGATTCGTTTGTGGGCAGATTGAGCTGCATCTTCCAGGGTTCCACCGACACCACCTTCTATATATTGGCAGTATATTTCGGAAGCGTAAGCATCAGGAATACCCGCCACGCCGTGGCTTGCGGCTTGCTCGCCGATTTGGCTGGAGTCATCGCAGCAATCGCTATAGCATATTTATTCTTCGGATAATAAAAAACAAATTAATATGGCAAACCTCAAAAGTTTAGCAAAGGATACCGCCATCTATGGTTTGAGCAGTATCATCGGCAGATTTCTCAACTATCTGCTTGTACCACTCTATACGGCTAAGATCAGTGCCGCCAGTGGTGGTTATGGTGTCATCACCAACATGTATGCCTATACGGCGTTACTCCTCGTTATCCTGACCTACGGAATGGAGACCACCTTCTTCCGTTTTGTCAACAAGGAGGGAGAAAATTCAGAAAAGGTTTATCACACGGTATTGAGCATGGTGGGCTTCACTTCCCTACTCTTCATCGCCCTGGTATTCCTCTTCATCACGCCTTTGAGCGATGCGATGGGCTACGCCGACCATCCGGCTTATGTATGGACCATGTTCGTAACCGTGGCTATTGACGCCTTCCAGTGCATTCCGTTCGCTTACCTCAGATACAAGAAGCGCCCATTGAAGTTTGCTGCCTTCAAGTTGCTCTTCATCGGTCTGAACATTGCGCTCAACCTGGTTTACTACGTCATCATGGATGGTCACGATGTGGGTTATGCTTTCTACATCAACCTGGTTTGTACCGCCTCCATCACCTTCTGTTTCTACAAGGAGCTGAAGGAAGGATTCATGGGCGAGAAATGCTCCTGGAGTGAATGTAAGGTGCTCGTCAGGAAGATGATGGGCTACAGCTGGCCAATCCTCGTGCTCGGTATTGCCGGTATTCTGAACCAGACAGCCGACAAGATTCTCTTCCCTTACATCTATGAGAAGGGCGATGCGCATGCACAGCTCGGAATCTACGGAGCAGCCAGCAAGATAGCGATGATTATGGCGATGATAACCCAGGCTTTCCGCTATGCTTATGAACCGTTCGTTTTCGGCAAGGCGAAGGATAAGGACAACCGACAGACTTACGCTTCGGCGATGAAATATTTCGTCATCTTCACCCTCTTGGCTTTCCTTGTAGTGGTAGGCTATCTGGACGTATTGCGCCACATCATCGGTCGCGACTACTGGGATGGATTGAAGGTAGTGCCTATCGTAATGGCTGCCGAAATCATGATGGGAGTTTACTTCAACCTCAGTTTCTGGTACAAGCTCATCGACAAGACCATCTGGGGTGCTTACTTCTCGGGCATCGGTTGTGCGGTATTGATTGCCATCAACGTTGTCTTCGTACCAGTCTATGGTTACATTGCCTGTGCCTGGGCTGGTTTCGCTGGATATGGAACAGCCATGCTTCTCTCCTACTTTGTAGGTCAGAAGAAGTATCCTATCAACTATCCGGTGAAGGAGATTATGATTTATGTGGTTCTCACCCTCATCCTCTTCGCAGGAATGACCGAGGCTAACAGATACTTCTCCAGTGGAATTGCCTGCCTCATCAACACGGTGCTCATCCTCATCTTCGCCGCTTATCTCGTGAAGAAGGATTTCCCATTAAAGAGTCTGCCAGTGGTAGGAAAATACTTTAGAAAGTAAGAGATTCCAATCATTGAGATTATATTCCAAGAAGTCCGTGGACAATGTGTAAGTCCACGGACTTCTTTTGTTTATATTATACAGAACCTTCGCATGCGGTTCAAGAATAGACAAAAGAACCCAATGTTCCTGGTCCCGAGCAATACTCAGGATATAATAGCAGCCAGCAAGGCGCCCTGTAAGAGCTAAAGCAAACGGCTGAGTGAACGAAACGAGACGACTGAGTATTTTGAAGGATATGACTATGCAAGCTGAAGGATACGGCTCCGTTAACCGAAGGATACGGCTCCGTAAGCTGAAGAATATGACTGCGCAAGTGAAAGAAGGCGTCTGATCAGGTGCAAAGAGATAGAATATGGAGTTCAAGGAGACTGCTTCTGGAAAGTTGCCACTAGGCTCAGCAGCTCTGCTGAGCCTAGTCAGCAGGTCTGCTCACTGCAGTCAGCAGGTCTGCCGAGCATACTAAGAAAGCAGCTGGAATGCGCACTTGCATATCAGCTGTTTTTGCACTTTTTAGTTCGACTTGTTGTAAAATATCACACTTTTAAGGACGACCTTTTGTGGTTTTACACATTTTTAAGGACGTTTTTTGTGGTTTGTACTTCCCTGAAAAAGGTTGTCACTTAGGAACAAACAGAAGTGACAATGAAACGTAAGACAAGAATTGAACGTGTGT
>ENA-UEOY01000675-UEOY01000675.1-human-gut-metagenome-genome-assembly--contig:-NODE-675-length-14430-cov-5.068209_pt1 | contig 14430 bp, 11 predicted proteins | sample MGYA00242892_ERZ507900 | MGnify/ENA primary metagenome ERZ507900 (study PRJEB26167, sample SAMN06115427) | human gut metagenome | host: Homo sapiens | place: China:Henan | collected 2015-04-15 | study...
ATAGAGAGATTATGCTGAAATAAAAAAAGACCTGCTTCGGCGGGTCTAAATTACATAGAATCATTGAGTCTGAAAAACCTTTGAAATTCTTAATAATTCTGGTTGAAAAATTCATTTTGAAATGATATATAAAACAGACTGAAATCTGTGTCTAAGGACACCCGCACCCTCACACGAGAATGAATAGGATTTCCTATCATTTCGCATCACGAGAAGTTACATAGTGACATTTACTTGCACTTGCAACGTCCACCAAAAATCGAAAGACTTGCTAATTTCGAGCCAATCGGACGGTGTAAAATCCCTCTGAATTAGCTATCACAGCGTAGTATCAGATGGGATTTGAAATGCTGAAAAACCTTGTATTTCCAAGCATTTTTAAGCATTAGATGCCACTTCCCGATGTCGTATCGGGTCTACTCCTAAGCGTGGGGTCGGAGGTTCAAATCCTCTCTGGGACGCCAGAAAGCACCGCTGCAAGCCTTTTTTCGGGGTTTGCAGCGTTTTTTTGTTCCTCCTTCTTCCGGTAATTTCACTTCCGTTACCGGGAGATTTTTATGCGCCGCATGATGTATATTTGCTAATTGGACTCGAACGCTTTTCAGAAATTTGCTAAGAAAATTCTGCGTTTTGCTAATTCGATTTTTTGGATCACTTTGCCGGGGCTTGCGCCGCTATCAAGGCCGCGAGCGCACTTGCCAGCTCCGGTGACTTTTGAAGCTGCTCCACAAGGCTTTCAAGGTCCAGGGTCGCAGGCTCCGATTTTGCCGATTCTTCCGGCGGACGGACATTGCGGAGATCAGGCTTGGCATAGAAGGCTGTCTCGAATTTCTGAGCATTGACCTTTCTATCCTCGTCCAGAATGTGAGCATAGATACTGGTTATCATGTCGATCTCGGCATGGCCCGTATCGCCCTGGGTGGCTTTCAGATCGCCGTGGTTGAGTTTCAGTTTGTAGGTGGTACTGGAATGACGGAGAGAATGAAAGACCACCTTCGGCAGCCCTGCGTCCTCACGGAGCTTTGCAAACTCTTTGAGGATGATCCGATCCTCGCAGGGCCGTCCATTGGGAAGTGCCACCACCAGATCGAAGTCCTGATACTCGTCGCCCAGGAAGCCTTTCAGCTCGTCCTGGGACTTCTTCCATTCCCGCAGGATGTAGGCAAGCGTTTTCGGCAGCCACACCTTACGGATACTGGAGTCGGTTTTCGGCTTTTTCAGAACAATTCTTGTGCTGGTGTTCGGCATGAGCGGAGTGAAGATGTAGTAGATATCCTTCTCGCCCAGCGTTTCAATCGCCCGTTTGGAAGCCCTCGTCAGCTCCTTGTCGATGTAGACATAGGCATTATCCGCCGCAATATCTTCATCGGAAATATGGACGTTCTCCCAGGTCAGTCCCAGGATTTCACCCATCCGCAGAGAGCAGGCAAAGGACAGGTTCATTGCCACATAGAGCTTGCTGTCCGTGCATTTGTCCAGGGCAAGACGGATCATATCCGCCGTCCAGATATCCCGTTTCGCATACTCCGTTTTCGGGAGGATCACATTGTCAAAGGGATTTCTTGCAATGATTTCCCATCGTACCGCCTGCTTAAACGCACACCGCAGGAGCTTGATGATCTTTTCAATGGTTTTGTCGCTGACATAGGTGGTAACGGCCTTTCGGGTCTTGGTAGACACCGACTTGGTTTTCTGCAAGGTCTGGATATAACCATCAACCGCACGGGGCGTAACCGCCTGTACCTCCATATCACCGATGATCGGATTGATATAGTTCGCAATCAGTGCCGTTTGGCTGTCATACATGGACACGCCCCATTTCTTTTCTCCGTAAAGAGATACGAAGTCATAAAGGAACTCGGTGATCGTCTGATTGCTTGGCGGGAGAAAAGTTCCCGTGTGCTGCTGATTTTCGATTTCCGCCTTGCGCTTCAAGGCCTCTTTGTGGGTATGCCAGGTTTCCCACTTCTGTTTGGTTTCTCCGTTTTCGTCCACATAGTTGTAAACAACGGAATAGTTTTTCTTTCGCTTGATTATAGATGCCATATCGTTCTTCCTTTCTTGGATCACAGGTCGAGGGAGTCAAGCCACTCGTCAAATGACCGTTTGGAAATGCGTATGGCGTTACCAATTCGCACGATTTTAAAGTGCCCTTCTTTTACAAGGATATATGCGGAAGTTCTTCCGATGCCCAGAATTTGAGCAATATCGTCAACCGTATATGTCCTTCTTTCAGGGGTTTCTTTCTTCGTGCCGTTCCATGTTTGAGACATGAGAACCCCCTTTCAGTTATGAAAAGGAACAGCACGAATATGTGTGGGTAATATAACTTCCACTATTATTTTACCGTGCTGCTCCGTGTTTGTCTGCTGCTAATTGAAAAGTTTACGATCTATCCATAAACTTTCAAAAAAGAAAAGTAGGCTTACGGACGGCTGCTGGCACAGCTCCACGGGAGTCTAACCCCGGCCCATGCTGATGGGTGCGCCGCGCAATGCTTTGTGGGCGTTCAATGCGCGAGTATCTTTGACCCTGCCCGTGTGTCATCGCCCGCAAGCTGCCACGCTTGCTTTGCGGCCAGGTGTCGTTCGCTCGATCGTCTGGGGTCCCCGCAAAGTCGCAAGACTTTGTGGGGAGAGGAGGAGCAGCGTAATGATTGAGCTTTCACGCTTGCGTGGAAGCGAAAGATATGCAGCTTGCTCCGACGACGTCATGGCGCACCGGCCGTATGGCTCGGCACAAACAGGAATGTATCCGTTTGCCTTATACTGCGGCGTTGGCCTCCCAACGGGCTTTCTTTGTCAAGGAGCTGCCTCCGTTCACGAAAGAGAGAAACAGGGAAAGGGTACGCAATGGATGACCAGCCGATCTACTATGATCTGGGAACGATTACCCTGCCCCTATCTACCGACTGCACCTTTGAAGATCACGCCGACCTGGAACAGGAACCTGATGGCCTGGTTTATGAGTACGAGGACGTCCCTACGGCTATTCAGGCCAGCGAAACGCCCTTCACCTGCTATAACACGGTCATCACTGTCCGGCAGGAGCAGGTGGTGCAGATCATCCGCTATTGGATTCCCTGATGGATCGACATATAGAATCGAGGTGCCGCACGGAGCAGGACGAGGACGGCGAAGAAGCCGGCGAGGATGTGACGCGCGACGATAGCTGGAACTATGCCGATGTTCTCTGGAACGGGATTCAGGCAAAGGCGGTCACGGCGGCGTTTGAGCAGCTTTCCTACAAAGAGCAATGGTATCTGGAAAAGCGGAACGCCATCTGCATGACCTGCGGGCGCGTCAGCCCCTTGTCCACGCAGTCCACCTTTGAAGATTTAGCGGTGGATTTTGAAGGAACGACAGCCAGCGGTGCGGAGCGGTTCTATCGGCGCACACTGGATAAGCTGCGGCTGAAGCTGCTGGAAAGCGGACTTATCCATACGGTGACGCTGAAGCAGACCGAGTGCCGCAAAAGGAACAAAATAATAGCCGCCGCTGTCTACCTGTATCAGGCGGACAACGGCGGCGAGTGGGGCGAGCTGAGGTTTGATTTTGAAAGCGGTACAGCGGAGATCGTGAGGCTGGCAGATTGGGACACGACAACGTCCAACATCTTTGCAAAAACGGCGATACGGTTTGTGCAGGGCTTACCGGAAGCGAGACTGCTGAACTCCGTGGTCGTACCGTTTGAGATGGACGTTCTGGAAAGACCGCTCCCTCTGACGAAAGCGGCAAAAGAATCGAATGGCAATTCCTCACACACGATCTCTCTGCGGCAGACGGAGCGCTGGAAAACAGGTGAAACGATTACCGCTGCTGTCTACGAATATCTGGTAGACAACGACGGTGAATGGGGTGAGCTGCGGTTTGACTTTGAGAACGGCACAGTCAAGATAGTAAAACTGGCAGATTGGGACATGGTGAAGTCAAATATCTTTGCAAAAACGGCGATCCGGTACATACAGGGATCGCCGGAGGCGAGACTGCTGAAATCTGTGGTTGTGCCGTTTTGGAAAGGCAGGGCACAATTATCCGCAGAGCATGACCTTTGCGCAGAACAGGCCGTCCTGATAGGTAACCGTACTCACCCCGCCGGATTTTTCTGCGATGTGACGGACGGACTGAAGTCCGACGCCGTCTCCTTTTCGCTTGGAGGACTGGAATACGCCACCTTTTTCCCGGATAACTCCGTCATAGGTGTTTTCAACCTGAATCAGTGCCAGACTGTTGCCATGCAGATAGGCTGTCAGTTTGATCCTGCGTCGGGCAGGCGCGGTGCGCAGGCTGGCTTCCAGCGCATTTTCCAGCAGATTCGAGAGAACCAGACACAGATTGATTTCGTCTACAGGAAGACATTCCGGCAGATCGAGCTGCACGGAAAATGGGATATTCTCCCGTTTGGCAAGCGCGCAGTAATATCCGACCACGCTGTCTGCCGCCCGGTTTTCGCAGAAATGCATTTCAAGACTTGGAATTCTGGAAACTGCGCCGGAAAGATAGGCTTTGATCTTTTCAAGATTCCCTTCTTCTGCAAGGGCATCGAGCTGACATAGCTGGTGGCGCAGATCGTGCCGCGCCTGTCGGGCTTCCTCAATGGCAGCTTTCAGGCTTTCGTAGCGCTGCTGCTGCATGGAAAGCAGCTGGTTCTCCTGCTGCAATCTCACATTCCGGTTGATGCTGATCGCCATCAGAAGGAAGATTGCGTTGAAGAAAAGCATCAAAAACAAAAGTGCGATGCTGATCACAAAATACCCCTGCAAAACACGCCCGGTATAGAGCGTGTCCGCATACTTGGGGATCATAAACAGATTCAGCGCAATGAACACCAGCGGCAGCACCCAGAACACATACCAGGTCTGCGCAAAATTTTCATCCTCGACCATTCTCCGCACGCTGTGCGTCGCAGGATAATAGGCGATGGCGGCAAACAGCCAGCAGATCGCATGATAGCAAATCACGGCCCGCAGACAGAACCATGGCGCAGCCTGCGCCTGCGGCAAACCGGCCAGCATAGCGGCGTTGATCGCTCTTGAAAGGCTGTTGATACAGGCAAATACCGCACAGACGGACAACGCAATTGTTCCGGATTTCCAAAGCGAGATCCGGAGCGTTTTTATGTAGATCACGGCTGCGAGCAAGGTCAGCCCCGCAAGCATCGGCACAGTCGGCATGCGGCGCGCATAGCACACCACGCCTCCGGCGGCGCAAAGCAGCGCAAGCAGCGGAACAAGCCACAAAACAAGCTTTGACAGCGGCTGCTTTAAGCTGGATTTTGCCGGGAAGTAGGCAAGCAGCATGCCGGGAATCACCACGCCGAGCTCCAGAATTGGACGCAGCAGCTCCATTATGCCATCCGCCCCCTTTGTAGCAAGAACTCCATAAGCGCCTGCCGGGCGCTTTTCAGAAGGTCCTGACTGACAAACACGCGGCTTCCGTCCGCCATGCGGAAGGCGGAGCCTTCCAGATCCTTCGCGTGTTCCAGATTCACGATCACGCCGCGCCCGCACACAAAAAAGCGTGTGTCATCCTTTAGTGGGGCGATGAACGTCTTGAAGGGTTGGCGTGTGGCAAGCGTCTTTTGAACCGTCGTATGGACGTAGATCAAGTGGGCGAAGTGTTCTGCGTAGACGATGTCCTGATAGCGCAGATGGATCTCGCTTCCCTCCACCTTTAGCTCCATATATTTGTCCGGCTGCGGTATGCGGGCAAGCAGCTCGTCCGTCAGCGCGTCGATGTCCGCTTCGGTAAAGGGCTTGACCAGATAGTGCAGCGCCCGTACCTGAAAGCCCTCCAGCGCATGGTCGGTCGAGGTCGTGGTAAAAACCAGCAGGCAGTCCGTGTTGGTTTCCCGCAGCTTCTTTGCCGCCTCCATGCCCGTCATGCCATCCATATAAATATCCAGAAATGCGGCAGTAAAGGGCGCTTTCCTTGCCGCTTCCAGAAATGTCTCGCCGCTTTCGTATTCCAGAATATCCGCCTGCACATTTCTCCGGTGAAGCTGCTGCTCCAGCCGGTCTTTCAGCAGTGCACGTTCCGCAGCAAGATCATCCACAATCGCAATTCTCATGCAGGGTTCTCTCCTTGTGCTTGAATTTCAAGATAATTATATCACAGCGTGTCGAGGATGACAAAGAACCGCTGTCGGAATTCGTGCCAAAATCGCCCCTTTCGTGCTACGGCGCTTGAAAAAACCGAATGGCCTTTTTATACTGAGCGCAAGCAAAATGCCAAATCGGATGAAGGAAGGAGGGAAATCTGTGTATCGTATTGCCGTGCTGGCAGAACAGGAAGCAGAGCGGCAACGCTACGCCGAGCAAATTGCCCGGTTTTGTGAAGCGAAGGGGCTGTTTCCGCAGGTCATGCAATATGACGACCAGGAACGCTTTTTTGAAACGGCGCAGAAAGATGCTCCAACCAATGCCGTCATTGCACTTTCCGGAGTGGCAGGACTGAATGCAGCGGAACATCTTCGCTCCTTATGCCCCGCGTGCCGGATGATCTGGTGCAGCGACTTGGATTTCTCCCTTCACGCCTTCCGGCTGCGGGCAGACTATTTCCTGCTGGAGCCGGTTTCCGAGGAAGCATTCCGGCGAGGACTGAATGCCTGGATTGAATAAACGGGCATCGAACCAAACCAAGACAACAAGCACAAAAATGGAGGATATCAATGAAAAAGAAAAAGTTACAATGTTCTGTACCAACCCTTCTGCTGGCCGGTGTGTTGTGCCTGACATTGGCGGCCTGCGGTGCGAAGCAGTCTTCCGACATGCTTGCATCGGATACAGACTCCGCGGCAAGCGCCGCCCTGCCGGTAAAGGCCATGAATGCCAAGCGTGTCGATGAAAACCCCTATATGGCAAAGAGCGACGCCAACATTCACCACGACGGCTACAATACCGACTCTACGGATGAAGTCCTGCCGCTTGGCATCTATCCGGAGATCAATGTTTCCTATGAAAAAACCAACGCGAACGCTTCGCCTGCCATTTACTTTGACAGCTACGGCCACGCAGTCGTTCCGCTGCTCGGCGGCATCGCCATCCGCGATCTGAATGCCGAAGAGACGAAGACTCTTGGCTATTTCTCTCCGAAGCAGCACGACGGCGGTGGTTACGTCATCCAGAGCTCCTACACGTTCCTTGACTCGGAAAACCGCATCGTCTGCCCCACCAGCAACAACCATGTGCTGATGCTGCGGGCAACCGATGAAGCAGGAAACGTCCTGCCGGAGTTTGAAAAGGTACTGGACATTGACATCAAGGCGGCAGCCGAAGCTGCGCTCGGCAAGGAGCTGACGCAGAATCTTCTTTCCGTGGTCTTTGACTACGACGGCAACCTCTGGTTTGCCACCGGCGGCTTCCGCATCTATCCCGAGCGTGAGCAGCAGGGGGTGCTCGGCTACATCGCCCACTCGGCGATCGAGGCGATCCTGAACGGAGAGCAGGCCGACCTTTCGAAGGCCGTCTTCGTCTACGGGCTGGCGCTCGGCGAGGGCGCAGAAAACGGGATTGCCGCCTCCAAGGACGGCGCGGTCATCCTGACAAACCAGAACTGCTATCTGCTGCGTGCCAATAACGGTGTTGAGGCTGTCTGGTGCACGCCGTATGAGAGCGCAGGCGCAAAGGTGAGCGGCGAAGGCGATAAGACCACCGGCGGCGGTCTTGCCTGGGGCGGCGGCTGCTCCCCGTCGCTGACGCCGGATCTTGTGATGTTCACCGACAACGCGGATCCAGTCAAGCTGCTGGCGCTCGATATGAAGACCGGTGAGATCGTTGCAAGCATGCCGGTGCTTGATGATCTGCCCGAGGGCTATCAGGTGGCGATTGAAAACTCTGCCATCGTCTATGACGACAGTGAGGGCACCGTCAGTACTATCGTGTGCAACTGGTTCGGCGCAGGCAGCGCAGGCCTTGCCGATCCCAACAGTGACTCTTCCATCCAGAGCTACGCCAACATCTATGACATGAACTGGCTGACAAAGGGCAACTGCATGATCGCGCCCGGCGTCGAACGTGTCGATACGGTCAAAACCGATTCCGGCTATGAGATGAAGAGCATCTGGTCTCGAAATGACCTGAGCGATACATCGATTCTCAAGCTCTCCACCGCGACGGGCTATATCTACGGCTATGTGCAGGATCTGGAAAGCGGCATGTGGCAGTACATCATTCTGGACTTTGCCACCGGCGAGACGGTATTCACCATGGACGTCTCCAACAAATATGGCTACAATAACATGGCTATCGGTATGTATGCCGGAAACAGCGGCAACGCGCTCTACTGCCCGACGGGCTATCTGGAGCTGCTGTGCTTGCAGGACCGCTTTGTGTATCTTCCCGAAATGCCCTACCGCAAGGTCGATCTCGATAGGGCCGCGCGGAACGTACTGACACAGGAACAGTTTGAGCAGGACGGCGGTGACGGCACGGTCGCCAGCTGGCGCAATACTGTGACGGTCGAAAATGTTCATCCCAACACGACGGTCTCGTTCCGGATGAATAACCTTTCCGGGGACACCGCCGGGCTGAAGCTCTATGCCTACGGTGCAGACGGAAAGCTGGCGGAGGTCAGTAAAGAGTTGTGGACGATCACGGATGAGACAGGCGCTGCCGTGGATACCCTGTCCGATGGCACACTGTATGAGCTGCGTGTGAGTGTCGCGGACGGCGGTGCGTTCGACCTGAGCGAGACGGAAAAGGAAATCAAAATTTCCGTTGTACTTGTAAAGTAAGACTCAAGGAAAGCTGTCAAAAAACTACAAAATCACCCCCGTTTCTGATTGATATGCTCCCTTTATGAGAGACAGTGTAATAAACACACTGTCAATCACGAAGGGAGCATTGTTCATGTCAAGAAGGAAAACCAGCAGATCAGAGCAACTGTCGGCGGCGAAAGCCTCTGCATGACCTGTGGACGCGTCAGCCCTTTGTCCACGCAGTCTACCTTTGAGGACTTGGCGGTGGATTTCGAGGGTACAACCGCCAGTGGCGCGGAGCGATTCTACCGGCGGACGCTTGACAAGCTGCGCCTGAAGCTGCTGGAAAGCAGGCTTGTCCATACCGTGACGCTGAAGCAGACCGAATGCCGCAAAAGGAACAAAAAATAGCCGCCGCTGTCTACCTATATCAGGTAGACAACGGCGGCGAATGGGGAGAGATCAGATTTGGCTTTGCAACCGGCACAGCGGAGATCGTCTGGCTGGCGGAGCGGGACACGATAAAGTCCAATGTCTTTGCAAGGACGGCGATTCGGTACATCCAGAGCTTGCCGGAGGTGCGGCTGCTGAAAAAGGCTGTTGTGATGTTTGATCAGGCATTGTGATCCTAAGAATTTATAGCTCTTATTCAAGCAAGCGCTTGATTTATTTTGTGAGGTCTGATATGCTATTATAACAAACACTGGATAATGCGCAGAAATGGGGGGATTGTGTTTTGAGGGAAGAAAAGAAAGCTGAAAAGAGACAGGAGCTTGTAGGCGTCTGCCTTGACTGCTTTGTCGAAAAGGGGCTGACCGTTGCCACGACAAAGGACCTCTGTAAGGCGGCAAAGCTGCAAAACGGCGGCATCTACTATTACTTCTCCACCAAAGAGGAAATCGTTCTTGCCTGCGCAGAGGAAGCGATCAGTCGAATTGAAAAAGGTGCGTTTGCCATCGTGCTTGAAGATATTAGTGACATCAAAAGCATGATGGATCATCTCGGTGCGCTGGCGGATAAAATGTCGCCTACCATGCGCTTTCTGGTCAGCGTATGTGTGTCGCGCGAATACGGAGAAAAGGTAAAGCCTTCCCTTGTGCGGCTTGCGGCAAGATACCCTTATTACACGGGCAGGATTGCGGAGATCCTCGGCTGCACCGACGAAGAGGTTGCGCCGTTCGTTCATCTGTCGATCCTCGCCATCAACAATTATATGATCTTTGCCGAGCGAGCGCTGTTTGACCCACAAATCGAAGCGGTCAAAAAAGAGCTTTCAAGGCTTGCGGAAAGAAAGGGGCGGAATAATCGATAGTTTACCATAAAGAGAAAATCACAAACGATTTCATCGTTAATCCATACGCACAAACCGTTCCGTGAAGATGACCAAAGCAGAAAAGAATCATAGGAGGACAACATGAAAAAGATACTTGCAATTCTACTATCGCTGCTTACGCTGCTTTCCTGCGTGCTTCTTTCCGCCTGCTCTGCCGAAAAAACGCAGCCGGATACACCGGATACTGAGGCCGTGTGGGAAACGGTCAGCGAGGCATACATCTATGCGTTCCCGCTGGTGCTGACCGACGCAACCAAAACATTATCGACCAATACGGACGGAACCATGACTGGCCGTGCGCCCATCAATCAGTTCAACCATGTAAAAAAGCTGGCGGACGCCTCTTTCCGCACCGTCGTGACGCCGAACGTCGATACCGTCTATTCGCAGGCATGGCTTGACATCAGCACAGAGCCTATGGTCTACGTCCTGCCGGAAACGGATCGCTTCTGCAATGTGCAGCTTCTGGATGCGTGGACGAACACCGCCGCCGTGCTGGACAAGGCGGGTGCTTATGCCATTGCGCTTCCCGGCTGGGAGGGCGAGCTGCCCGACGGGGTGACGCGCGTGGACGTGCCCACCGCAACGGTGTGGTCGATCACCCGCACGGTGCTGTCCGGGAACGAGGATCTGCCCAATGTCTATGCCATTCAGGAGCAGATGCAGCTCCTGCCGCTTTCGGCTTATGTACAGGGAGGCGAGTATGCCGCACCGCAGGGAGCTTATAAAGAGGAAAATGACTTTGTTCCCGTGAACAAGGTGCTTTCCATGACGCCAGCAGAGTTTTTCAATACGGCTAACGCTCTGATGCAGGTCAACCCGCCCGCCGATGCGGATGAGGAACTGCTGAAAAAACTCTCCGCCATCAACGTGGGCGCGGGTAAGACCTTCGACGCCGCTCTCCTGGGCGAAGGAGCTGCCGAGCGCTGGACGCAGATGCTTCAGGGGCTTCGCGCCACGCTTGCCGCCGACGGCGCGAAGTATGCGCAGAAACTCGGTCAGTGGATCTATTACGGCAAGCCCATCGGCGACTTCGGCACGGAGTATACCTACCGCGCGATGGTAGCGCTGGTGGGGCTTGGCGCCAACACCGTGGACGTGGCGATCTATCCCAAGACAACGGTGGATGAGACCGGCGCAGCGCTGACCGGAGAAAAGAAGTATACGATCCACTTTGAAACCCTTCCTCCCACGCTGGAGGGCGGCTTCTGGTCCGTGACCGCCTACGGAGAGGATGATTTCCTCATTGACAATTCCATCGACCGCTACTGCATCAACGACCGCTCCGACTTCAAGCTGAATGCGGACGGCACATTGGATATTATCCTGTCCAAGGATGCACCGGAAGACACCTCTAACTGGCTGCCTGTTTCCGACGGGGAATTTCATCTGTTCATGCGGATCTATGTACCGGATATGACAGCACTGGATAGCTGGCAGCCACCTGTTATCCGCGAACAATAAGGAGATGGAAAAAGAATGGCTATGAAACGTATTGCAGCAATGCTTCTTGTATCGGTACTGCTGCTGTCCTGCGTCGGCTGTGCGCAGGATGGGCGCAAAGAGCCGGACGCGGAAAAGACAGACCTGGGTCTGACCGCCGAGGTCAAGCCCGCCACAGACTTTACGGCAAAGGCAAATGCCGCCGTCTACGATGAACTTGACTTCGATGATAAGCAGGAATATGAATTCGCCACCCGCGGACTGATCGACGCGCCGGAAACACTGGAACTGAAGGACGAGGATGGGACGATCCTCTGGAGTCAGGAAGCCTATGCGTTCCTGGACGATTATGAAAAAGCGCCTGACAGCGTAAATCCCAGCCTCTGGGAGAACACGAAGAACAACCATGCCTATGGTCTTTTTGAAGTGACGGATGGCATCTATCAGGTCCGCGGCTATGACATGGCAAATCTCACTGTTGTCAAGGGCGATACCGGCTGGATCGTCTTTGACACGCTGATGAGCGTGGAGTGCAGTCAGGCTGCCATGCAGCTAATCGAAAAGAATCTTGGTAAATTCCCGGTCAAGGCCGTCATCATCTCTCATTCCCACGCCGACCATTTTGGCGGCATCGCCGGCGTGATGGCGAAAGAGGATAAGGCAGACGAGACACTTTCTATTGAAGATCAGCTCGCCAGCGGCAAGATCCCCGTGATCACGCCTGTGGGCTTCACGGAGCACTCTGTGAAGGAAAATGTTTACGCCGGTAAGGGTATGGGCCGCCGCAGCAATTATCAGTATGGCATCCTTCTGACCCCCGGCGTGACCGGCAAGCTGGCGCAGGGCATCGGCATGGGACAGTCCACCGGAACGGTCTCGTTCATGACGCCCAGCTATGAAATCATGCAGTCCGGCGAAAAGCTGACGATCGACGGTGTGGAGCTGGAGTTCCAGCTCACGCCGGGTACGGAAGCGCCCGCCGAAATGAACACGTGGCTGCCCCAGTATAAGGCGCTTTGGATGGCGGAAAACTGCACCGGCACGCTCCACAACCTCTACACGCTGCGCGGCGCGGAGGTGCGCGACGGCGCGGCATGGGCAAGCTATATCACCGAGGCCATTTCCCTTTACGGCAAGGACGCGGAGGTCACCTTCCAGTCCCACAACTGGCCGCACTGGGGAAACAACGTGGTGAACGACTACATGGTCAACACGGCTGCCGTGTATAAGTTCATCAACGACCAGACTCTGACCTATATCAATCAGGGCTACACCAGCGACGAGATCTCCAACATGATCGAGCTGCCGGAGGCGCTCAATAAAATCTGGTACACCCGCCAGTACTACGGGACGGTCGCCCACAACGCCAAGGCGGTCTACCAGAAGTTCATGGGCTGGTATGACAGCAACCCTGTCAACCTGAACCCCCTCATGCCAAGCGACAGCGCAAAAAAATGGGTGGAGTACCTGGGGGATGTTGACAAGGTCCTGCAAATGGCAAAGGCGGATTTTGACAAGGGTGAATATCAGTGGGTCGCCGAGGTCACAAACACCATCGTCTTTGCCGACCCGACGAACACCGATGCACGGCTTCTGTGCGCCGATGCACTGGAGCAGCTGGGGTATCAGGCGGAGTCCGGCCCGTGGCGCAACGAATATCTGACCGCCGCGCAGGAGCTGCGCCATGGAAACGCCAATTTCACCGCTTCCACCAAATCTACCGGCGACATGGTCAAGGCCCTCTCCGCGCCCATGCTGTTTGACTATATGGCCATTGTCATGGACAAGCAGGCGCTGGCTGACCGCGACTTCACCATGAACGTGATCCTGCCTGACGTGGGCGAACAGCACATGCTCCGCGTGAAGAATGGTGTGCTGCTGGTCTATGCGGATACATTGTCTGATGATGCGGACGTGTCTATTACCTGCCCGAAGAATGCGCTGTTTGCGATCCTGACCAACAATCAGGAAACGGTTGCAAAGGCCGTCAAGGTCGAGGGCAGCGCAGAACTGCTGACGCTGATGATGGAGAATATGAACCAGTTCCCGATCACCGGGACCAATCCCTTCAACATCATCGAGCCGTAACGGCTTCGCGGGGCGGTCCGTGGGAAGACCGCCCCGCTCGAGAGAAAACAGCAAGATGCTTTCAACGCAAATCAAAAGCTGTCTGTTTCTGTTGGAAACAGACAGCTTTTGCAACCATACGGTTGCCCTGCACACCCGAATCTGTCAGCCAACAGTAAAAATTAGAATTACTTCCTTATCACTGTTAAGCCAATGGTTTGCGGCGTTTTTTCTTTTTGCTTATCAAGCAAATTTCACAGCTGTTATCGTGTCAAACGCCTGCATGGCACCACCAGCTGATCTCGAACCGTTTTCTCTATTTTCCCATTTCCGGCACCACTCCTTGCCTTGTACATCGTGTACCTTGCTGTGTTGTTTTTCCAATCTACCTCCGCAAACAAGCGCAGAGGATCGACCTCTCGGTCCACCAGAACCGTAAATCCCAAACTGGGATTTTTAGGCTTATTCGGTTTTGCCGGATTTTTAGGATTTTGGACTTACCGCGTCGACCAGACCATTTTCCCCTTCGTGTTTTTTCTGTTTTTCGGCTTTTTCGGATTTTTCTATGAGGGGAAAATGTCAAATACCCTGATAGACGAACGGTACAAAGAAAACAAAATGAGAGCGCAAAGCACAGCGAACAAAACTGCTCTGTCCATTATTTTTTTGCAATACTGATTCTGGGACAGGGAAGGCTCATGGGGTGCCTTGAATACACCCTAATTGCTCTTGTTATTGTGATCGCTCTTTCCATAGCGCTTGAACTATTCCTCAGTGAGTATCTGCTATATCATTATGACCATGATGAACCGTTTGATGAATGTGAGAAATAAACGTGCCTGATTTTGAATGCCGATTAAAAAAGTACAGGCTATTAAAAGATTTGACCC
>ENA-UEOY01000687-UEOY01000687.1-human-gut-metagenome-genome-assembly--contig:-NODE-687-length-14287-cov-3.703096_pt1 | contig 14287 bp, 10 predicted proteins | sample MGYA00242892_ERZ507900 | MGnify/ENA primary metagenome ERZ507900 (study PRJEB26167, sample SAMN06115427) | human gut metagenome | host: Homo sapiens | place: China:Henan | collected 2015-04-15 | study...
CAAAGCGCTTCACGTTACGAAGCTTATTGACATGGCTGCCGCCCTCGAAGTAGACAATGCCCAGCGCATGCGCACGCAGGAGCTGATGTACGCCATTCTGAAGAATAAGGCAAAGATCGGCGAAACCATCTACGGCGACGGCACGCTTGAAATTCTTCCCGACGGATTCGGCTTTCTGCGCTCGCCCGAGACGAGCTATATGGCAAGCACCGATGACGTCTATATTTCGCCCTCGCAGATTCGCCGCTTCAATCTGCATACCGGCGACTCGATTGAAGGCGAAGTCCGCATTCCGAAGGACGGTGAGCGCTATTTCGCACTGGTGCGAGTGGATACGGTGAATGATTTGCCGCCCGAAGCGCTTAAGCACCGGATGCTTTTTGAGAACCTCACGCCGATCTTCCCGAATAAGCAGCTCGTGCTCGAACGCGACATGCGCGGCGACGAGAACCTCACGGGCCGAATCATTGATATGTTCGCCCCCATCGGCAAGGGGCAGCGCTCGCTGATCGTCGCTCCGCCGAAGTCAGGCAAGACGGTTCTGCTGCAGCACATCGCCCACTCCATTTCAGCCAACTATCCCGACGCCGTCCTCATGGTGCTTCTCGTCAATGAACGTCCGGAAGAAGTGACGGAAATGCAGCGCACTATCCGCGGCGAAGTTGTCGCCGCCACATTCGATGAACCGGCGGTGCGCCACGTACAGGTCGCCGAAATGGTGATCGAAAAAGCTAAGCGCCTCGCTGAATCCAAGCGCGACGTCGTGATTCTGCTCGATTCCATCACGCGTCTTGCCCGCGCCTACAACCAAGTGATCCCGTCGTCGGGCAAGGTGCTCACGGGCGGCGTCGACGCCAACGCACTCGAACGGCCCAAGCGCATCTTCGGCGCGGCCCGCAACATCGAAGAAGGCGGCTCGCTCACGATTATCGGCACCGCGCTCATTGACACGGGCTCACGCATGGACGACGTGATCTACGAAGAATTCAAGGGCACGGGCAACAACGAAATCCACCTTGAACGCCGCATGGCTGAAAAGCGCGTCTTCCCGGCCATCAATCTCACGCGCTCGGGCACCCGCCGCGAAGAGCTGCTGCTGGATCCGGAAGTGCTCCAGAAGACCTGGGTGCTGCGTAAGTTCATCTACGACATGGATGAAATCGAGGCCATGGAATTCCTCCTCGACAAGCTCAAGAAAACGAAGAACAATGCAGAGTTCTTCGAACTGATGAAGCAGTAACACTCACGCCTCATCAAACCAAACGGCCTGAAGCATCAAACCTCAGGCCGTTTGTTTTTCTGGCGAAAACAATATCAAGCTGCCAGACTTTCTCGAATCCGAGCAATCACTTCATTCTCGTCTGGGCTCGTGAGTTCGATCGACTGAAACCCCGCTTCACGAAGACGCGACTCCACGCGCGGATGAATCGTGAGCGCCTTGCCCCGGGTAATCCACATGCGGGCATTGGGTACGGGTCTCACTGCATGCATCAGCACATCGACCGCGTCAGTGCTGGTGAGGTAGATCAAGGGCGATGGGCCAAGGATCGCCTTTTCCAGGCGATGGAGCTGCGGCACCGTCAGTTCGAGCGGCACGCGGATATAAGTAGAGAGCACCACCACATCGCTCCCGATGCGGCGGAACTGTTCGGGGAGCCACTCTCGTCCGGTCTGCCCTCGCAAAAAGAGCACTCGCGAAGGCGCTCCGTGCGCCTGCACGAGCGGCCACAAAGCCTCACTGCCCGAATGCGACGCGTCGCCCTCGGGATAGATGAGCTTCACCTTGGGGCCCCAGGCCGCACGGATCACGCGCGCCGTGCCTTCGCCCACCGTTGCGAGCGTGATGTGCTCGGGCCACTCACGCACCCAGTGCGCTGCAGCCGCAACAGAGGCTGGGCTCGGCAGCACCACCATTTCAACATCATCGAGATTGGAGAGACGTTCAGTGATGTGATCTGTTTCTTCCGGAAGCTCAATGGAAAATGCCGGCCAGCGCACAGCATGGATCCCTTGGGCTTCAAGCAGTTCAGCGAGACGATTGTTGGCTTCGCCCGGACGCATCAAAATGACCGGGCGGGAGGTCGTTCGGAGTGGTTCGTTCATCCCAAGCAGGCCTTCAGATAATCTTCTGCACCTTGACGGCGCAGGTCTTCAACAACACGAGCGGCGAGCGCTTCGGGCTCGGCCAAAGGACCGCGGGCTTGAGTGAACGCGGCCTTGCCTTCCTTATGGTTGCCGACGAGCGCGCGCAGCCAGAGCTCGCCCTTTTCCACCACAGCATACGCCGCGAGCGGCACCTGACAGGAACCGCCCAATGCGCGCGATACAGCACGTTCAGCCATGCAGCAGGCACGGGTTTCAGGCGAATTGATGAAGCCGAGCGCGGCTTCCATCTTCTCGTCGCCCTTGCGGATCTCAATGCCGAGCGCACCTTGTCCCGGAGCCGGAAGGCTGACTTCCGCGGGAATGATCTGACGAATACGGTCGCCGAGTCCCAGCCGCTTAAGACCAGCAGAAGCCATCACCAAAGCGTCAAACTGACCTTCGTCGAGCTTACGCAGACGCGTGCCGACATTGCCGCGCACCGGCAGCACTTCCAAATGCGGGTAGCGCATGCGCAGCATCAGCTCACGGCGCAGGCTGGCGGTGCCGACACGCGCGCCGGCAGGCATATCGTCGAGGGACGCGTACTTCGGCGACACAAACGCGTCGCGCGGATCTTCGCGTTCACTCACTGCAACCAGTTCAAACCCTTCGGGAAGCTCCATCGGAACGTCTTTGAGGGAATGCACGGCGAGATCAGCTCGCCCTTCGAGCATCGCCGCCTCGAGCTCCTTCACAAAGAGTCCCTTGCCGCCTACCTTGGAAAGGGTGCGGTCGAGAATCTGGTCGCCGCGCGTCGTCATGCCAAGGAGTTCAACCTCCGCCCCAGGATAACGGTCGCGCAAAAGCGCCTGAACGTGCAGAGCCTGCCACATGGCAAGCGGGCTTTCGCGGGTGGCGATGACGCATCGATCAAAGTGGGGCATGGTGAGTATGTCTTCCTTTTATTTTTTGAGGGTTGTTCCAAAAGCCTTCCTAAGCGAACTGCACCTGCAGATCCGCAAGTGCGCGACGACGCGGGAGGATGACTTCCGGCGGTCTTCTTATTCTAAGGCCTGCTCTTTAGCGCCTCCCTTAAGTTTCGCATTTGGGCTTGAAGGGCCGCTGATTACATCCATTTCTCGAGCCTCATACCGGCAAAACATGCCGTGAATCGCGCTGCAGTTCATCTGACGGCCATTGTCTCTGCCTTCTCTGACAGCAGGATTTAAGCTCATCGGACTTGCATGTCGTCCTTCATTTGAGCATAATGGCCGGTCTTCCCAGTTGGCACGTGGGCCGGCATGCCCGTCGTAAGACCTTCCTCTTTATGAAGGCTGACGCGCAAGGCCGCCAGGGCGACCGACACAAAAAACTAGGAACATCTTTCAAAATGAAGCCGAATATTCATCCCGAGTACCGTCCCGTTGCCTTCGTTGACCTTTCGATCAACAAGACCTTCATCATCCCGTCCGCCGTTCAGACGCGCGAAACGGTTGAAATCGACGGCGTGACGTACCCGCTCTTCAAGCTCGATACCTCCTCGGCCAGCCACCCCTTCTACACGGGCGCCCAGACCCGCATCGTTGAAGCCGGCCGCGTCGAGAAGTTCCGTGCGAAGTTCGCCGCCAAGAAGCAGGCCCTCAACACGGCCGCCGAAGCTGCGAAGACCACGAAGTAATTCGTCAGCTTTCGCCGCCGGATCCTTTTTTTTAGGCGCCGGCGTGCAATCTCTCGCTCGGGTGCTACGAGGCCGCCTCATTACAAAAGAGCCCCGACGCATTCGCCCGAGAGCAAAAAAGGAGAGCCCCTCAAGACTTGAGGACTCTCCTTTTCTTTGTTTGAACTTTCCGCAAACACGGTCGCCGCACTCTCCCCCCGAGAGCACCGCCACCTTGCGCCCAGTTCGTTTTCTGCTGCATTCGTCATGCTCACACAACGCCCTACTCCCGCCTTCATGTCTCAGGAAGCCGCCCGCCGGCTGCCGCGCTTTGCATTGGCGCTGCTGCTTGCGGTCTTTATTCTGAGCAGCTTTTGGGCTGACGGCCTCTGGACGCTGCGCGATGCTGCGGGATTCGGCGTAGCGCAATCCATGACAAACGGCGGACTGGAAGCTTGGCTTTTGCCGCAGATTCAGGGGACGCCGGAAGCGGAGATCGGTCCATTGGCAGGATGGGCAGCAGCGCTTTTCATGAAGCTCTTCTCTGAGCTTTTGGGCGAAATCGGTGCCTATCGATTGACGAGTGTTTTCTGGTTCCTTTTCACATCCGTCGCGGTTTGGTCAACTGCCTGGCGTCTGGCGCGACGTGCCGAAGCCCAGCCGGTAGCCTTCGCCTTCGGCGGTCAGGCTGCCCCGGTCAGTTTTGCCCGAACTACAGCGAGCTGTGCAGTACTCTTCTTTGTTGCGTCCTTTGGCATCGCCACCCGCCAATATGAACCCATTGCCGACACAGCGCTGGTTGCCGCTGCGGCCTGGGCGCTCTACGGCGCGGCCTGGGCGCTTCGCCGCCCCTTTGTCGGCGCATTCGTCTCCGGTCTTGCCGCCGGGGGTGCCGCACTCACCACTTCATTCGCCTGCGGCTTTTGGCTCTTTCTGAGCGCCCTAGCGGCACAGGCAGTGCTCCGCGCTTTGGGCGGCAGCCGTCTGCTGCGAATTTCGTTTACAGCATTGGGATTTGCTGCACCGCTCATTTTCTGGATAGGCACCGCCTGCCTCACAGTACCCGACGCTGCCGAAGTTTGGTTCCCGCTCTGGTTCTCAAACCAAGCTCAGCATCTGGAACCCGCCTCTGCTGCCGCCATTTTCTGGCTTTCACGTACGGCTGTTTGGTTTCTCCTTCCCATGTGGCCGATTGTGCTCTGGGCGCTCTACAGCTGGCGGCGTCAGCTTGACCGCACGCAGATTCTGCTGCCGAGCCTCTTCCTCGCGGCCATCGTCTTTGCCGGATTCTTCATCCGTTACGATGCTGCAGGGAACCTCCTGCTGATCTCGATTGCGCCCACCTGCGTGCTGGCCGCCTTCGGGCTCGCGAGTCTGCGCCGCTCACGTGAAAATCTTTTGGATTGGTTTGCGCTTTCGGTCTTTACCGTCGCATTGCTCACGGTCTGGCTTTACTGGCTTGCCGCTCTCACCGGCATGGCTCCCAAGATGGCCAAGTCCGTCTATATGCTCGCACCGGGGCTTGACGTCACACTCGACTGGTCTATCCTCGCTCCGCTTACGGTCACTGTCATCTGGTTCGTTTTTGTCATCTGGCGCCTCACGCACCGCCCAATCGTCGTTTGGCGAGGCCCATGGCTCTCTGCGGCCGGCATGACAGCTGTAGCCGTGACGCTGCTCGGCCTCTGGCACGAAGGCATTGACGTCAACCGCTCTTACCAAGGCGTCGCCCGTGCCACGGCCGAAGCCATCGAAAGTCTTGCAGGCACCGGCACCAAAATCGACGGAGCTGATCTGCCGGGCGGCATCCGCGCTGCACTCCACTATTACGGCGGCATCGACTTCGCTCGCCCGGGCGAAAAGGCCCCCTTGAAGCTCGTACGCGTACGCAGCGACTACGCGCCGGCGAAGGCTTTGACCGAAGCGATCTCCCGCCCCCATACCGACGAAACGTTCTACCTTGTTGCGGGCACGATTCGATGAATCCTGCCGACGCCATCCCGCAGCAGCCAAACACCAAATCCCGTGGTCTTTGAGCATACCTAAACACGTTAATTGCGACCCCGCTTTATGACGACGCTTTTACCTCCAGACATCTCCCTCAAGGCGCTCCTCAAGCTCGCCGGCCCAATCTTCGTCGCCAACGTAGCCATCATCGGCAGCGGCACGATCGACACGATTATGGGCGGGCAGCTGGGTAAGGAGCATCTTGCCGCCATTGCGCTGGGCATATCCGCCACGATTTCCGTGCTGATGGGACTCGTTGGCATTCTGCAGGGGCTTTCACCCATCGCCGGCCATCACTTCGGCGCTCGGCGGCCGCGGGAAATCGGCATCGATGTGGCCCAAGCCTTCTGGCTCGTCATTTTTCTCTCCATGATTGGCGTACCGCTTCTTGCTGCTACCGATTTTTGGACAGATTTGGGCGGCGTGACGGGTGAAGTAAAGCGCATGGCGGCTGACTATCTCTTCTGGACCGCCATGGCGCTTCCGGGCTCAATGGCTGCACGCGTCTTCATTGCCGTGAACGCTGCGGTCTCGCGGCCCAAAATTACGATGTGGGTATCGCTTGGCATGCTCGTCCTCAAGGTGCCGCTCAACGCTATCTTCATGTACGGACTGCTCGGCTTCCCGGCGATGGGCGGGGGCGGCGCGGGCGTGTCGTTCTTTGTGCTCACTTATGTTTCGCTTTTTGCTTATTGGATCATCTGGCGAAAAAGCGCTTACTTCCTGCCTATGCACTCGAACGGCTTCGTGCGTCCGCAGTATCAGCGTCTGAAGGAACTCCTCAAGGTCGGCGTGCCGATGGGCATCTGTACGTTCTTTGAAGTTTCGAGCTTCACGCTCATGGCTATTTTTGTTTCGCGTTTGGGGCCCGCTGTGATTTCCGCACACCAGATCGTTGCGAATCTGACGTCACTTTGCTACATGGTGCCGCTTTCGGCCGGCATTGCCTCGAGCGTGCTGATTGCGCAGAGTTTGGGCGCTGGCTGGCCAGCAGTCGCAGAAATCGCCATGAAGCGTACGCTGCGCCTTACCCTTTCTATTGCTGTCCTCGCCTCGCTCGTGCTTTATCTCTTTCGCGGAGCGATTATCTGGCTCTATACCAGCGAGCCGCCTGTTCATGATCTCGCTGCGTCGCTCCTGCTTTTCGGGTGCTTCTACCACGTCTTTGACGCCATGCAGTCTGTGAGCAGTTTTGCACTGCGAGGCTACCGCGTCACTTTCGCTCCAATGCTTATTTACGGCGTACTCCTCTGGGGCGTGGGACTTGGTCTCGGGTACTTCTTCGCCTTCGGCGGCGAATGGGCCGGCGGACCTTACGGTGCCTACGGCTTCTGGGGAGCTACCGCTGCCGGTCTGTTCCTCACCGGCATCGCACTCTTCGTGATGGCCTTCTGGGTAGCCCGCTCCTTCTCCAAAGACGAGAAACACAGCAGCGCGGAAGTCGCCGCAGCCATCGAAGCCGCTCGCGGCAAACAGGTCATGCCGGCCTAATCGACACTGAGATTGGTCACACACTGCTTTTTTTCAACAGCGGCTTTTGCTCACTAGCAAAAGCCGCTTTGTTATTCCGGACCTCCCCGAGAAGCGAGCCATCATGAGGCGCGATGCGCAATCCGCGCCATCGGCAAATTTAAGGCATATCCCGGAGATCTCGGACGTGCTAGTGTGTTGAAAGCGCTCTTTCAATTCCAAAAAACCTTACCTGTCGCTTCCGGCCGACCCCAACCAAGCCGCACTACAGGCCGTACGACTATGTCTACCATGCTTTTCCCCAGTCCGATTTTCGGACCCGTACACTCGCGCCGTCTTGGCGTTTCGCTCGGCATCAATCTGCTTCCCGCCGACGGAAAGATCTGCTCCTTTGACTGCATCTATTGCGAATGCGGACTCAACGGCTCACATCGGCCGCACCTACGCTGCCCAAGCCGTGCGCTCGTGGTCTCGAGCCTAGAGGAAAAACTCGTTGAAATGGCGGCCGACGGCGTCAAGCCCGACAACCTTACTTTTGCCGGAAACGGCGAACCCACATCGCATCCGGAATTTCCGGCAATTGTCGACGACGTTATCGCCCTGCGAAACCGTTTTGCGCCATCGGCCAAAATCAGCGTTCTCACGAATGCCAGTCACATTCTTAAACCCGCCATTTTCGAAGCTCTTCTTAAGGTTGACAATCCGCTGCTGAAGCTCGATACGGTCGACCCCGACTACATTCGCCGGGTAGACCGTCCCAACAGCCGCTATGACCTGCCCGCACTCATCAAGCAAATGCAGGCCTTCAACGGCAAATGCATGATCCAGACAATGTTCATGAAGGGAGATTGGCAGGGCGTATCCGTCGATAATACGGGGGATGAATACGTATTGCCTTGGCTTGAGGTCGTGAAATCCATTCATCCCGAACTCGTCACGATCTACACCCTTGACCGCGAAACGCCCAGCAAATCACTTCTCAAGGCTACGCATGAAGAACTTGACCGCATTGCGGACCTTATTCATGCCGCCGGACTGAAGTGCACGGTGAGTTATTGATCCGAAGAACGATTGCCTTCACCGTCGGCTCGAGCCATTCGCTATCAGTATTGGCTGCAGCAGTCTGAAAAACATTTCACCGGGCTGCAGCCAAACATTCCAAAAGATCGTCAGCCTCTGCTGTACGTTCTTATAAACCTGCCTCAGAGGGTTCTAAATGACCCTGCCGCAAGCGAACTGTCTTCAAGGCTGAGCCGCTATTCGAACCGCCCTGCAACAGCAGAAATGCTGCAGATAGGCAACGCGAAATCGGACTGTCTACAAACGATGTGCGTAAAATCGGCATCCTTTGCTGCAGCTCCTCAGACGCTCTGTATGACTGCCCTGCTCATTCTCTGTCGTTGTTTGGATTGGAACTCTCTTGAGTGTTGGAAATACATTCAACGCTTTGTGAAGTAAATGCACTTTGAATTAAATTGCGGCATATGAAATCGAGCATTTCTGCCCAAATACTTTATTTTCTCGCGCTATTTCAGTGACATTTTTAGTAGAGCTGGCGCAGCCTCTCACTAATCCGATGAGGCTCGCAACTGACCACGATTGCGACCTTCAGCGGCAGGGACACTGTGTCTTGCCGTCCGGATCCTCTATAGGGCATCAATCGAGCAGTTCATTTCGAATATTTTTCCAAAGTTTTCTCACCAAGGTATCCGCTGATTGAGACATCGCTCATGCAATTGGAACGACTTTTGCATCAGCGCTAATGGGATTTTTTCCATCGTCTTCTAAAACTGCTGACCATCATCCGTCGTCCGCAGCCGCAAAGACCTCCCCATTTATTCAGAGGACTCACTGATGTTTCGTCTTGGTTTCGCTGCCTTAACTGCTTCTGCTCTTTTCCTCATCTCCGGACCTGCGCTGTCCGCTCCGCCAACAGTAACCACGCCGCCGTCTGCTGCCGCCATGCAGCAGCTCCCGCGCGTAGCTATTCTCGCAACAGGCGGTACCATTGCTAGCCGTGGAAGCAATGCACTGTCACTCACAGATTATGGCGTCGGTTCCGGCCACAAACCCGTCGGCATTGAAGTTCTGGTCAATGCAGTCCCTGAAATCAAGCAGTTTGCAGAGATCTCGGGCGAGCAGGTTTTCAATGTCGGAAGCTCAAAACTCTCTATCGACAATTGGCTTACGCTCGCTCGCCGCGTCAATACTCTCCTTGCAGACGAGCACATGGATGGCATCGTCATCACACATGGTACCGATACGCTTGAGGAAACAGCGTACTTTCTTAACCTCGTTGTGAAATCTGAAAAGCCCGTCGTTCTCGTCGGCAGTATGCGGCCAGCGACTGGACTATCAGCTGACGGCCCGCTCAACCTCGTCAATGCCGTAGCGCTTGCCGCCAGTAAAGAAGCGTACGGTCAGGGCGTAATGGTCATCATGAATGACCAAATCTCTTCAGCTTTCGGCGTTACGAAAACCAATTCCACCAATGTCGGAACCTTCAAATGTCCTGATACGGGCTATTTGGGCTTCATGCAGAACAATAAGCCCTACTTTTTCAATGCCATTCAAAAACGTCACACTACCCAGAGTGAGTTTTCCATTGACGGTCTAAAAACGCTTCCGCGTGTTGATGTGCACTACACAACACTTGGGGAAGACGGCCGCATCATTGACGCTATGGTCAAACTTGGTGCCAAAGGCATTGTGAACGCCGGGTTAGGTCACGCCAACGTTCCTAATGAAGTCATGAACAGCCTCATTGCCGCTAAGAAAGCTGGGGCCGCCGTTGTTGTGGACTCTCGCGTCGGTTCGGGACTCATCACGCCGATTGGCAAATTCACCCGCGAAGGCTTTGTCAGTGCAATGCTCCACAATCCGCAGAAAGCCCGCATCCTTCTGATGCTTGCACTCACCAAGACAGGCGATCCCAAAGAGATTCAGCGCATTTTCAACGAGTATTAATCTTCTTTCCTTCGTTTCAATCCTCCTATTTCTGCGAGTACCCAGCATGAAAAACACCTTTGTGCTGGGCTACGAGAACAAGCGAAGACCGCTAATACAGCGCCACCCCACTGGACAAACTCAGAAAAGCCGCCATGCCAAACGCGATATGCCAAAGCTCTCCATAACTCCAATACTTCAAAACACTTTCTGAGGCGTACGGCCCCTCATGGTAGGAGCGGTAGACCAACAGGGAACTAACCGCTTAACCTGTGTCACCCAATAAAGCAAAACCTCCTGTCGGAAAATCCTTCAGGAGGTTTTGTTTATCTACGGCTCTCTGCGCTCCGCCTTGGGGAGCAGAGCGCATAAAGATCAGTTAGCCGTATAGCGGTGGTCGCGGAGCGCCTGAACACGGTCTTCAATCGAAGGGTGTGAAGCAAAGAGGCTGCCAATACCGCCCGAAATACCGAAGCCCTTTACGGCGCCAGGAAGTTCATTGGGTTCCATGCCGCCCAAGCGCTGCAGCGCATTGATCATCGGCGTGGTGTCGTGCATGAGATCTGCTGCGCCAGCGTCAGCATGGTATTCACGCCAGCGGCTGAAGTAAGCAACGACCATCGAGGCGAGGAAGCCCAGGCAGATATCGAGAACAAGCGACGTCACATAGTAGCCGACGCCCGGACCTTCATCTTCATTACGCAGAATCTGGCGGTCAACCACCCAACCGATGATGCGGGAGATGAAGAATACAAAAGTGTTCATCACGCCCTGCAGAAGCGTCATCGTCACCATATCGCCATTCTTCACATGGCTCATTTCATGAGCAAGAACGGCTTCAACTTCCTGAGCATTCATCGAGCTCAAGAGTCCCGTCGACACTGCGACGAGAGAATTGGAGCGCGAGGGGCCCGTAGCGAAAGCGTTGGGTTCGCCTTCATAGATGGCGACTTCCGGCATCGGAAGACCCGCTTCATTGGCAAGCTTGCGCACGGTTTCAACGACGTACTGCTCCACGCGGTTGCGGGGATTATTCACGTCAATCATCGTGAGGCCCATCGTCATCTTCGCCATCATCTTGGAGGCGAGGAGCGAGATGATCGAACCCGAGAAGCCCACCACCATCGCGAAGATGAAAAGGGTTCCAAGGTTGAGGTTCGAACCGGCCATGGTGCCGAAATTGATGCCGAACACCATCTGCACCACCGTGAGGATCACGGAAAGCATGATGAAGATGGCGAGATTGGCCAAAATGAGGAGGCCGATGCGCTTAAACATGGCTATCTTCTTCCTTCTAGGCGTCCATTCGGACGCATTAAAAATTGCAGCTGCCGCTTCGTCTTTATTCTCATGGCCGCAACAGCGCGATGCCCCGCGAATGTCTGAAGTTCTCTGAGAGGGTGGGGTATCCGCTTCAGACAATCCGCCCAGTCTTAGGGGAATTTGAAGTTTATTTTACGGTTGAGACTCGAGAGGCTGATTGCTTCATCAGCACCTATTTGTAACAAACAGGCGGTGATTTCAACGATCAGCAACGCGCTTGGGTGAGAAGCTTTCCCATGCACCGCACCCTAAGCAGTGCCACGAGAAGCTCGACGCTAAGAACCCGCACTTGCGGCACTGGAAGCGGCTCCACTTGCGGCCATTCTTTTCCATCAATCCCGCCACGAGCTTTGTCATGGGATCATCGGGATTGCCTTTAAGACGAATCTGCAAAAGCGCGTTGTAGGCCGAGAGCGTCGGATGCTTTTCAAGAAGACTCTGCGCGAGAGTCTCAGCCGCTCCGATGCCCTGCCAAGCGGCAATACGCGAAAGCGTTGCTTCCATGACATCTGCCGTACTGAGCCGTTCCGTGGTGTCGAGCAAGAGCTTTAATGCACCCGCGCGGTCACCCTGTTCATTCATCGCATCGGCGAGCTTGCCGATTACCAAAGGCGCATAATCCGGATTCTTCTCAATGACCCGGCGCCACCAGCGAACAGCTTCAGTCGTGGCGCCTGCGGCCTCTGCCACCTTGGCAATCGTCATCTGGGCACGCGGCGTAGCGTCCGCGTACTTCATAAGCTGCTCGACCAAAAGACGAGCATCTTCCGAACGCTTGGCACGAAGCGCCTGATCAATGCGTTCGCAGTAGAAATGTGCAATTTCAAGCGAATGCGTTTCGCCGGCCTGTGTTTCGAGCAGTCGAGCCGTTTCCGTTGCCGCCGCCCATTCATGCTCAATGACATAGATGGAGAGCAACTGGCGAAGCGCATAAAGATGTTCGCTCGGCACCGAAGAAAGTTTGCGGTAAGCCGCTTCTGCGCGGTCAAAGAAGCCGGCCGCCAGGAAGTCCTGAGCGAGCTCCTTCAATGCTAAGGCACGTTCTTCATCCGAGAGGTCCGCACGATTGTAGAGATGCCGATGCAGACGAACCGCTCGTTCAAATTCCCCCCGGCTGCGAAGCAGGTTCCCGAGAACGCGTTCAAGTTCCGTGAGTTCCGGATCCACGCGCACAACTTCAATGAAAGCGTCGATCGCCTTATCGGATTCACCGTCCAGAAGAAGGGCAAGCCCTTTCGTGGTGATCTCCGGCACCTTCTCGGATTCGCCCCGCTGCTTCTGATCGAACCCCCTGCACCACCAACCGGCAAAAAAGAGGACGGGTACGAATACCAGATACCAAAGGTCAAATTCCATGATTGAACGCGGGACGGGAAAAAAAGACTGAGGGAGGGATTTTACGCCGGATTGCTTGTTTTGTTTGAATTTTTCTTAATAGAACTGCTTCATCCGCCGTACAAGAACTTTTGCCTCTGATAAACAAACGGCGCGGAGTTCGATATTGAACTTCGCGCCGTTTTGTTCTTGGGACTCAATGTCCCCATCAACTTGTTGTGAGTTCCTGATCTCCTCTCGAGCAGAGATCAAGTATCACGCAAGGCTTGATGAATTAGAACGTGTGGACGAGACCGCAGTAGACCTGGGTGAGCTGAGCCTTGTCGCCAGAGTCATCAGCCTTGGTCTGACCATAACCCGCACCAACATAAACACCGGTACGTTCGGAGAGCGGGTAGTTATAACGGGCAGACGCACCGTAGAACTTGAAGTCTTGATCAGCCTCAGCGTCGAATTCTTCAGAGTAATCTACGTAATAGAGACCCGCCGTCAGCGTACCACCAACGAGCGGAGCAGCCGCACCCAGGTGCAGACCGTAGCCCTTCAGGCCCAATGCATCTTTGCCGAAAGCTGTAGCCTCACCCCACTCATTGGTATTGAGAGCAGTCTGATGCTTGAAGTACTGCGCTTCGGCGAAAATCTGAACAACTTCGAAATCATAGTTGCCGCCCAAGAAGACCAACTGGCCGTCCTTGTCCAGCTCACGGGCGGCAGGGGTAGTAGATGTAGCAGCAGAAGAACCGTATTTCGTCAGTTCATAGCCGACAGCAAACGAGGCGGGACCATATTCACCGGACAAACCGACAGAAGCGTAACGCTGAGCGTCAGAGGTACCTTCATCGCCACTGTAAGTTTTAGCTTTGGTGTCAGTCTTGAAAGAATACTGAGCGGTCAGCTGCAGACCGGCAAAACGCGGGGTCTGGTAGACAACCATGTTGTCATAACGAGAAGAGGAGGCAAAGCCCCAAACGTCACCGTCACCGCCGTCGAAGGATTCGACGTAGCCGAGCATGTCATAGGTACCGGCAGACGAGGAAATGCCGCCGAAACGACCGAAAGCAACAGAACCAAACGGACCAGAGAGCGTCAGACCAGCTTCACGACCAAAAAGACGATCACTCTGGTTCATCGTGCCATCGTCACTGCTAAAACCGCTTTCGAGCTTGAAGCTAACCTTATAGCCGTTGCCGAGGTCTTCAGAACCCTTCAGGCCCCAGCGGCTGGGCGTATCCCAACCAGTCTGCATGTCGAACGTGTCGACCGCCTTATCACCCGTCGTCTTCGTATGTTTGTATTCGAAGCCGGTATCGACGGCGCCGTAAAGCATCACGTCAGCAGCCATTGCAGAGCCGGCAAAAGCGCCGAGAACGGCGAGAGCAGCAAGAGTATTTTTCCTTTTGAAATCCCTTCAAAAAGCAACATGACTGAACAAAATCCGCAACCTTTGGTCAATCAAGAGCCTTG